>Ga0051987_10000810_pt1 | contig 16977 bp, 14 predicted proteins | sample CryGey08umfilter_2_FD_58083 | JGI IMG/M metagenome (GOLD analysis project Ga0051987, IMG submission 58083) | Groundwater microbial communities from aquifer in Utah, USA - Crystal Geyser 4/10/14 0.8 um filter | ecosystem: Environmental > Aquatic > Deep subsurface > Groundwater | place: USA: Utah... | reverse complement strand
CTTGCCAAATTAAAATCCCAGATTAAGACCCTTGAGACTGAAATGAATCAGCCCGAATTCTGGAAAGACCAGTTTCGAGCCAAAGAAGTCAGCCAGAAGCTGGATGATTTAAAAAAAGAAGTGGCGACTTGGGAAAAACTACGGCAGGAAGCGGAGGAACTATTAGAAATCGCTCAATTGGACCAGGCGGACCAGGATGTTAATTTAAGGAAGGAAGCCGAGGTTAAACTCCAAGAGCTCCAAAAACAGTACGAGCAACTGGAGTTTTTTACTTTGTTGAACGAGGAGTATGATCGGAATGACGCTATTTTCTCGATTCACGCCGGCACCGGCGGAGTGGACGCGCAGGATTGGGCCGCCATGCTTTTAAGAATGTATCTCCGCTTTTGTGAAAAAAAAGGATTTAAAACCAAAATTGTGCAAGAAAGCCGCGGGCAGGAAGCCGGAATAAAAAGCGTCACGGCGCTGGTTCAAGGAGCCTGGGCTTATGGTTACTTGAAAGCCGAGGCGGGCGTGCACCGGCTGGTCCGTATTTCTCCCTTTGACGCCGAAAAAATGCGGCACACTTCTTTCGCTCTGCTGGAAGTATTGCCCGATTTGGGAGATTTAAAGGGCATTGAGCTTAAAGAAGAAGATTTGAAAATAGATACTTTTCGCTCTTCCGGCCACGGCGGCCAGAGCGTTAACACCACTGATTCAGCGGTGAGGATAACTCATCAGCCCACTGGAATAACGGTATCCTGCCAAAATGAACGTTCCCAGCTCCAAAACAAGGAGTTCGCCCTAAAGATATTAAAGAGCAAGCTCCATCAATTAATGCTTTCCCAACGCAAAGAAAAACAGAATCAATTGAGAGGAGAAGCGATTTCCGCCGAATGGGGCAATCAGATTCGTTCTTACGTTCTACATCCTTATAAAATGGTAAAGGACCATCGAACGAAATATGAAGTGAAAAACCCAGAAAAAGTGCTTAATGGAGAAATTGATGAATTTATCGAAGCTTTTTTGAAGAAGGGGATTAGAAAATAGGAAATTAGCTGGTAGCTTGTTAGCTTTTTAGGGAAATAGTATTTATTTAATATCTTATCGCCATAACCTAAAAAGCTAACAAGCTAATTCCTAAAAATATGTGCGGAATAGTAGGCTATGTAGGAAAAAGACCGGCTCAATCTATCCTATTGGACGGATTGAAAAAATTAGAATACCGCGGATACGATTCCGCCGGGATTGTTGTTTGTGATAAAGGCCAGCTTCATCTGGAAAAAACATTAGGCAAGATAGAAAATCTGGAAAGAGCTATAAAAAACAAAAATTGGCAGAGTACTTTAGGAATGGCTCATACCCGCTGGGCGACCCACGGAAAACCGTCTGATCGCAACGCTCATCCGCACACTGATTGCAAGGGGGAGCTGGTCATTGTTCATAACGGAATAATTGAAAATTACCAAAAGCTGAAACAAGCACTTCAGAAAAAGGGGCATCAGTTCAAATCAGAAACCGATTCCGAAGTGATTGCTCATCTAATTGAAGAAAATTACCGCGGCGATCTGGGCGCGGCGGTCCGCCAGTCGCTTTCCCGGCTAGAAGGAACTTACGGTATAGCGGTGATCCATGTTAAACATCCGGACGTTTTAATTGCTGCCCGCAAAGGAAGCCCCGTAGTAATTGGGTTGAAAGAGAATGAACACTTTGTTGCTTCCGATGTTACCCCGTTAGTTAGCCATACCAAAGATGTAATTTACCTAGAAGACGGAGAAATAGCTGAAATTACTCCCTCCAGTTATCATATTTCCACAATTAATAACGAAAAGAGAGAACCGGCCATAAACCACGTGGAATGGGAAATTGCCGAAGCGGAAAAGCAAGGATACGATCATTATATGCTGAAGGAGATTTTTGAAGAACCGGATGCCGCGCGAAACGCCATGCTGGGCCGGGTAATTCCCGAAGAAGGACTGGCTCATTTAGGCGGTTTAAACATGAATGATGACGAGATGCGCGAGGTGAAGCGTATCGTAATCGTCGCCTGCGGATCCGCCCTTTATGCCGCTCGGGCAGGGGAATACATGATTGAAAAATACGCCGATATTCCGGTAGAAGTGGAATACGCCTCCGAATTCCGTTATCGCGATCCGGTAATCGATCAGGGGACTTTGGTATTTGCCATCAGTCAATCTGGCGAAACGGCCGATACTTTGGCGGCGATGAAAGAAGCCAAGCGCAAAGGAGCGCGGGTATTGGGGATTGTGAATGTCGTTGGTTCCACTATTGCCCGGGAATCGGATGGCGGCACCTACATTCATGCCGGTCCCGAAATCGGAGTGGCCTCTACTAAGGCGTTTACCGGTCAATTAACAATCTTGGCGATTCTGGCTCTGCAGTTTGGGAGATTAAAAAACATGCCCTTTTCTACCGGCCAAAAGTTGGTTAAGGAATTAAAAACTATCCCGCAGAAAATAGAATCAATCCTGGAGCAAGATAAAGCCATTAAACAGTTGGCGGAAAGTTACGCTCAATACAAGAATTTCTTTTTCTTGGGGAGAGGAGCAAACTATCCTATTGCTTTAGAGGGCGCCTTGAAGTTAAAAGAAGTGTCTTATGTGCATGCTGAGGCTTATCCTATGGCCGAACTGAAGCACGGTCCGATCGCTCTCATTGACCGAAATTTTCCTTCTTTCGTTATTGTTCCTAAAGACAGTTATTATGAAAAGAACATCAGTAATGTGCAAGAAATCAAAGCGCGGGATGGCCGAATGATTGCCGTTGCTACCAAAGGGGATTCTAACATCAGTAATTTAGTGGATGAGGTGATTTATGTTCCCAAGACGCTGGATCTGTTGATTCCGCTTCTGACCGTAGTCCCGTTGCATTTATTCGCTTATCATCTGGCCGTGGCTTTAAAAAGAGATGTCGATAAACCGCGTAATTTGGCTAAGTCGGTTACTGTCGAATAATTGTTACATTGTTGTATTGTTATATTGTTAAATGGCTATTATGTAAAAAACAATAAAACCATAAATAACTTGACCTAAATAACCAAAAGAGCTAAAGTAACGATAGGCGTCCTCAATACATGGGGACTTTTTTAATGGGAAAATCTAGAATTTTTTTACTCCTCCTCCTTAGCTTTATTTTAGGAGTAGGGGTAGCTTCTTTTATTGTTCCAATTAGCGCCTTTGTTTTGTTTACGTTGCTGATTGGCTTATTAGCCGTTCTGGTAACTGGATTTAGAAATCCTAAACTAAGATTAATTGGCTTTCTAGGAATCGGATTTATCTTAGGCTTGGAGCGCTATTTCATTTCTAATCCGGTAATCAATCCAAATCATATTTCTTTTTATAATGGTCAAAAGGTAAGTTTCATTGGAGTGGTAAATGCCGAAGTAGATGTTAGAAAAAATCATCAAAATTTAACCATAAAGGCGGCTAAAATAAAAAAACCCACAGAACAGAAGGTTGCCGAGGGAAAAATTCTAATCAACACTGCTCTTTATCCCGAATACCATTATGGTGATCAGTTGCAGCTGGAGTGCTTTTTAGAAAAGCCAACATTAATCGAGGATTTTGCTTATGATCAATACCTGGCCCGTTTTGGCATTTATTCTGTTTGTTATCGTCCCAAAATAGAAATTTTAGCCAGTAGTCAAGGATTAACGGTATTAGCTCGACTTTATCAGCTGAAAAATGATTTTTTAAGAAAAATTAATCAGACCTTGCCCGAGCCCCAAGCCTCTTTTTTAGCAGGATTATTACTGGGAGTAAAAAAGGGAATCCCGGAAGAAATCATGGAAGATTTTAGCCGTACGGGAACAACTCACATAGTGGCGATTTCGGGATACAACATTACCATCATCGGCGTTTTAATGCTGGCCTTGTGTATTAATGTCGGTATCTCTAGAAAGAAATCTTTTTATCTGGTATTAATGGCTTTGTTATTCTTTGTCCTTGTTACGGGAGCGCAATCATCAGTAGTGAGAGCCGCGGTTATGGGCGGCTTATTATTAATCGCTAAACAACTGGGCCGATTATCGCGAATCACTAATGCTTTGGTATTGGCGGCAACACTAATGCTATTAATTAATCCTAAAATATTGATATTTGACGCCGGCTTTCAACTTTCCTTTTTAGCCACTATGGGATTGGTTTATCTTTCTCCTTTGATCGAAAAATTATTTAAGTGGTTGCCGGAATATTTTCAGATAAGGGAATCTTTTTTGGCGACAATGTCCGCGACCATTTTTACTTTGCCTTTGATTCTTTATCAATTCGGCCGGTTATCGATAGTGGCCGCTATCGTTAATATTTTGATTCTGCCGGTGATTCCGCTGGCAATGGGAACGGGATTCTTAGCCGGTTTACTCTCTTTTATTTGGGAACCTTTGGGTCAAATATTCGGTTGGATAGTTTGGTTATTGTTGGCTTATATAATTAAAGTAGTGGAAATTTTTTCTGGCTTTCCCTTTGCTTCAGTTGATTTCTCCAGCATTTCTTGGATAATTTTGGTGTTTGGTTATTCTTTACTTCTAGCAGTAATAATTTTTTGGAAAAAACAAAACCGTTCCCAAGATACGGGAACGGTATCCAATTAATGGAATGATTGTTTCTTGAAAATTACTCCTTCATCCCGTTAGAAGCCGCAATCGCTTTGCAGGACAGATGAATCAATACTAAAAGATTAAAATAGAAATTTAATATTAACTTGTGCGGATCGTATTTGATCGTAATAGACTTCTAACGGGATGGATGCTTAAATGAATAGCGAATACGGGGTTTAATGCCCCATGTTAGCCCCGTTTAGAAACTTATTTCTAACGGGGTTAGCTTCTAACGGGATTCATTTTGAATTCTTCTTTCCCTTCGTAAATCTTGAATGCTTCTTCCACAGTGGCATCGTTATAAGTAATGGCTGATAAGGCATTAGTCATGTTAATTGCTTCTTTAAGGGATTTTTGATGGACGTTTCGGCCCGTTGCAGTCCCGCGGCATCCCCCAACGTGAATGACATCATGCATTTGTTTTAAAAATTCAATCGGAGCGATTGAAGACCCGCCCGAAATAATTACTCCGGTTCGGCCGGCGGCCTGGGTGGCTTCTTTTAAGGATTCACTGGGATCTCCTCCCGTTGGTTTGGGATAATTGATCTTAACAAAGTCAGCGCCTAAAGTCAGTGCTAGTCCTGCCGCCCCAGCGATCAAGTGAGGATCTTTTTCGTTCGGTACGGCCTTTCCGCGCGGATAACTCCAAATAATGGAAATCAAACCATGCATGTGCGCCTCAGTAATTAAGGTAGCGGCTTCCTGGAGCATAATATCTTCATATTCGCTTCCCGAATAAACGGTAAAACCCACTCCGACAATATCCAAACCAGAATTCTCTTTAAGTTCGATTACCTGGTGAAAATCAAGCCATTGTCGGCTCAAGGGATCTTTTTGCTCGGTTTCTACAAGGTGTGTTTTGGAGTTTAGTTTTACCAAATAAGGGATTTTAGGATAACTTAATCCATATTTCGTAATCATGCCGTATTGAGTGGCGAACAAACCAATAGTGCCTCCTGAAGCGATTCGAAAAAGATGCTCGGGGTCGTTATCCTCCGGCGCAATGTCTTTGCCGCAGAAATCATCATTAAGATGCTCTACTTTCTGGTCACCGGCCATTGCCATCAGTCGCCCCGTTCCCTTGGTTACTTTAAGGAAATTATCAACATATATTTTTTGAGCCTGAGTGGGAATGTTGGCCGGAATCAAAACATCACTTGGTGTTAGTTTTTTGAGCTTTGACATGGTGGTTCTTAAATAATAATTAATTATTATTTTTTTGCGTAAGTTTCTTCAATCATTTTTACGTCGTTCTTACTGCCAATAAACAGCGGCGTTCTCTGATGAATGTCGGTTGGTTTAATATCCAGAACATTCTGTTTTCCGTCGGAAGCGCTTCCTCCCGCTTGCTCGATAATGAGTGCCAGCGGCGCGCCTTCGTATAATAGTCTCAATTTTCCTTCCGGCCTTTCCGATGTGGGAGGATTAAGATGAACGCCGCCTGTTAAAAGATTGCGATGAAAATCGGCCACCAAAGACCCGATGTGCCTTCCGGAATATTGTCCTTTGAAATGGCTGACAATCTTCTTAGTGGCATCATCCCAAAGGTGATAATATCCTTCATTGACACTGAAATACTTTGACTTTTTTGGAATGGTAATATTTTTTTCGGTAAGGATAAATTCGCCAATAGTGGGATCGAGGGTAAAACTATGCACTCCCTTGCCGGTTGTGTAGACGAACATAGTGGACGATCCATAAATAACGTAGCCGGCGGCCACCTGATTTTTGCCTTTCTGGAGGAAATCGGAAACATCAGCGTCCGCTCCTTTGGAGATTTTATGGTAAATGGCGAAGATACTGCCAACGCTGACGTTGACGTTAATATTGGAAGATCCGTCCAAAGGATCAAAAATAAGGATGTACTTTCCTTTATGATAGCCTGGGGGAACGGGAATAATGTCGTCTTTTTCTTCCGAAGCTAGCCCCGAGATGTGGCCGGTATGCAGCAGTATTTTTTCGAAAACTTCTTGGGCATACACGTCTAACTTCTGCACTTCATCCTGGTGGATGTTCTTTTTTCCGATTGATCCCAAGATGTCAATCAAACCCGCTTTGTTTACCTCACGAGAGATTATTTTCGCGGCGAAGATGATATCCAATAGCAAATTGGTCAGTTCTCCGTAAGCTTCAGGATAAGCCTTTTGCTCTTCCAGAATAAACCTAGTTAGATTCATTACATCTTTCATTGTTTTTAGGACAATGTTTAGTTCAAGGTAATTATATCAAATTATTATCAAAAACATCAAATGAAAAAGCAAGTAAAATTAATTTTAGTTTTAGTAACCCTGTTCGCAATCTTAGCAGCAATCGTTGTATTTAATATCCAAGATAAGGAATTAAAGGTGTACTTTTTAGATGTTGGGCAAGGCGATTCTATTTTAATCCGAACTCCTAATCATCAAGACATTTTAATCGACGGCGGTCCAGATAGCGATGTAGTAAATAAAATCGGCCAGCACCTTCCTTTTTATGACCGCGATATTGAACTAATGATTCTTACCCATGCCCACTCTGATCATCTGGTGGGATTAATTGAAGTACTAAAGCGCTATCAGGTTGATCAAATATTGTATTCAGGAAAGGTTGATTACCAATCGAGCGATTACCTTGCCTGGCTGGACATTATTAGAAAAAAAACGATTCCTTTACGATCGGTAAAATGTTGCGAGCAAATTTCCTTAGGAGAAAATCTGAACTTGGATATTTTGTATCCTTATGAAGATTTTTCCGGCAAGAAAATAGAAGATCTAAATGATACTTCAATTGTTGCCCAATTAATATTTCAGAACAAGCAGTTTCTGTTTACCGGGGATGCTCCGGTAAAAGTAGAAAAAAAATTAATTGACCAAAATTTAAATTTAGAATCGCAGGTCTTAAAAGTAGGACATCATGGTAGTAAATATTCTTCCAGTTCGGAATTTTTGAAATTGGTTGATCCCCAATACGCCATTATTCAATCCGGCAAAGACAATAAGTTTGGCCATCCTCATTTTAAGACCTTGAATAACTTAAGTAAACAGGGAATTGAAATTTTAAGAAATGACCAATGCGGAACAATCTGGTTCAAAACGGATGGTGAAGAATTGAAAGTTAAAAGTGAAAAGTGCCAACAATTATGAAAAAATACAATATTCCAGGGCAAATTCATTTTGTGACTATAAAAACATACAAAAATAGGACGTTTTTCAAGGATTCAAATTGTTGTAATATTTTGTTAAATGAAATTAGTTTTTACAATAATAAACTGAATTTTAGATTTTTTGGTTACGTTATAATGCCAAATCATGCGCATCTATTAATTGAACCAAATGATGCAATTAATATTTCAAAAATCATTCAATGCATTAAAACCGTAAGCGCCAAAAAAGTTAAAAGATATTTTTTCTTTGACCATTCCACGGGTAGCTGGGACGACGTCGTCCCAGCTACCCGAAGGGAAAAAACTTTCCATCTTTGGCAACCTAATTTTTTTGATTTTAATGTTTATACCGAAAGTAAATTCATTGAAAAATTAAATTATATCCATAATAATCCTGTTGGAGCGGGGTTGGTTGATGATATTGAGGATTGGGTTTACTCCAGTTGGCACAACTATCATTGCCGCCATTCCGTTCCGATTAAAGTTGAATTTATGGAATAATCCTGAAATTTCCAGTAGAATAAAATCATGAAAGGTTCCACTCACGCCGTAATCGGCGCCAACACCGTTTGGATAATTAGTTTGTTTTCCGGATTCTCGGGAAACCCGTTTTTACTTATTGCCGGTGCCTTCGGAGGTCTTCTGCCTGATTTAGACGCCTCGGATGCCAAAATCAAGCATCTGGAAATAGGGTATGGCAAAGGCCGGAATCGAATGGCCATTAAGCCTTTTTATCTGCCCAGCATGATCATTTCCTCATTATTTAAACATCGGGGAATACTGCACTCTTTTTTGGCGGTAATTCTGGTGGGATGGGGGAGTTACTGGCTATTTCTTTTCTTAAGCCAGTGGGTAAGTTTTTTAGCTCAGGAATTCTGGATGGTTCTGACCTTGGGATATTTCAGTCACCTAGTGGCCGATGGAATTACTCATCACGGCGTTCCGCTTTTGTGGCCTTGGAATAGAAACATTCATTTATTACCAAGATTACTGCGCTTTAGAACGGGCTCTTTTATGGAAACAGTCATTTTCATTGTACTGCTGCTCACTTTAGGATTGTTCGTTTTGAGCAGCTATCAAAGTTTAAATCTATCGGGACTGGTATTATTAAATAGCAGCAGGAATGTGTTATACTAATTACACATTCATTATCTTTAAAGAATGATCGAACAGCTCCCTAATTTAGCGAAAAACTCTTCCTTATCACCGCAAAAAAGATGGTATTTAAAATGGTGGGTTATTCTTATTTTTGTAATTTTATTCATCATGCTTATTCTGACAGTGGCTTTTGCTTTTGCGATATATAATGAAATAAAGAATATGGATGAACTGGATACCATTGAATTGACTAACCAACCGGTCGTTCAGGTCAGTGCTGATGACGATCCTTCTCGAGGCCCCCAGGATGCTAAAGTAAAAATTATTGCTTTTGAGGATTTCGCCTGTCCTTATAGCGGAGAATCTTACCCCATTATTAAAGAGCTGCTCTCAAGCTATAAGAACCAGATTCATTTTGTCTTTCGCGATTTTCCCGCTTTGGAGAATTCTCAAAAAGCGCACGAAGCGGCGGAATGCGCTGATGATCAAGGCGGATTCTGGGCGATGCACGATAAAATATTTGAAAACCAGTCTAAAATAACCGTCGCGGATTTAAAAAATTATGCTGAAGAGATTGGCTTGGACGCAACCTTGTTTGCTAACTGTCTGGATAGCGGGAAAAACGAGATTGAGGTGCAAAAAGATTTAGCCGACGGCATCACCGCAGAAATAAGAGGTACCCCCACCTGGTTTATTAACGGCCGAAAATTTGAAGGAACAATACCATTAGAAACATTTAAACAGATAATTGACTTGTCTTTGAAGGAGTAGGAAGATGGATTTTAGCTTGTAGCTTTTTAGCTTCTTGGGGCGCAAGGGACATAATAGGTTAATAGAAAATTAACTTGACAAATATACTCTAGCCATTTACTCTTCTCTTAAGAAAAGAATCATTATTGTGAAAGGAGGTGATTTCATGGACGACGATATGCAAAATCCTGACGAAACAACCGAGCCTGTGGAACCTGCAGAAGGTACTGAAGAACCTGCAGAAGGTACCGATGAAGTAGCAGAAGAAGGAACAGGAGAAGAACAATAAATTTAATTACAAAACGACTCTGTTGAAAAACGGAGTCGTTTTTTATTATCAGAAGGCGCGATTGGCCAATCGCGCCTTCTGCCCATCCTCTCATATTTACCCCGTTAGAAGCTCACACCGTTAAAAATTCATCTCTAACGGGGCTCGTTTCTAGAGAGTATTAACTTTGATGATTAATTAACGTTACCTAAGTAGGAGCTTCTAACGGGGTTTACAATCTGACAACATTCCTTTATACTATAAAAACAAGAAAATTATATTTTATTATTCAAACAGTAAACAATGGAAAATAACCAAGAACAAAAGGGGTCTAGGGAATTTTTAGGAGGAATGTCGTCAAAAGCCAGTTTTATTCTGGGTTTAGCGGTAGGAATTGCCGTTTTAAGCCTAACCGGCTTTATTACCTTATTAATTACCTCAAATAATGGCACTAATGAAAAGGTGGCGGGCGTTTCTGATACAGCTACCAACACCAACACCAATACCAATAAAGCGGCGGTCAATTCCAATACCAATACCGCTCCCGTTCAAGTAAAATTGGCGGCGATTACCGATCAAGATCATATTAGAGGCGACAAGAATGCCTCAGTTACCTTAGTGGAATTTTCTGACTTCCAGTGCCCTTATTGTTCTAGAGTGGAACCGACGCTTGAAGCTCTGCTGGATAAATATGAAGGAAAGATCCGGCTGGTCTATAAACATTTTCCTTTAACCTCGCTGCATGATCAGGCTGTGCCGGCCGCTGAAGCTTCAGAATGTGCTGCGGACCAAGGTAAGTTCTGGGAGTTTCACGATGCCTTATATAATAATCAGTCCAAATTAGCAGAAGGTTATTATTCAGAATTAGCTTCAGAACTTGGCCTGAATAAATCAAAGTTTGACGAGTGTCTTAGTTCCGGAAAATATAAGCAGAAGGTTACCGATAATTCTACGGAAGCACAGGCCGCCGGCGCTCAAGGCACCCCTTATACCATTGTAATTGATGCTAAAGGGAAAACGGTGCCCGTAAACGGAGCGGCGCCTCAAGCTAACTTTGAAACAGTTATTGATCAAGCGTTAGCCGCTAAATAGCTTGATCGTGGTTTATCGTTAAACGGTAAGGAAGCCCGAATCGGCTATCGGTTAAGGCAACCTGTTTATTCTAAGATACAAGGATCCAAGGGGCAATAACCAAACAAATCACAAACTCCAAATATCAATACTCAAACGACATCTCGCGCTTGGAATTTATACATTGATCATTGGTTATCGTTTATTACTTGTTTCTTGATTATTGGTTATTACTCCAAGAAAACCGAAAAACGTAATCACGTAATGAAACGAGCTTCATAACCGTAACCACTTACCACCTAGACATGATTCCTTATTTCCAAGTCACCAAGATTTCTATTGGCCCGATTGTTTTGCAGGCCTGGGGAATAATGGTGGCGCTAGGATTGCTAGCGGGTACCCTGGTTGCTTACCAAGAAGCGAAAAGAAGAAAGCAAGATCCTGATAATATTCTAGATGCGAGCTTCTGGATTATCTTAGGATCTTTTTTGGGAGCAAGAATTTTTTATGTCATCGGAAACAGCGGATTTTATCTACAAGAACCGCTTGGTGTTTTGAAAGTTTGGGAAGGAGGGATGAGTATTATGGGCGGTTTTATTGGAGCCTTATTCGCCTATCTCATTTTTATTAGAAGAAAAAGAATATCTTTTTGGAAATTATCGGATTCGATTGTTTTTACTCTTCCATTGGGCATCTTTTTAGGAAGAATCGGGTGCTTTCTAATCCATGATCATATTGGCAAGATTACGACCGTTCCCTGGGGCATTCAATACCTAGATGGCACTATTCGGCACGAAACCGCTCTGTACGATGGTTTAAGCGTCTTGGCGCTTTTTATAGTTTTTGTGATGTTAAGAAGATATTCCTGGTCTCAAAAGAAAGGATTTTACGTGGCTTCTTTTATGGTTTGGTACGGAACAAGCCGTTTTCTGACCGATTTTTTTCGGGCCCAGGACCTTCCTTTATCCGATCAGCGCTGGTTCGGTTTAACCGCAGCGCAATATGTTTGCTTATTGCTCTTGATCGGAGGATTATACTTATTCCAAAGAATATTCTTTAACAATTTTAAGAAAATAAACAATGAAAAAGAAAGCTAACATTATAATAAGCGTGATAGGCGCAATTATCATCCTTATCGTGATAATCTGGGGGTTGAATTCGGATTCGGCGACTTATCAAAATGTTAATGCGCCGCGCCCCTTTCAGGGGAATTCCGATGCCAATATTATCCTGGCGGAATTTTCCGATTTTCAATGTCCGGCCTGCCAGAATGCCAAATTGCTGGTGGACGAATTGCTGGAAAAATACCGCGATCAAATTAAATTTGAATACAAACATTTTCCCTTGATCGCTCTTCACCCCAATGCCTATAATGCCGCGTTGGCCGCGGAGTGCGCTAACGATCAGGGGAAATTCTGGGAAATGTACGATTTGTTGTTTGACCATCAAAATAATCTGGCCAAGGATGACTTAAAATTATACGCGAGCCAAATAGACGGTATTAAAACCGACTCTTTCAATATTTGCCTGGATACCAAAGCTAAAAAGAAAATAGTCGATGCCGATTTAAATGAAGCAGAAGCCAAAGGAATCAGCGGAACCCCCACTTTTTTTCTGAACGGGAGAGAGGTGGAAGATTACGGTGAACTGGATAACCTTATTCAAAATTTACTTTAATTTATCAGTAATTTTAAATAAAACCATGAATTATTTAAAACGACATTCGCTTCTAATATTATTAAGCGGTGTATTCGCCCTGCTTCCCTTATTAGGACAAGCCGCTTATGGCGATGCCTCTACTTTAGCGGGAAAAATCTACGATGGCGACGGCGAACAAGCTTTAGACGCTTATTTTGATTTTCCCGAAGATATTACTGCGGATACTTCTGGAAATTTTTATATTGCTGATACTTACAACAATGTGGTAAGAAAGATAGCCGCCAACGGAGTTGTTACCACGGTGGCTGGCAGCGGTTCTTATGGCGATGAAACGGGTAGTGCTTCTCAGGCTGAGTTTGCCCTTCTCCGCGGAGTGGCAGTTGACGGATCGGGAAAAGTTTATGTGGCCGATACCGCCAACAACAAGATTAAAAAAATAAGCAACGGTTCAGTAACTACTTTAATAAGCACTGGTCTGAGCAGCCCCGAAGGAGTAGCGGTATTCGGATCGACTCTTTACATTGCCGATACAGGGAACAATGCTTTAAAGAAAGTCTCCACCAGCGGTGGGACGGTGACAACCGTCACTTCCGGTTTAAGCAATCCTAAAAAAATCGCTGTTAATTCCACTGGTTCGACCATTTACGTTGCCAATAGCGGCAATTACAAAGTGGTCAAAGTAAATTCCAGCACCGGCTCAGTCAGTTTGGTGGCCGGCTCGGGCAGCGCGGGATATCAAGAAGGAATCGGCGCTCAAGCTAAATTTGAAAACATTTGGGGAGTGGCGCTGGCAGATGACGATACTTTATTCGTTTCAGACGGTGACGGCTACTCCGATGTTATAAGAGAAATTGATCTGACCACAAACACCACCTCACTTTTTGCTTCCGATACCAATATGGCTTCGATTAATTATCCCTCGGGATTAGTTGTTTATGGAAACTATATTTATGTCTCTAATCAAGGAATCGGCACAATCGAGAAATTCAACAATATTACGGATGATCCGGAAAAGGGAGCCAGCGAAAAATTTGCCGGAGCGGAAAGGTTTGGTAACCGCAATGGCTCAGCGTCCGATGCTCTTTTTGGCCGGCCGTATGATTTGGTAATGACTTCTGATCGCACTTATATCTACGTCGCCGACAATAACAAGATTAGAAGAATAACCAGGGCCACTGGTGCTGTGGAGCACGTAATTGGACATAGCGTTGATAATTATCGAGAAGGAACCGATCAAGATCCGGCCGTGCGTTTTAGCACGATTCAGGGGATTACGGTCAATTCAGATGGTACGGCACTTTATGTTGCTGACCGCTGGAACAATCGGATCAGGAAAGTTGACTTGACGGCCTCCCCGGTCAGAAGCTCGTTGGTTTCCGGAGCGGGATTGATTAACACCACTGGATCAGAGGATAACGGTTATCAAGAAGGGATCAAGTGCACCGGTGAATTCGACACTGGCCAAGGTTCTTGCGCCTATTTCAATAATCCGGCAGGCATTGCTATTTCTCCGGACAATCAATATCTTTATGTCACCGACACCGGTAATAATCGAATTCGGAAAGTGAAAATATCAGACGGCCAGACTACTTTAATCGCGGGCTCCGGTGCGGCCGGATACGCTGATGGCACGGGCAGCGCGGCTAAATTCAATAAACCTTTCGGCCTTACTATTGATGATGTCGGTGAATATCTTTATGTGGCTGATACCAATAACCATCGGATCCGCAGAATAAAAATCAGCACCGGCGCCGTAACCACCTTAGCCGGTTCAGGCAATGCCGGATACTGGGATGCGATTGGAACCGACGCCGTTTTTTCTTATCCGGAATATGTTAAGTGGGCCGGGGATGATAATTTATATGTTACCGAAGTAGGATCGCACAGAATACGCTTGGTTGATACTCAAACGGCCGTTACCAAATTAATTGCCGGTTCCGGCGAAAGAGGATTTAAAAATGGATCCGCTACTCAAGCAGAATTTAACAACCTTAAAGGGCTGGCGGTAGACTTAGTTGAAAAGAAGCTCTATGTCGCTGATTCTTGGAATGATTTAATCCGCTCCGTTGATATCACCGGTACCGCTCCTTATACTGATCCGGCGCCAGTTGTTACCAGCGTGTATCCCGCCGTCCAAGAAATCGCCGGAAACACTTCTGATACCAAAATGGTTCAAATTAACGGCAGTAATTTCCTGCATGGCGCTTCGGTCAAGTTCGGCAGTCACTCGGCTAAGGCAGTCTACGTTCAATCCGATACCTATTTGGCAGTGGAGCTTCCTTTTGGCCAAATGGCCGGAGGATACTATGACGTAATGGTTACTAATTCTGACGGCCAGTCCGATGTTTTGGAAAGTGGATTTGAAATTACGGTTAACGGCGTGACTCCTAAATTAGAACATACTATTGACGAAGTTATTCCCTTCACCGGAGACAGGGCAATTGTCCCGGGCGGTGGCTTTTTCACCCACGATGATGAATTCAGAGGGGGATTTTTCGCTACCTCAGATGATCTAACCGGTGATGGCAAAGCGGAGATTGTGGTGGGAACAGATGAAGGATTCGGTCCCCAGGTCAAAGTTTTTGATTCCGAAGGCAATATTGTATCAATGTTTTTTGCTTATGCCACTTACTTGCGTTCCGGCGTTAGAGTGGCAATAGGGGACGTAAATGGTGACGGAATAAAAGAAATCATTACTTCTCCTGGCCCCGGCGGGCGGCCGCATATCAGGATATTTAATGGCGACGGCACGCTGTTTTATCCTGGCTTTTTTGCGCTGGACGGGCTATTCCAGGGCGGAGCGTTTGTAACGGCCGGAGACGTTAATGCCGACGGCAAAGACGAGATAATTGTTACCGCCGGCCCTGGCGGTGGCGCCCAGGTAACGGTTCACAATGCTCAAGGAACTATCTTGGCGAATTTTTTCGCCTACGATCAGCACACTTTCCGGAAAGGAATTAAAGCGGCCACTCTGGACTTTGATAATGACGGCCGCTACGAAATTATTACCGGGCCGGTGACTGGCGCTCCGCACATCCAAATGTTCAGCATTCAGCCCAATTTAATAAAACAGCTTAATCCTGGATTTTACGCTTTTGACCCCGGTTATCAGGGCGGCGTTTCTATTGCGGGCGGTGATGTCAATGGTGACAGCGTGGACGACATTATTGTGGGGGTGGGCGCTGCCGCCGATCCCATTGTCCGGATTTTTAACAAAACCGCCACCCAGATCATGCATGAATATCTGGTTTACGACGAATCATTCAAAGGAGGAGTGAACGTGAGTGCCGGCGATACTGATGCCGATGGCAAAGCAGAATTATTGGTTATTCCCCGTTCCGAAGGCGGGCCGAATCTGCGGATTATCGACGTAGAGTAATTTAAAACAAAAAAGGCGCCTCTCGGCTATGCTCGAAACGCCTTTTTTTGATCCGGCTCTATTTTGGCAGCAGAAAACGGAGAGCTCTGGGAGCAATGCTTATGCTTAATTTTTTTTCCTTAGCGGCTTCTCCGTCAATAATCAACGGCGCGTCATTCGTTTCTAAACTAACCATTTTAGTTTCAAAATAATAAACTTTCTTTTTGGGCATTTTCCGAAGGATAAAGACCGAAGATACGGCCCGGGCAATTTCGTAGGGATTAGCCACTTCTAAAACTAGGGTATAAAGCTTTGGTTTTAAGGGATCCATTTTGTTTAGCGGCTCGCCGCCGATCCGAGGCAATCCGTTAAGAACAAAAACAGCGCTCGCTTCCGTTTGCAGCGGTTTTTTGTTAGGAAAAGTCAGAATATATTGATGCTTTTTTATCTTAATTAGATGAAGAGGAAGTCTTAGGTAATAGGCCACTATTCCCACAATTTTTTTACTCCAGCGCGGCGTGGTATTCATTAGGTCAGCGTGAATTCCCGTAGTGACTCCCAGAACAAAAATCTCTTGGTTGTTAATTAATCCAGGAAAAACTTTCTTTGGCTTTCCCTTTAAAGCGGTTTTTATGGACTTGCGGATAATTAACGATATTTTCAAAGACTGGGCAAAAACATTGCCGGAACCGACCGGAATAATGGCGATAGGAAGGTCAATATTATTGTGATACAAAAAACGCGCGGCAAAACTGACGGTGCCATCACCCCCCAAAACAATCAGCCGGTCAACCGCTTGATTAGCGCTGTTTGAAGGAATTTCTTCGACCTTCCGGTAAATTTCATAAGCAATGCCGTTTTTGCCCAATTTAGCGACCAGCTTTTTTAAGGCGATTTTTTGGCGGCGTTCAATTCCGGAATTAGGATTAGCCAAAATCAATACTTTTTTCACCCCGTTAGAAATTTAATGAATAAAATTTATTTCGACAAGCGAGGAGCGAATGAAAACAGCAGTTTTCATATCGTCCGAGCGCAGT
>Ga0051987_10000794_pt1 | contig 17109 bp, 16 predicted proteins | sample CryGey08umfilter_2_FD_58083 | JGI IMG/M metagenome (GOLD analysis project Ga0051987, IMG submission 58083) | Groundwater microbial communities from aquifer in Utah, USA - Crystal Geyser 4/10/14 0.8 um filter | ecosystem: Environmental > Aquatic > Deep subsurface > Groundwater | place: USA: Utah... | reverse complement strand
TATCACCGGTTATCAAAACCTGATTTATTTAACCTCCCAAGCACACTTGGAAGGATTTTATTATAAACCCCGAATAGACTTTGAACTGCTCGAAAACCACCATGATGGTTTAATTGCTCTAACGGCCTGCCTGCAGGGCGAAATTCCCAAAGCGATAAGAAACAATCAGCTAGATAAAGCGGAAAATTTAATTAAAAAATACAGGGATTTTTTCGGAGAGGATAATTTTTATCTCGAGCTGCAACATCATCCTAATTTAGAGCATCAGGAACGAGTCAACAACCAGCTTATTGAATTGAGTAAAAAGCTGGGCGTTCCCTTGGTCGCCACTAATGACGTTCATTACCTGAGTTCCAGCGATTCGGATCCGCAGGATGTTCTGCTTTGCATTCAGACAAAGAAAAAACAGTCTGATCCCGACCGAATATCTTATATTGGGGAAGATTATTCCCTCCGTTCTCCTAAAGAAATGGCCGATTTTTTCTCGGCTGTACCTGAAGCCATCAAAAATACCGAGAAAATTGCCGACCAGTGCAATTTGGAAATTGAATTCGGCAAAATCTTGCTGCCTCATTTTGAAACGCCGGCGGGCCGCTCTGCCGATGACTACTTAAGGGAACTTTGTTTTATCGGACTGAAAAAGCGCTTTAGCATTGAACTTGCTTCGGACTATTCTTTAGACCTGATTAAGGATGAGCGGACTAAAAAAATAATTGACCGATTGGAATATGAGTTGACGGTAATCGGGAAAACGGGATTCGCCTCTTACTTTCTCATTGTACAGGATTTTGTCAACTGGGCTAAAGAAAATGAAATAGTGGTCGGGCCGGGGCGCGGTTCCGCCGCCGGCAGCCTGGTTTCGTACGTTTTAAACATTACCAATATCGACCCCCTGCAATATGATTTGCTGTTCGAACGTTTTTTGAATCCCGAAAGAATCAGCATGCCTGATATTGATTTGGACTTTGCCGATTCCCGCCGCGACGAAGTAATCGAATATGTGGAAAACAGATACGGCAAGGATCACGTCGCCCAAATAATAACTTTCGGTACCATGGCCGCTCGGGCGGCGGTTCGGGATGTCGGCCGGGTGCAAGGGCTCCCTTACAGCTTCTGCGACCGGGTGGCCAAATTGATCCCGATGTTCATGAATTTGGAGGATGCTTTAAAGAAAATTCCGGAACTGAAGGAAATTTATCAATCGGATCCGGACGGAAAAAAGCTCTTGGATACCGCCAAGAAATTAGAAGGAGTCGCCCGGCATTCCTCTACCCATGCCTGCGGAGTGGTAATTACCCCCGAGCCCCTGGAAAAATACGTTCCGATTCAATACGCTTCTCAAGACGACAAAACAATCATTACCCAGTATTCCCTGCATCCCATTGAAGATTTAGGCCTTTTGAAAATGGATTTTTTAGGGCTCAAGAACCTGACGATTCTAGAAAATACCATTGCGATAATCAAGAAAACCACGGGCCAGGAAATTCAGATCGATAAAATTCCCTTGGATGACAAAAAAACATTCCGGCTTTTTCAGCAAGGTGAGACAATCGGCGTTTTTCAGCTGGAAAGTTCGGGGATGACCCGTTACCTGAAGGAATTGAAACCGACCGATTTAGAAGACATCATCGCCATGGTTTCCCTTTATCGGCCCGGCCCCATGGAACTGATTCCCGATTACATTGCCGGCAAACACGGTAAGAAAAAAATCACCTATCTGCATCCGAAGCTAGAGCCCATTTTGGAAAAAACTTACGGCATTGCTGTTTACCAGGAGCAAGTGCTGCAAATTGCCCGCGATTTGTGCGGTTTCACTTTAGGAGAAGCGGACGTTTTAAGAAAAGCGATTGGCAAGAAAATCAAAAAGCTTCTGCTGGAGCAAGAAGAAAAATTCGTGCAGGGAGCCATTAAAAACGGAATTAAAAAGGAAATTGCCACCAGGCTTTTTGATTTTATCGAACCATTTGCTCAGTACGGATTCAACCGCTCCCACGCCGCCTGCTATGCCCTAATCGCCTATCAGACCGCTTATCTCAAGGCGCACTGGCCGGCCCAGTTTCTTGCAGCGTTAATGACCTCGGACTACGGCAACACCGACCGCATTGCCATCGAGGTGGCCGAAGCGGAAAAAATGGGAATAAGCGTCCTGCCGCCCGACATCAATGAAAGCTACTCCACCTTTACGGTAGTGCGGGAAAGTCTGGAAAAGGGCGAACCCACCATCCGCTTTGGGCTAATGGCCATTAAGAATATCGGCGCCAACATTGTCCGCAAGATTATTGACGAGCGAAAAAAGGACGGCCCCTACCAGAATTTGGACGATTTTCTGAGAAGGGTGCAAACCAAGGATCTGAATAAAAAGTCCCTCGAAAGCCTAATCAAGTGCGGAGCAATGGATATTTTTGGCGAACGCCAGACCCTCCTCGATAGTTTGGATGCTATTTTATCCTACGCCAAAAACAGCCAGCGAGAAACTTTGAACGGACAGACCAACCTGTTTGGCATCTTGCCGGTCACCAACAGCCCCAAGTTGAAATTGAAGGAATCTGAACCGGCGCCCAAAAAGCAGAAGCTCGCTTGGGAAAAATCACTTTTAGGAATGTACGTTTCAGAACATCCTCTGCAGGAATTCGCTCCTTATTTGGAAAAAATAACCATTCCAATAAGGGAAGCGGCCAATAAATCACGGGGCGGCCTCACTATTGGCGGAGTGGTAACCCAAATTCAAAGAATAATTACCAAAACTCAGGAGCCCATGCTGTTTGTCCGGTTTGAAGATCCCAGCGGGTCAATTGAAATACTGGTATTCCCGACCATCCTGAAAAAAAATCCGGAGGTTTGGCAAGAAGATAAAATCCTGCTGGTTTCCGGCCGGCCCAGCAGCAAAGAGGGGGTCTTTAAAATAATCTGCGAAAAGGCGCAAGAGTTGGACTTGGAAAAAATAAAGACTGCCAGTGAAAATGCTCCCAAAAAAATAAACTTGAAAATCGCTAAACTGGAAAAAAGTATTTTAGATAAATTAAAAACCATCTTTAAGGAACATCCCGGATCTTACCAGGTATGCCTGATCATCCAAAATCATAATCAAACCAAAAAAATTGCGACTCAGACCGGCATTGATTATAATCCCGCGGTAGTGGAACAAATAGAATCGGTACTCGGCAAAGATTCCCTTGAACGGATTTAATTCAGTTTCCCGATCGCCGAATATTTGCTAAAATGAGATTATCGAATAATTCAAGAGCCTCGAATTAAATTTACTATGCCCCAGCTAAAAAAAGCGAAAATAGAAAAATATTACTCCAAAGTGGCCACCGCTTTTTTAATTCTGGCGGCAGTAGCGGTGGTGGTTATTGTCTATTTTTCCCTTTCTAAAACGATTATTACCGTCACTCCCCAGCCCCAAGCGGTAAAAAGCACCGCCACTATTAATATTGTGCCGGCCGGAACCGATCCTTTGCCGGAAAACGGCCTGGAAGGAAGACTAGCGGAAAAAACGGTAAACGGCACAAAAACTTATAAAGATTTAGCCACGCTTAGAACCGCTGAAGCAAAAGCAACCGGCACCGTCACTATTTATAATAAAAACGCCAGCGCCCAGCCGTTGGTTGCCACCACTAGGTTGCTTTCGGACGGAGGAATTTTGTTTCGTACCAAAGAGACTATTACCGTTCCGGCCGGCGGCCAGGTAGACGTAGCGGTCGAAGCGGATGAAGAAGGAGAGAAGGGAAACATTGGTCCGGCTCATTTTACCGTAGTAGCGCTTTGGAAAGGCATGCAAGATAAGGTTTACGGAGAAAGCTCCCAAAGCATGACCAGCGGTATAAAAGACGTCATGGTCGCCACTTTAGAAAATATTAATGAAGCGAAAGAGCAACTTGCCGCCGAGTTAAAAGAACAAGCCATTCAGGAGCTTAGTCGCGAAATCGTTAAGGAAAACCCCAACGAAAAAATAATCCCTGACGCTGTAACTTATCAAATTATCAGCGAAGAGGCGGACGTAGAGCCAAATGCCGAAGTGGATCAATTCATTATAGCAAGCGAACTTAAGATCATCGCGGCGGTTTTTGATGAAAAAAAACTGTTTGATTTGATGAACCATAAACTGGCCGATTCCCTTGATTCTGATGAAGAACTCGCTTCCGCTAGTCAGGAATCTTTGCAGTACACCGTAAAACTGTATGACCTTAAAGCGCAAACCGCCCAACTGGAAATTACTATTTCGGGAAGTTCCCTGATAAAACTATCCAGCCCTATTTTTAACCGAGAAAACTTAACCAATAAGGATAAGCAGGATATTAGAACTTATTTCGACGACTTTTCAGAAATTCAGAATGTCGAGGTGAGATTTTCGCCATTTTGGGTTTTTCGCTCTCCCGCTCTTAAAGACCATATTGAAATCAAAATACAGCGGTAGCGGCGATTCATCCCGTTAGAAATGATACCTCTCCACTCTGTGGGTGCTTAGTCTTTATGGAGTATTTAGGCTGAATTTCTAACGGGATTCATGAATCGTTCTTCTGTCCAATAACCGGGTAGCAACGAATTTGATTTGACATTCCAAGCGTCCTGGGATATTATAAAAACGCTTTTAGACGATTGAGAAAGCAACCAACTTTCTTCCTGCTATTGCAGGATGAGTAAAACTCGCTAAGCCAAAAGCCAATTAAATAACGAGTGCCTATTTCTTTCTTAGTAAAAGAATGGGAATATGGGTGGAACCTCTCCCGTCTGACGGGAGACCCAAGCAATCAGAATGTTTGGGTTTTTTTATATGATAGCGTTTAATAACCATGGGACGCTTTCAATTTGAGAATATGTCAAAACCACGTTACCATTGCGTCGCCGACATTTTTCTGGAAAACGAGTACCATGAAGTGCTGATGATTAAACGGGCTTTGAGAAAAAATGTTTTGCCGGATTGTTATAACGGCATAGGCGGAAAAATTGAGCCAGGAGAAACTCCCCTGCAAGCCATTTTAAGAGAAACTAAGGAAGAATCCGGAGTTAATAGAGTTGAGAATCTTAAAATGAGAGCGGTCCTTTCGGTTAAAGACAAGTTTGGATTCTGGCAAATCTACATTTTTCAAGGGAAAATATTAAAAAAAGCCGCTAAAGTTCAAGAAATTTCCGAAGGCAAATTGGAATGGATAAAAAAGAGTCAATTAAACAAAATAAAACTGGTACCTGACGTAAAACAATGGATTGATAAAATGTATCAAAATCCTAATTCGTTGATTTTTGCTAATATTGAATATACTCCTACTTATAAGCTCAAAAAATGTAAAATGTATAATTTATAAATTATAAATTAACTATGAAACAATCGAACAATCGAACAATCGAAAGACCGAACAATGAAAAGTTGGAAAAAATCCGCCACTCGCTTTCTCACATAATGGCCCATGCTGTTGAAGACATCTATAAAGATGTTAAATTCGGCATTGGACCAACCATTGAAGACGGATTCTACTATGATTTTGAACTGCCCCGGCTACTGACTAACGAAGACTTGCCTAAAATTGAGAAAATGATGAAAAAACTGTTGGCTCAGAATATTGAATTTAAGAAATCGGAAGTAACTCCGGCCGAAGCAAACCAAAGAAGCATAAAGCAGCCTTATAAACTGGAGCTGATTAAAGAATTGGCTAAAGATGGTCAGACGATTTCTTATTACACCAGCGGCGGCTTCGACGATCTTTGCGCCGGGCCCCATGTCAACAATACTAGGGAGATACCTTCCGATGCCTTCAAACTGACTAGAATTGCCGGGGCCTATTGGCGGGGCGACGAAAAGAATCCCCAACTGCAAAGAATCTATGGCGTGGCTTTTGAAACAAAGCCCGAGCTGGAAAATCATTTAAAAATGCTGGAAGAGGCAAAAAACCGAGACCATCGCAAGCTGGGGCAAGAGTTAGAACTGTTCATGATTGATGAAGAGGTGGGCCCTGGGCTGGTCCTTTGGCTCCCTAAAGGGGCGATTTTGAGAAAGGAAATAGAAAATTTCGTGCTGGAGGAATATCAGAAAAAGGGCTACCAGCTGGTGCTTACTCCCCATATTGCTTCGCAAAAACTGTTCAGTAAATCAGGGCATCTGGGTTTTTATAAGGATGGCATGTATTCTCCCATGGATATTGAAGGCGAGCAATATTATGCCAAGCCGATGAATTGCCCGTTCCATATTAAAATTTATAAACATACCAACCATAGCTACCGGGAACTTCCTATTCGCTATACCGAATTGGGCACCGTTTACCGCTACGAGAAATCCGGCGTTCTGCACGGTTTATTGAGAGTGAGAGGATTCACTCAAGATGACGCCCACATCATTTGTACCGAGGAGCAATTGACCGACGAATTGGTAGGAGTGATCGATTTAACCAAATATATTCTGGAAACTTTCGGCTTTGCCAAGTTTAAAGTCGTTTTAAGCATTCGAGGAAAAGACAATAAAAAGAACTATTTAGGATCGGATCAAGAATGGAAACTGGCGGAAGAGGGATTAAAGAAAGCTTTGACAGTAGGAAAATGGGATTACGAAGTGGAAGAGGGTGAAGCGGTATTTTACGGACCAAAAATTGATATTAAAGTTCTGGATGTCATGGGCCGAGAATGGCAGATTTCCACCCTGCAGCTTGATTTCAATCAGCCCAAACGGTTTGACATGACTTATATTGATAATGAGGGCAACAAGAAAAGGCCGTTTATGCTCCATCGGGCCCTGCTGGGTTCTTTGGAAAGGTTTACCGGCGTTCTGATAGAACATTATGCCGGAGCATTTCCCACCTGGCTCTCCCCCATCCAGGTTTATATTATTCCGGTAGGAAAAGATCACTTTAAGTTTTCTGAAGAACTGGGAAAAACATTGAAAGAAGCGAACATTAGAGCGGAAGTGGATTTAAATCGAGAAACGGTCGGTTATAAAATTAGAAAGTCAGAAAAAATGAAAGTGCCTTATATGCTGGTGATCGGCGATAAAGAAATGAAGAGCAAATCATTAAATGTCAGAATCCGCGCACATAAAGAAGTTAAAAAAATGACTCAAAAGACGTTTGTGGATAGAATCAAAAAAGAAATAGTGAATAACAAATAGAGATGTTAAATTATGACAAAATTTTTAAAAAAGGACTAATTACGCTTGTGGCGGTGCTAATTGCCCTAATTCTGTTTGGAGTAGGTATTTATTTTTTTTCTGGATTCCCAAGAACAATGGTCAATACAAACAATATTAATTTCAGTAAGAATATCGGCGATTTATCCTGGCTTTCCACTAGCGGCAATAATATTGTCGACAAAAAAGGCGAAAAAGTGTTTTTAAAGGGCGTTAATTTCGGCAATTGGCTGTTGTGGGAAGGGTGCGCTTACGGCATATTGAATTGCGCCGGCTGGCCTGAAAAGAAATTACGCGCCGAAATGGAAAAACGGATGCCAGAAGAAAAAGTCGATAAGTTCTTTGACGACATCGTTAGCAATTACATTTTGCCGCAGGATTTTCAAAATGTGAAAAACAACGGCCTTAATTTCGTTCGTCTCGGCTTCCATTACCGTTATGTCAAGGAAAATGAGCTGACTGTTTTAGACGAAGCGGTGCAATGGGCAAAAGAAGCGGGCGTATACGTGATTTTGAATATGCATGCCGCACCCGGCGCTCAGGCACCGGCATATTTTGCTGACAGCGAAGGAGAAATCTTGCTTTGGAAAGAGGAAAGTTACCGGCAGGAATATTACCGTCTTTGGGAAATTCTCGCTGAACGGTATAGAGATGAGCCCGCTGTCGCTGGCTACGAAGTTCTGAATGAGCCGGATGCTGAGGATGGTAGCCAGGTGACTGCGTTGTATAACAATGTAATCAAAAAAATCAGGCAAATTGACAACAAACACATTATTTTTCTCGACGGCAACCATTACGCTGGGGATTTTTCAATTTTTCCGGAGCCGCTTGATCCAAACGCGGTGTATGTCTTTCACGATTATATTGAAACCTTAGACGGACTGAGGACAAATATTGGCCGACAAGGGTATTCGGCTTTCAGCCTGAAATATAACGTCCCATTAATGTGCAACGAATTCAGTATATGGCAACTGCCGCTGTTCGCTGATTTTTTCTTGCAAAATAACATTAATTACGCGCCTTGGTCATACAAGGGTTGGGACAATCCGCCGCCGTATGTCTTTTTTGACAAAAATAACGCCTGGCGACAATGGATTGAAGAGTTAAATAAAAATCATCCCACTGATTTTACCAAAACCACGCTTCATCAAATGGCTAATATTGTTAACGCCAGCAATTTATCGGACGCGGCCAAAGCAGATACATTATCTATAATCAACGGTTCAAGCGAATTAAGCACAAAGAAAGAAGATTTAGCAATTTTGCCTAAAAAATATCCGGGCGAAACGAATGAATTTTTAGCAATAAGACTGGAATTCAGCGAGATTGGTAAAAATGCCGAAACGGCCTGGTTGGACGGCTTTACGCAGTCTATTATGGCAATGCCGACAGAAGAATATAATTCTTTGATGTTGGCGCTTAGAACAAATTAAATGAAATTAATATCTTTATGCTAAAACCCAAAAAAAATCCTGGCCGGAAAAATTGTATGACAGCAAAGACCGGTCTAGGCAGTAAAACTAAATGGGTTGAGAATAGGGAATAAACTAACGTAGCCGAGAATACGTATTATCGGCTGCAAAAGAACAATGACTGACCAAAAATTTAAAAATTATCTGCTGACGGCTCAAAAAAATGAAATCACGGAACATTTCATTTATCTTAAGCTTGCCGAGACAATCAAAGATCCCCACAATCAGGAGGTCCTAAGAGCAATCGCCAATGATGAATTAAAACATTACCAATACTGGAAAGGACTAACCAAAATAACCGTAAAGCCCAGCCAATACAGGATTAAGAAATATTTTTTAATCGCCAAGGCACTGGGCCTGACTTTTGGAATTAAACTGATGGAAAACGGCGAAAAACAAGCCCAGGTTAATTACGAGCGGATTCTGCGATCGCTTCCCGATGCCCGATTCATTAAAGAGGACGAGGAAAAACACGAAAAGCATTTGATTAATCTGATTGACGAAGAAAAGCTAAAATACGTAGGGTCAATAGTTTTAGGGTTAAATGATGCTCTGGTGGAATTAACCGGCGCCTTAGCCGGATTAACCCTTGCTTTTCAAAACACCCGCATCATTGCCATGACAGGCTTAATTACCGGCATCGCCGCTTCGTTCTCAATGGCCGCTTCGGAGTATCTTTCTACCAAGTCTGAAGAAAGCAACAAGAATCCACTTAAATCATCGGTCTATACCGGCATTGCCTACATTTTTACCATTGCCTTACTAATTCTCCCTTATTTGATTTTTGGAAACGTTTTTGTTGCACTGGCACTGACTATTCTTTTTGCTATTCTAATCATACTCGTATTTACTTTTTACATTGCTACCGCCAAGGAATTTGATTTTAAAAAGCGCTTCCTAGAGATGGCGTTAATCAGCTTAGGAGTGGCGGCTTTAAGTTTCGGCATTGGCTTTTTAGTCAGCCGCATTTTTAATATTCAAGTTTAAATCGATGAAAATATCCATTTGCGGAAGTTTAGACTTTACCTATGAAATAAAAAAAATTGCCGATCAGTTAAAGAGCCGGGGATTAGAAGTCACTATACCTCTAAGCTCGGAAAAAATATTGAACGGAGAATTTTCTTTAGAGGAGATAAAAACGGAAAAGGAAAAAGGAGAATTCTCAAAAAGAGCGATAAAATACGATTCTATACGAGCTTATTGGAAAATAGTTAATGAAGCAGACGCTGTTTTGGTAACTAATTTCGATAAAAAGGGAATTAAAAACTATATCGGCGGCAATACCTTCTTAGAAATGGGTTTTGCTCACATTTTAAATAAAAAAATATATTTGCTCCATGAGATTCCTGACATGATTTATTCCGATGAATTAAAAACGATGCAGCCGATAATTCTTGACGGCGACTTAACGAAAATCGCTAGTTTAAATAATTAAATTATATGGCGTAAATATGATCCTAGCTATCTGCGGCAGCATGGTATTCACCAAAGAAATGTTGGCTGTACAAAATCAGTTGGAAAAACAAGGCCATCAGGTTTTTATTTCCGGATTCGCTAAAGGTTACCGGGGAAAATCGGCTGAAGAAATAGAAAAATTAACGATTCGCGACAAAAAAGAAAACGATGCCATTCTGGATCATTGGGAAAAAATTCAAAAGAGCGATGCTATTTTAGTACTTAACTATGACCGTAAAGGAATAAAAAATTACCTTGGCGGAAACACATTGATGGAATTAGGCTTTGCCTATGTATTGAACAAAAAGATATATTTATTAAACCCTGTTCCGGAAATTGAATACTACCAATCGGAAATAGAGGCAGTAAGGCCGATGATTATTAACGGAGATTTATCCAAAATAAGCTAGCGTTTTCAGCAATCCAACTATCATTATCAGGCGGAGATATTAAATGATTCGCCTGTATTTTTTGTCAGAGCATTGACAATCGTAAAATACCTGTTAAAATTGATTATTAAAACAAAAATATCGAAAGAAACAGGTCATTTCTCCCTAACCAGAGAGGGTGGTGATTATGCGCTCATTAGTAGAATGCATCACGGGGTTCATAGAAAGCCTTAAGGGTTTTCTGCCTCAAGAAAACGCGCCGGAACCAGGAACGGGGCTGGAAGTATTTCTTGATTTTTGCCAGTATCCCGTGGAAACAAATCTTTACATCAGGCTGATCGTGCCGGCCAACGCCAGCCAGCAAAAGTTCAGAACTGCTTTCCTGGAATTTGTGGGACAGCGTCTGAACGAGTTTGAACTTCCGAATAATCCTGAACTGGCTTTCACCGATCGAGAACGCGGAAAGGTTGCCTGCTCTTGGGAAGCATCGGTGAAAATCACTCTTCCGAAAGACATCAGCACTAATGCTTTCGGAAAGCGCGGAATAACCCGCTGCATTCACAGACAATCCATCACAGTATGACTTTGTGAATCAAGAATGCCCTTTTCATGCTCCATCCTGCGATGGAGCTTTTTCATTCCCACATCAAAATATGCTATTTTTATTTGGGCTGAATATATAAAAACCGTATTCATAAATTCACCTTTTATTGAATTAAAAACTTTTGGTGTGGGAATCTATTTGAAAAAATAATCAAAAATAGGTATCCTTGTAACAATCAAACAATAGAACAATGAAGCCATGAAACAATTTAACAATAAAGCAATAAAGCAATATTATACTCTGACTTTGGGCTGCCAGATGAATAAACTGGATGCGGAGAAAATAGATGCCTTACTACAAAAGATGAATTTTAAGCTTACTTCCAATGAGCGAGAGGCTGATTTGATTATTGTCTTGGCCTGCTCGGTCAGGCAATCCGCCATAGATCGGATTCATGGGAGAATTAAACGTTGGAAACAATTAAAAAAAGAAAAGCCATTAATTACTCTATTAACCGGCTGTGTTTTGCCGGCGGATCGGAAAGGATTGGGCAAACAGTTTGATATTCTACTGGATATGCAGGAACTTCGCACCTTACCCGAAAAATTGAGGCAAAAAATGAAGGATATTGAAGATATCTTTCTGGAAAGCGACTATTTTAAACTGCCCACCAAACATGAATCCGCTTTCCAGGCTTTCGTCCCTATCTCTAACGGCTGCAATAAATTCTGTACCTATTGTGCTGTTCCTTATACCCGAGGCCGCGAGATTTCGCGACCGGCCAGTCAAATAATCCAAGAGGTGGAGGAGCTTATTAAAAATGGATATAAAGAGATAACCTTATTGGGGCAAACGGTAAATTCTTACAAAAATCCGGAAAAGGAAGGAGTAAAAAATTTTGCAGATCTGCTAAAAAGATTAGCCGAGATCAAAGGCGACTTTTGGCTTCGTTTTCTCTCTTCCCATCCGCTTGATTTTTCTGACAAGCTGATCGCAGTGATTGCTCAAGAAAAAAAGATTTGTCCGCACCTTCATTTGCCGGTTCAATCCGGCAGCAACGCGGTCTTAAAAAGGATGCTAAGGAAATATACGCGGGAGGAATACCTAAAGCTGATTAAAAAAATTAAGCAGAGAATTCCTGGCGTGGCCATTACCACTGATATTATTGTCGGCTTTTGCGGAGAAACCGAAGCGGATTTTGGAAAGACGCTGGATTTATACCGCCAGGCAGAATTTGACCTGGCCTACCTCGCCCAATATTCTGTTCGGGCCGGCACCCAAGCCGCTAAAAGATTTAAGGATGACCTGCCGAAAGCGGAAAAACGCCGCCGGGAAAAAATATTAAACGATTTGGTGGCAAAGATTGCTCTCAAGAAAAATGAAGCGCTAGTTGGAAAGAAAGTATCCGTATTAATTGAAGCTAATAAAAAAAGTTTTTTACTGGGGAAAACGGACAGTTCTAAGGCAATCCGCCTTAATGGCGGATCAAAAGCGCTGGTGGGAGAATTTGTTTATCCCACCGTTACCAAAGCGCTGGCTTGGGGATTAGAAGGAGCACTAAAGAAAAAGCGATCGCTCAACTGATACAGTGATGATCGCTTAAATAGCAAGTGAGTAGAACTAAGAGAATAATTCTTCTAGTTCTTTGGGAATCTCCTTCCAATCAAACGGCTTAAACAAGCATTTGTCTGCTCCGGCGGCTATTGCCCGAATCCCTTCTTCCTGAGTTACCAAGCCGGTAATGCAGATGATCCGTGCCGGTTTGAAACCGTTCGCTTCTTCCTTTTTACGGATGAGCTTAATAAACTCAATTCCGTTTCCCCCGGGAAAATGTACGTCCATGAATATCAATTCAAAATTTCTCTCCTCAATGCATTCGAGGGTCGTGGATCCGTCTTTAGCGGTCCGGCAAAGAAATTTTCCTTTGCCGGCAAAGAATCCTTCCACGTACCGCTCCATCAGTGACCTGATCTCATCTTCGTCATCAACAACGAGAATAGCGGGCGCTGATTTCTTTTCATCCATGTCGGTTCTCCTTTGTTATTCCCCCATGAGTTTAAACATCTAAAGAGCTGTTAAAATTATAACCTTTAAGCACAAGAAGTCAAATATATCCTCATACCAAAACATAATTTTTTCACTTGGGCTGAATATAAAAATTAAATTGTCATATGTTCAATGACGTGGTTGTTAATATATTTTGGTGTGAGGATAAAAAGAAAAGGCGTCTGATTTCAGATTAAAACCAAACGCTTTAAAAACTAATGGGGAAGAAGGCGGCTCCTAACTGGTAAACTCCCTTGATAATGAGGAAGTTTCTGATAAAGGATGCGGCCAGGATCACCCAAAATCCCCTTTTTAATCTTAGTACTCTTGCTTGGATAATCCCTCCTTTTAGGAAACCAGGGAAAGGAATGCAGACAAAGAGGAAAACCGCTAGTTGGGGGTACTTATTGTTTCTCACCAATTTCCGAATCAGGATTTCCTGGATTCCCAACAGGCGGCTGCGCAACTGCTGGTAGAAGGAATTGTTAGCTGGCCTCGTGGCAACGGGCAACTTTTTTCTGATAAGCCAATACAGTGACTTTTTGCCGAAGCGAACCAGCGCTTTTATTAGGCGTGCTACGAAACTAACCTCTTCGGGAACAAAGTACAGAAAGATCGCTCCCAAGGTTGAACCGGTCATCAGAAGAACAACCGTTTCCTGGAAAGGAACACCCTGAGAGTAAAGGGTAAACGCAGTAATATGCTCCTGCCAAGCGGCCGCCCAGATGACGAGCAAGTATTTCCAGATAACCATGAGAGCCTCCCTTGCATGTTTTGGGGAAAGAACGGATAATTAGGTCAAATTAGCATTAAAATTATCAACCGTCAATTATGCAAAAAATAATTGTCATTCTGGGCCCTACCGCTTCTGGAAAAACGCATCTTGCTATCAATTTGGCGAAAAAGTTTGAGGGATACATTATCTCCGCTGATTCCCGCCAAATTTATCGTGGGATGGATATTGGAACGGATAAACTGCCGGAAAAAGAACGTCGGGGTGTAGAGCACCGGATGATTGATATTGTCGATCCCAATCAGGAATTCAGCTTAGCGCAATATCAAAAACGAGTATTTTCGATTATTAAACAAAGCGACAAACTTCCCTTTTTGGTGGGAGGAACCGGTTTGTACATCAAAGCAGTCGTGGATAACTTGGATATTCCCAAAAGCGGGCCGGACAAGGTACTAAGAAAAAAACTGGAAGAAAAATCGAATGAGGAATTACTTAAAGAATTGATCAAACTGGATGTGGCGGCCGCTCGGACCATTGACGAAAATAACCGCCGCCGCCTGATTAGAGCCATAGAGGTTTGTCGGACAACCGGCCATAAGTTTTCTAAACAGACGAGTAAGCAGAAACCGATTGTAAACGCGCTACAGATTGGAGTATCCGCCCCACGGGAAGAGCTCTATCAAAAAATAGACCGCCGGGTAGATGAAATGATTAAAGAGGGCTTGATAGAAGAAGCTAAAAAGCTAGGAGAACGCTATGGCTGGGATATCCCTTCCATGTCCGCTATCGGTTACAGACAACTGGGTTTATACTTTCAAAAAAGAATAACTCTAAAAGAAGCGGTGGAATTAATTAAAAAAGACACCCGCAACTACGCCAGGCGCCAGCTGACCTGGTTTAGAAAAGATGAAAGGATCCACTGGATTAAAAGCCAGCCAGAAGCGGAAAAGCTGATAAAAAATTTCATTAAAAAAATCCCTCGCGCTTGAATTGAATATGAGAGTTAAAAATACTGGGCTTTGTTCAAAAGCCCTGTCACTTGACCCCGTTAGAAGCCTTGTAGAATGGCAACATGAAATCCAAATGGCGGGCTAAACGAAACGGTGGGGCTTCTAACAGGATTGACCACAAGACCGCGATACCCTACAATAAATACGGATGATTATTACTGCAACTCCACGAGAGGGAATATTAGGATTAAAGTGACGGGGTAAAGTAAAATCGAACAATAATTTACTTCTATGTCTAGGGAATTAAAGGAAAAAACCAAAACCGGCACTCATCAGGATTTACTCATCGTGATGTACGTTTTATCCGCCATTGCGGCCGGTTTTGCCATTATCTACCTACTGCTTAATCCGGTTAAGTAAGTAGGTCAAGATATATCTCTTAACCTAACATTGATTCAATAAATACAGCATGATCGCCTTCTGAATATGGAGGCGATTTTCCGCTTGGTCAAAAATCAGGGAATTGGTATGGTCAATGGCATCGCGCGAAATCTCATAACCCACATGACAGGGCATGCAATGCATTATTTTGGCCTTAGAACCGTATTTATCGACCAAAGCGGCATTTAGCTGATACGGCTGGAATATTTTTATCCTGGCTTCATATTCTTTTTTGAATTCCGGCTTAACCTTTCCTTCTTCTCCGCCAGAGGCGGATCCGCCTTCGGCGGAAAAGAACTCCATATCCATCCATGTGTCAGTATGAACGAAGTCAGCGTCAGTCATGGCAACGGCCAAATCTAAGGTCTTCTGGACATGGCCGGTCGCTTCGGCCATGGCATTTAATTCTTCATCCACGCTTATTTCGTGCGCCTTAGGCGTTACTAAATAAACATCAATCCCGAGCTTGGCGCAGGCCAGCTTAAGAGTATTACTGACATTGTTTTCTATTCCCAGCCAAACCACTTTTTTGATTTTATCGAGTCCGCCGGCATTTTCGGCCATAGTCAAAATATCGCCCAACGCTTGGCAAGGATGGTATTTTTCAGAACAGGCGTCAATGACCGGTATCTGGTTGAAGGAAGCGGCCACTTCTACGTCCGCGAATTTTTTGGCCCGGAACATTAAGATATCTCCGAAACGCATCACCGCCTTAATTTCATCTTTGTAATCGGTTAAGGAAAATTGGCTGGTGCGGCTATCCAGAAAAATAGCGTGGCCGCCTAATTGGGTCATTCCGGCTTCAAAACTCAATCGAGTTCTCGTGGAGGTCTTTTGAAAAAGCATGATTAAGGTTTTGTTCTTTAAAATATCGGCGTATTTTTCAGGATTAGTTTTGATTTCAACTGCCTTATTGATAATCTTTTCGATTTCTTCTTTAGTATAGTCTTTGAGAGTTAGTAGATGTTTCATATTTTGTATAAATTATTTCATGGTCTATCGTAAGCGAAATGCCGGCATTTCGCTTACGGCTATTTTAATCTTTCTTTATACGCTTTCCATCCCGCCTCGCGATATTCCTTGGCGGCCTCGGCCGGATTAGCTTCACCGTAAATTCCTCGACCTACGATAATGATGTCTGACCCCGCTTTTATAACATCGGCGGGAGTAGTGTACTGTTGTTTAAGAGCATCGCCGCCTCCTCCCAGCTTTACCCCGGGAGTCATAATAATGAATTTGGGATCGGCCAAATCGGATAGTTTTTTCAGTTCTTCCACCTGCCCGCCATTACCAATGAATCCGACTACGAAATCAGAATACTCTTCCGCCATTTTGATCGCTGCTTTGGTATAGTCATCAGTAGCCAAGTTTCCTTTAGAACTCATTTGCGCCAGCAAGATCAGTCCCCTTGCCAATCCTTTCTCTTTAGCTACTTCTTGGAGCCCTTCGATAATCCCTGGGCCCGGAACAATGTGCGCATTAGTCAAATCAGACCATTCCACAATTTTATAAACTCCCTTCTCGTACTGCATTTTTACGGTGTTGCCGATATCGGCGAATTTACGATCCTCAAAAATAAAAAACTGATGCTTTTGGGAAAGACTTTTTAACTGCTCGATTATGGATGGTTTAAACTCCTCAATAATATCGATATGGGTCTTTAAGACGCAGATTTCCGGCCCTACCTTATCGGCCAACTCCAGCACCAATTCCGCTTCCGGCTCGTCCACGGCCAAACAGAGATTAGTTTCTTTTTCCCCGATTAATTTCAGCAAGCGGGAAGAAACCGGATTCTTAACTAAATCTGCTCTCGCTTGATAAGTAAGTTTTATTCTTTGTTCTAAATTGCTCATAAGATTTAAATAAGTGATTATTTGTTAGATTATTTTTAGTATCAATTAATCATTTTTCTGGTCAAAGGTTAAATAATGGAGTGCCTGCGGGGTTAAATTAGGATGGTACAATTTA
>Ga0051987_10000793_pt1 | contig 17113 bp, 15 predicted proteins | sample CryGey08umfilter_2_FD_58083 | JGI IMG/M metagenome (GOLD analysis project Ga0051987, IMG submission 58083) | Groundwater microbial communities from aquifer in Utah, USA - Crystal Geyser 4/10/14 0.8 um filter | ecosystem: Environmental > Aquatic > Deep subsurface > Groundwater | place: USA: Utah... | reverse complement strand
CACCACGAAGATGGTGCCAGGTTTTTCGGGTATTTCGGCCCCTTCATCCCGCAGGTGGGTCAGAATATCTGATACGGAGGTTGTGGGGAGCGCTGTGATGACCTCCAGCTGCATGGTGCCGCCTGCGGTGCCTTCATCATACTGCAGGAGGCGTTTTTGCTGATAATCCTGAAGATAATCGGCCGCTTCGGCATTTTCATCACTTGATACCTCTTCCACCACACGGGCGAGCTCGGCAGCGTCATCTGAATCCAGCTCGGACAAGGCGGCCTTAATCTGCTCCGTATCCAGAAGTTGGATAATGTGCTCTTGAACCCCTGTTTCAAGCTCGGCAATGACATCGCCCAGAGCATCCTTGCCGATAAAGGGCAAAATCTCTGCACGGCGCTGGCGCGGGAGGCGCTCGATAATATCCGCCACATCGGCCCCGTGGAGACCTGCGAGAAGGCCTTTGAGGCGGCGAGGATTTGTATCAAACGCCTGGAGAATTTTAACAAAAATTTCATCTGTCAGGCGTGTGCGGCCAATGTTATCCAGCTCATCCGGCTTAATAGCCAACACGGGCGGCACCAGCTTTTTGGCGGCTGTGCGCGCTTTTTGAATGGTGGTTTTGGCGCTTGGAAGTTTGGGCATAAGAGGAGTATTAAGTATTAACGACTTGCTGTTAAGGGAAAAGTGAGGGTGTGCTTGTTTTTTTGATGGGGTATGTGGCATAGGAAAAGGCCGCCCCGAGGGACGGCCTTTTCGATTCTTCGGGTGGGGATCAGAACTTGACCCTGATTCCTCCACCGATTTGCAGGCTCTTGACACCGCCACCGAAAGCGCCTTTTGCGCCGAGGGTGGCAGTGATGTGCTGGTTCATCTGAAAACCGACGTCACCGCCGACGACACCCGCGGTCTTCCAGTCGACTTTTTTCGTCGAGACGACGAAATCGGTCGGTGTTGCCTGGAAGGGCGGTGCCATGAGGGCGGCAAACATGCCCGCTTCATCCAGCACCTTATTGGTGGTGGTGACCTTGATGGCGGTGGCGCCGCCGTAGCCCGTGAAGGACCACGCGCCGTTGCGGAAGGTAGCACCGACGAGGGCTTCCGGCGAGATGCCGAGTTCCATCGTGGTGGTCGGCTCGAGGCCCAGCATGGTGGCCACGGGAGTGCCTGCACCCTTGGTTACGTTGCTGCCATCCATGAATGTCGCGCCGACCTGACCGAAGACGGCCATGTTGGGCGAGACATCAAACGAGGCGCGGAGGCCTCCGTTGAGGGCGGCCCCGGTGATCTTCACGCCACCGATATGGGTGACGTGACCGCCGGCGCCGATGATCGGCTGGAAGTTCAGTTCCCCAGCGGAAAGGCTGACAGGGGAAAGAAAAGCGAACGAGATGGCGAAGGCGGCGGGGATGATTTTTGCAAAGTTCATTGGAGTTCTCCGGCCGGAGAGGAAAAGAAAAACGATGCGGCTTGCGTGCCGTCATCTCTGGAGCGTCCGGCACGCGCTCTTGTTTTTTGTATGGGGTTTATGTATACTCATTACAAGAGTTTGGGTAAAAAAATAGCCGCCCCGAGGGACGGCCTGATTGGGGGCGGCTTAGCGGGATGCCGCCTCTCCTTTTTTCTCTCCCTCGAGACCGAGGGCAGAGAGGGCGGCGCTGAGCGCCAGCAGGGCGGCGAGGGCCGCCATGAGAATTTTCATGCTCATGATGTTCTCCTGTTGAATGCTGCGGTGTTTCCTTTTGGCCCCGCAGCAATTATTGAGGCTGCGGGTGCGGCCTCTTACCCATAGAGATGGTATTGAAAGAGAGCTTTTTCAAGCCCCCTCTGCCCTGCCTCTCTCCGTTTACTTGCGCGAGAGGGCTTGCACGATGGCGAGGGCTGACATGTTGATGATTCGGCGCACAGGGGCATCCACCGCCAAGATGTGGATGGGTTTTTTGAGGCCCAGCAAAATCGGGCCGATGTAATCCGCATTCGGGAGGGTCATCCGCGTCATATTAAAGGCAATATTGGCACTATCCACATCTGGGAAAAGGAGCACGTTGGCGGGCTCCTTAAGGGTGCTGTGGGGGAAGATGCGGCCCATGGTTTCCATATTAAGAGCTGTATCTGCCTGCATTTCGCCTTCTATCGGCATATCTGGCGTGGTGGCTTTTACCATGGCGCAGACCTCTTTCATCTTTTTAGACTGAGGCGTTGGCGAGCTGCCGAAGTTACTGTGCGACAGGAGGGCAATGCGCGGCGAAATCCCGAAGTGCTTCACCTCGGATGCGGCGAGGTGCGCCAGCTCTGCCAGTTGATCGGCTGTGGGGTTTTGCTGCACGTGCGTATCTGCCATGCACAACATGGTGGTGCGGTTCATCACCAGTTGGAGGGCATAGATGTGAGACGTATCCGGATTGCCATTGATGATGTGCGCTGCCGTGTTGAGGTACCGCATGAAGCGCCCTGTAACCCCACAGACCATGGCATCTGCCTGACCTGATTGCACCAGCATGCAGCCGTAGACCATCCAGCGTGAGCGGACGTGGACGGCGGCTTCTGTCCGGGTGAGGCCATCGCGTTCTCTTAACGTATAATAAGCCTCGGTAAAGGCGCGAGCTTGCTCGGTATCTGCCTGAGGATTGATGAGCGTACAGTTTTCTCCCGGGATAAGATTTAGCCCCAACTCCTTCACCTGAGCCTCGAACACATGGGGGCGGGCCAGCAGAATGGGGTGGGCGATGCCTTCGTTGATGACTGCCTCTGCTGTTTGCAGAATGCTGGGTTCTTCTCCTTCCGGATACACAATTTTACCCGGCTTGGCCCGTGCCTGGTTAAAGATTTGGCGCATAATACTGAAGGATTGATCTGTTTGCGCGGTGAGGCTGGCGACATAGGCCGTGTAATCCTCTATCGGCCGTGTGGCGACGCCTGTTTTCTCGGCTGCTTTGGCCACGGCAGGGGCGATGGTGGCGAGAAGGCGTGCATCGAAGGGTTTGGGGATAATATAATCGGCCCCGAATTTGAGCTTGCTACCTTTGTAGGCTTTGGCCAGCATGGGCTCTGCCGATTGACGGGCGAGTTTTGCCAGTGCTTCGGCGGCGGCCAGTTTCATCTCTGTATTGAAGGTGGTGGCGCCGCAATCCAGCGCGCCCCTGAACAGATAGGGAAACCCAAGCACGTTATTGATCTGGTTTGGAAAATCGCTTCTTCCTGTGCCGATAATGGCATCCGGTCGGACCTCTTTTGCGAGATCCGGCATGATCTCGGGTGTGGGGTTGGCCATGGCGAAAATAATGGGGTGAGCAGCCATGGTTTTGAGCATTTCCGGCTTGAGGATGCCGCCTGCGGAGAGGCCAAAGAAGAGATCGGCACCATTTACGGCCTCTGCCAGTGTGCGCTTTTTGGTTTTGTGGGCGTAGGGTTTCAGCTCTTCTGCGACATCGTCTCTCTCTGCATGGATGACCCCTTTGATATCTACAAACGTGATGTTTTTGCGAGGGACGCCGTACTTATGCAAAAGCTCCATACAGGCAAAGCCTGCCGCCCCTGCCCCACTGGTGGTGATGTTGACTTCCTCTACCTTTTTGCCTGTGAGGCTCATCGCATTGATAAAGGCGGCCAGCACGATGATGGCGGTGCCGTGCTGATCATCATGCAGCACAGGAATTTTGAGGCGCTTTTTAAGTTCTCTCTCTATATAAAAACATTCCGGCGCTTTAATATCTTCCAAGTTGATACCGCCAAATGTAGGCGCCATGCGCGCGATGGTATCTATCAGCGCATCGGGATCGTTCTCATCCAGCTCGATATCAAAAACATCTATGCCCGCGAATTTTTTGAACAGGACGGCTTTGCCCTCCATGACCGGTTTTGAGGCCAGCGGGCCAATGTTCCCTAGCCCCAGCACCGCTGTACCGTTGGTGATGACGGCCACAAGGTTGCTTTTGGACGTATAGAGATTAGCATCTTCCGGGTTTTTGGCGATGGCGTTACAGACCTCGGCCACGCCGGGAGTGTAGCCCAGAGACAGATCTGCCTGAGTGGTGAGAGGTTTGCTGCTCACGACTTCTATTTTACCCGGGCGGGGATGCGCGTGGTACTTGAGGGCTTCTGACATTTCGGGGACGGGAGTTTGATTATCGAGGGTTTGGGCTTTTTTCATGGCGGTGGCTACTATATTTTCAAATTATGTTGGTTTAGAGAAAACTGATGTCTACTCTTTTAAGGCACGCGTCAAGTTTTCGATGACGTCTTTGGCGTCTCCGAGAATGAGGGCGCAATTGGGCATGGTGAACAGCTCGTTCTCTACCCCTGCATAGCCGGGTTTAAAGCTGCGTTTGATGACGTAGACAAACCTTGATTTGTGGGCCTCCAGAATGGGCATGCCGTAGAGCGGGCTGCTTGGTTGTGTTTGGGCGGCGGGGTTGACCACATCGTTTGCGCCGACGATGAGCGTGACATCCGTTGTGGGGAAAGACGGATTTACCTCATCCTGCTCTTCCACCACATCATACGGAATATCGGCCTCTGCCAGCAGGACGTTCATGTGGCCCGGCATGCGGCCTGCCACGGGGTGGATAGCGAAGATTACCTCTACCCCCTGGTTGCTTAGGGTTTGATACAGCTCCTTCACGGCATGCTGGGCCTGGGCCACGGCCATACCGTACCCCGGCACGATGATAACGCGAGAGGCGTTTTGCATGAGGAATGCGGCATCCTCCGCCGCGGCGAGGGCGGGCGTTTTGCCCTCTGCATTGGTGGGGGTGGCCGCGCTTGCGCTCTCATTGTTCCCGAACCCGCCGAGAATGACGGAGATGAAGCTGCGGTTCATCGCCTTGCACATAATATAGGAGAGGATGCCGCCACTGGCCCCGATAAGGGCACCTGTGATGATGAGGAGCGGCATCTCTAACATGAAGCCCGTTGCCGCAGCTGCCCAGCCGCTATAGCTGTTGAGCATGCTGACGACCACCGGCATATCTGCCCCGCCAATGGCGGCCACAAGGGTAAAACCAAGGATAGCGGCGGCGATAATGACGATAGTGAGGCTGAGGGCCGAGAATGTCATCACAAAGTGAACGCTGGCGGCCACGATGATGAGACCAAGCGCCAGATTGACAACATGCCTGCCTTTAAAGGCCAGTGGCTTGCCGCCAATGGTGCCTTGAAGTTTAAGTGCTGCGAGAATAGAGCCTGTGAAGGTGAGAATGCCGATGGCGGCGCCGAGGGCGAGCTCGGTTGCGGTTTTGGGGAGGAGGCCGCCAATAGGATATTCCTGAAGATACGTCACCACCGCGATAAGTGTGGCGGCGAGGCCGACAAAGCTATGAAACAGGGCCACAAGTTGGGGCAGCGCCGTAAGCGCAATGCGCCCTGCCACAGGAATGCCGATAACCGCGCCTGCAACAAGCGCCACGGCGAGCGGGATGATGTTTGCCACGCTGGTGCCAAGGCTTAAAAAGATGGTGCCGATAGCAAGCCCCATACCCACCATAGCAAAAGTGTTTCCGCGTTGAGCTGTTTTAGGGTGGGCAAGGCCTTTGAGCGCCAGAATAAAGCAAAGAGCCGAGATGAGAGCAAGGAACGGGAGATAGGATTGGAACATTTATTTTACCTTTCTAACTATGACGAAGAATAAGAAAACAGCCAGTGAGTGACAGAATCAATCCTAATGTTTTGAACACATTTACCGGTTCTCCAAAAAAGACGATACCCGAGAACGCAACGAGGGCAATAGAACCCACAAGCGCCACGGGCATGACAATAGAAACTGAGGCGCCATGACTATATAGATACAAGATAATCATATCCGCAGATATCATACCAAAGCTGACAACGCATAGTATCATCAAGACAGGCCATAACTTTGAAATCTGTATTTCTGGAAGACCTGCAGTATATTTCGTATATAGAAAATAGATCAGAATGACTGCATTAATACCCATCATCATGGCCAAAGATGAATAGACGAGAGGCACACGATCACCTGCTATTTTAAGACCTATGTGATAGACCGCAAAGAGAATGATTGTGCCAAACAAACCTAAAATCAAAGAGGGTTGCATGCTTACTTGGCTTTCGGTTTGAACATGGCGAGCATGCGGCGGGTGATGGCAAAACCGCCGAAGATGTTAAGGGCACACAAGAAGACGGCGACGCTACCGAGCCAGATACTGGCGGTATGGTAACCCTCTACCTTGCCGGGGGCTGTGCAGGGGACGAGATTGCACAAGGTCTCTGACGTGCCGTGCGTGGCGGTGAGGGCGAGGGCTGCGATAATGACAATACCTGAAATGGCATTGGTGACCGCCATGAGCGGCGTGTGCAGAGCAGGGGTGACGCCCCAGACCACAAAATAGCCCACCACGCAGGCGAGGGTGAAGATGGTGAGGAGGGTTGGGAAATCCATTTTTTTATCCTTTCGCAATCATGAATGTGCCTGCAATGGTGAGGACGATGCCTGCAGCGCTGACAGTAGAAACTTTTTCTGCAAATACCAGAATGCCTAAAATAACAACGGTGACGTTAAGAATAGCCCCAAACAACGGGCTTACCAAGCTAAGGGGACCCAGTGCCACGGCCCTTGCAAAAAATGTAAATATTAAGGCCAGTGCCAGACCCATGAGGGCGGCCCAGATAAACATTGAGCCATCCAGCACCCATTTACCTTTTTGAGCTGAAAAATAATAGAGGGCAAGCAAGATTCCACCAACACACATGGCCATGGCCAGTATAAGGTTTACATCTTCCCGCATTGAGATTTTTTTAACAATCATATGATTTGCGACATTAAACCATGCCCCAAAAAATGTCACAGCTACCCAGTTTGAAAACATGCTAGGCGACTTTCATCGCTTGAAGGAGTTCGTCTTCTAATGTGGGGGTGAGTGATTTATCCTCTTCCTGCTTGAGAAGAAGGGCGAGGAGGTTTTGCATGTTGGTGGCCCAGAACTGGCTGGCCGTGGCGGACAAGTGGCTGGCCAGATTGGCGGGAGCGAGGAGAATGGCACCTGATGTGCTGTGCACCACTTCTTCTACTTTTGTTAAGGGGCAATTGCCGCCTGCAATTTTGTTGGCGCGGTTGTAGCCTGCGGCCGCCATATCCACCAGCACGCTGGCAGGCTTCATGCCGTTTGCGGCTGCGGCCGTAACAAGCACGGGGGCTGGCGCACCTGGGATTTGCGCGGTGGTGATAACAATATCTGCGCTTTGAATAGCAGGTGTGAGGGCGGCCTGAAGGGCTTTTGTTTCTTCTGCGTTCAGCTTTTTGGCATATCCTCCCTCCCCTGCGGCAGACATATCCAACTGGAGGGGTTTGGCGCCGAGGCTGGTGATTTGCTCCGCCACTTCGGGCCGGACATCAAACGCTGTGACCTGTGCGCCGAGCCGTTTGGCCGTGGCAATAGCCTGCAAACCCGCAACCCCCACACCCAGAATAAGCACCTGGGCAGGTTTGGCGGAGCCGGCAGCTGTCATGAGCATGGGCATAAGTTTGGGAAGATGACCCGCGGCCAGCAACACAGCGGCGTAGCCAGCGAGGTTTGCTTGAGAGGACAGAACATCCATACTTTGGGCGCGCGAGGTGCGAGGCAGTTTTTCCAGCGTTAAGGTTGTTGAGGCAAGGCCTGCGGGGGCGTTAAGGCCGACCAGAACGCCATCCTTCGCCAGAGGGAGGGGAGCTTTGGCGGCAGGAGGTGTGAGACGGAGATAGACATTAGCCTTTTGGGCGGCCCAATCTTTGCTCTTTAAAACTTTGGCGCCTGCGGCCTCGTACTGTGTATCTGGAAAGCCGGATTTAAGCCCTGCCCCTGCCTCTATACTGATGGACAGGCCTTGATACTTTTTGAGGAGTTTGGCCGTCACATCTGGCGTGAGGGCGACGCGGGATTCTTCCGCGGTGATTTCTGAGGCGATGGTGATAAGCATTCGGCCAGTATTAAGGACTCTGCCCCGCGTGTTAAGACTTTACGGGGGATTTGTGCTTTTTGTTTAAGCGTTTACCGATGAGAGACGCGGGAAGAGCTGACTCTTCTAACATATGAAAAACACGCTGAGGAAGAGGAATCTCAATATCATTATCCTGAAGGATTTTCCAGCAGGCCATGTTCACATCCCCTTTGAGATTGTTCACGCCCATCTCGGGATCTGTGCTCCAGTATCTTACGATAAAGACGACGGCGTTCTCTTCGAAACTTTTAATAAAGACAACGGGTTGAGGGACGCTTTGGACACGAGAGACGCTTTGCACGGCCTCTTTTAACAGGGCTTGCACCTTTTCCATATCACTCCTGTAGGATACGGGGATGTTGACTTCTGCCCGCACGGCTTTGCTGGTATAGCTCCAGTTGATGACGGGCTGGTTCATGAGAGTTTCGTTGGGGATGAGCACCTCTTTTCCGTCGCGTCTGCGAAGGACGATATACCGACTGTTTAAGGCTTTGACTTGTCCAAAGGTCATATCATCCAACGAAATGACGTCTCCCGGGCGGATTGAGCCATCCATTAACAAAAAAAGCCCGCTGATAAAATTGCTTGAAATGGCGCGCAGACTTAGACCTATCCCCACACCCAAGGCCCCGCTGAATACCGCCAAATGCGTGACATTTACCCCTGCTGCCGTAAACATGAGAAGCAGCGCCATTGCAAAAAAGACAAGCTTGAACACCTTTATAATAAGGGTTTGCATAGACGCCGAAAAATGTCCGCCTACCTCCATCATCTTTTCCAGGGCGCGGGTGCTGGCGATGGCTATCCAAATAAGAGCGGCCAGCAGCACCATGGCTTCTACCATGCCTTTAAGATTAACATTGAGGCCCCCTAGTGTGATTTTGACGAGCGATAACGCATCCAACACCGAGCGAAAGACATTAAACGACACCAGCAGCAACACCATGGCCACGGCGGCAAGTGTGGCTATTTTAAGAATTTGAGGCCCCGGCATAAGGCGCGACAACACCACGGTTACCCAGAAAAGCATCCCCAATATGGCAATATGCAACAACTGAAAGCCTACCGCCGTTGGCAGCGCTATGATGACCAGCCAGCACAAGGACATGGCAACAACAGGTGTGCCGAGGCCGGACAAACTCTCGGCCAGAGAGGCGCCCAGCATTGGCTTCAGGTAAGCCCGAGCAATCCTCACCATGCCCTTTGCAAGTAAAAAGACAACCACAAGCACGGTAAGCTGCGCGACAAGGCTCGCATTATTCGGCGAAAGCCCTGCGCTTGTGAGCCACTGCAAAAACATGGTTGTATAGGTAAGCATTAGGCTCAGCTTCTCCCATATCTCTTCCATTGGAAAGGTTTTGACGGGCAGGTATGCATTTTGTTTAAGCTTTTTTCACTTGCACAATAGAGGCCAATGCGTTACGAGAATGGCGGTTTGGCTTTTGCCTAACTATGTGTCGGGACGTAGCGCAGTCTGGTAGCGCACTACGCTGGGGGTGTAGGGGTCGTAGGTTCGAATCCTATCGTCCCGACCATTTTTTCTCTTTTTTTATCTTGTTATCGAGCTGCACATGTTGCCTTGTGGTGTTGCCACTCTCTATGATTTTTCCCAAGAGTACTTTTTAAGCGCTTGCTTTTATTATTTTCTGGCTATTTTAGCTAAATTTAGGTATGGGGTGGGTCATGAGCCAAAATACACACATCCGCAACATTGCGATTATCGCCCACGTTGACCACGGGAAAACAACCCTTGTGGACGCGTTACTCAAACAAACAGGTACCTTTGAAAGCAACGAGAAGGTTGCCGACCGTGCTATGGACAGCAACGATATTGAGCGCGAGCGCGGTATTACCATTCTGGCCAAAACAACCGGCCTTAGCTACAAAGATCACCGTATTAACGTGGTCGACACCCCCGGACACGCCGACTTTGGAAGTGAAGTTGAACGTATTTTGGGTATGGTGGACGGTGTGGCCCTTCTGGTGGATGCCAGTGAAGGCCCTATGCCCCAAACAAAATTTGTTTTGGGTAAAGCGCTTGGTCTGGGACTTCGCCCTATTTTGGTGATTAACAAGATTGATCGCTCGGATTCTCGGATTGATGAGGTGGTGAACGAAACTTTTGACCTCTTTGACAGCCTTGGCGCCACCAGCGAACAGCTTGATTTTCCTATCCTTTACGCGATTGGCCGCGATGGTATGGTGACAGAAGACCCTAATGTTAAAACCGACAACTGCTTTGCTCTCCTTGACTTGGTCGTCAAACATGTGCCCGCTCCCGAGGCTGATATGACAGGACCCTTTAAGCTGCTTGGAACCATTGTTGAGCGCGATAGCTTTATTGGACGCATTGTGACAGGCCGCATTGAAAGCGGTGTGGCCAAGCGCGGCATGCCTGTGAAAGCTTTAGACCGCAACGGTAAAGAGATTTGCCGCGGTAAAATTGTAAAGCTCTTTACGTTTAAAGGGCTTCAAAAAGTGGAAGTAGAGACCGCGAGCGCTGGAGATATTGTAGCGATTGCAGGCCTGCCCGAAGCTTTTGTAACCCACACGGTGTGCGACATGGCTGTGACTACGCCCCTGCCCGCCCGCCCCATTGACCCGCCGACCCTTGCGATGTCCTTTGGTGTAAACGACAGCCCCCTTTGTGGTCAGGACGGTAAAAAACTCACCAGCCGTGAAATTGGTAACCGCCTTGAGCAAGAAGCTGAAACCAATGTGGGGCTTACGATTGAGCCTGGCAGTACAGCTGAAACATTCAAAGTTTTTGGGCGCGGCGAGCTTCAACTTTCTGTTTTGATTGAAACGATGCGTCGCGAAGGCTTTGAGCTTTCCGTCTCTCGCCCAGAGATTGTTCTGCGTGAAGAAGGCGGCAAAACCCTTGAGCCTTATGAAGACATTGTGGTGGACGTGGACGAAGAATTTTCAGGTGTGGTCATGGAAAAAATGGGCCTGCGCAAAGCCGAACTTGTGAACATGGTGGCCGACCACCACGGTAAACAGCGCCTTATTTTTGTGGGACCAAGCCGCGGCATGATTGGGTACCGCAGCGAGTTTCTCACCGATACACGCGGAACGGGTGTTTTGAACCGCCAGTATAAAGAATATGGACCTGTGAAGAGCTCCAACAGCTCCCGCCAAAAAGGTGTATTGGTAAGCATGGCCCAAGGTGATACCACTGCTTATATTCTGAATGAGCTGGAGGCCCGTGGCGTGCTGTTTATTGGCCCTTCTATTGCTGTTTATGATGGAATGATTATTGGCGAAAACAGCCGCAGCGATGACCTGGAAGTGAACCCTACCCACGGTAAAAAGCTCACCAACGTGAGGGCCAGCGGGAAGGACGAAGGGATTCGTTTGACACCCCCACGCCAGATTACGCTTGAATATGCGCTGACCTACATTGAAGACGACGAGCTTGTGGAAGTGACGCCTAAGGCGATTCGTTTGCGGAAGCGCGGGCTGGATACCAACACGCGGAAGCGGTTGAAGCGCGAAATTAACGCTTAATAAAAAAGGAGCTTCGGCTCCTTTTTTATTCGTTAAGTTATTATTTTATATAACTTTTCATTGTCGCTAAGTCCTCTAAAAAAAGTGTTGTGGCTGCGGGATTGCGCAGGAGGTAGGCGGGATGATAGGTGATGAATGTTGGGACGGTGACACCATTTAAGAGTTTGATCTGGTGAGGATTTTCGGCACGCAGGGTGGCCATGGGGGCCGTTTTTTTAAGGACGGCTTTAGCGGCGGTGGCGCCGACGAGGAGGATGGCCTTGGGGTTTATGAGTTCTATGTGTTTGAAAAGATAGGGATTGCAGAGTTCAATCTCGGTTTTGGTGGGGGGGCGATTGTTAGGCGGGCGCCAGTTAACGGCGTTGGTGATGTAGTGCCCCTGCGCCCCCTGCCCTGTGCGTGATGTGCCTGATTTATTTAATAATTTTTCTAATAATTGCCCGCTGCGGCCGACGAAGGGCTCGCCTTTTTTCTCTTCCTCGGCACCTGGAGCCTCGCCAATAACCATGAGGTGAGAGGCGGGTAAGCCACAGGCAAATACGAGGGTAGAGACGGGGGTATTAAGAGGGTGATTGAGGTTAGAGACGGATAGGCGAAGGGCATGCAAGGCTGAATTTTCCATTTTTTAAGTATAACGGATGTTGGCGGGGGCGGCGACAAAAAACACCTCGGCTGCGTGTTGGAATTGACAGGTCCGATCTATTTGTATACCTATTAAGTTAAGTAGCCCGAACGGCTTTATGACATTTTCTTTTTTCTCTTGTTGACCCTGCGGGGCGAGGAGGTATGCATGGGCAACTATGAGACAGATACGCATGCTCCTGCGGGGGCAACGACAACAGGTGAGACGGCACGTTCTCCCCATGCCGATATGGCAGCGAAGCTTTTGGCGCGGCGCCAGAAACAAAGACAGGAAGAAGCTTTGGCGCGCCTCTCTGAGGCCCATACAAAGGCTAAGGCGCGAGAGAAATCTCGTGCAGCACCGCGCAAAAAAGCCAAGCAGACACGGAGCGAGAGTTCTGTTTCTGATACCGACCCGATACCCCCGCTTCTGGATGCTGTGGTTTCCTTCTGGGTGCGACAGCGACAAGGAGCAACAACGGAGCAGGCTCTTCTGTTTGTGACGCTCGGGCATTTTGACTCTTGGGTGGCTTTGCCCGAGAACAAGGGAGCTTCTGTCGAGGATTTTGCTAGGGCCTTGTTTGCCCAGTTGAATGCCTACGACATGCACCTGCCGCCTTTACCGAGGTATCAGGAACTGACCAAACGGCCTTGGAGAGGAGATGGGGCGTCCCTTTCTGGTATTGAGTTTCTTAATTCTGTTATCCAAGCTGCCTTGGCGGTTTTGGCAGAAGGACGCGCGTTTAACAGCCTTAGAAACCTTAGCGCCCACCTTGCCCAAAAGCAGGAGGTGACTACAGCTTCTTCAACTTCATGCCTACTGGCTCTCATGTACGGAACGACCTTTGAGGAGTGGGTGGCCATTATGGCGCGGGTAATGAATAGGCGCCAAAATGTTATAGCTCATGCGTACACAGCCATGTGGAAACTGGTGCTGATAGAACACAAAAAACAGCCTTTCCCAAACTTTCATGCTGCAAATGAGTGGGTTACTGCACAGATAGGAGGAAGATTATCTTCTTTTTTTGATTCTCGCTCTCCTCTTGAGCTTGTGCGAGAGGTGCGGAAAACCTTTCCCGATGTTTTGGGAGAGCGGTTAAAGCGGCTGGAAGCGGCTGCGGATTAAATAGCGGCTTTGGCTGCGCGGAGGCTCCCCTTTGGGGGGGCTTTTTGCTTTGTGTATTAAGGAAATTGGAGGTGGAAACAAGAATGCCCTCTACCACACTGGTAGAGGGCATTCTTGTTTTGTGGCTTTTGGCCGAGGTTAACCGCCGCCGTGACCACTGCCGCCGCCATAAGCGACAATACCGAGTTGGAGAGAGCTGCGGAGATCTTCCCGCGGGCCTGAAGGACGGGACAGGCATTCCGGATACCGGAGTTTCACCTGCGGGAAATCTTCCGGATCGCTCCAATAGGCCGACCAGGCATTCACCTTGCCTGCACGGTAAAGCTCATGAAGTTCGCACAGGAGCGGCTCTGCAAAGGCCACGCCGAGCTGGATGCAGATGTCTTCCTTCGTTTGCTCCATGACACAGTACGATGCTGCCGTGGGATTGTTGTAATCATCACGGCCTGCAAGGCCTGCCGGATTTTCAGCCAGTGCCATGTTCAAACGGGAACACAGCCACCGGGTACCCTGACGCAAGACACGAATGTGCCAAGGAGCTTTCTCGCCTTCTGCATCTTCAGGCTGCACCATTTGCCCTTGAAAACGGCACGACAGATCTTGGATGACCCCTTCATCGCCGAGAACGGCGATGGTGATAATCGCATCAAAACAGCACATACGGGCGAAACAGAGATCGTGAGCACTTTTTGCCTCACGAAAACCCGTAGCTTCCGTCACCACAAAATTTTGATATTCACCTGGCATACGCATTCTCCCTATTGAGAGGTAAACACGATGATGGCCCTTGCGGGCAAAGTTTACCCGCATTGATAATTCTCTCTTTTAGCAGATAGTTTTATTGTATGCAAATCATTTCTCATTTGGTTCGCTTTGGGGAGACTTCGTTTTTACATGGCTTCTCGACTTCGGGCCTCGGCCCAACCGCCCTTTGGGCTTGTTGGCCCTCTCGCCCTGCGCTCGTTCTGTTTTGCTGCCCCTTTGGGGCCAAGACCGGGGCAGCCGCATGTCTGCCTTCGCCCTTTGGGCTGCGGCATGACTTTTTTTAACGGAAGGCTCATTTGAGCTTGGGTGCAGTGTCGCTAGAAGCGGTAGGAGAGGGAGAGGGCGCCGAAGATTTGGCCGGCATCCTGCCCGAAAAATTCCTTGGTGCGGTAGACGGCAGTGTAGCCCACCTGATAGTTCTTCCAGGTGACGGCGAGGCCGGCCTGCACATCGGTCACGAAGTTGCGTTTGCGCACTGAATCGCTACTTGTAAACGTATTCCCATCCAGAAAAATATTCCGTGCGACGGCACGCTCTTCCACCCCGATAAAATAAATAACATTGGGCTTAACGGTGGCCTGAAAATAGCCCGTGCCCGGCATGGAAGGGCGGACGCGGACGGGGGTATCTATAAGGGCGGCGGGATCGGTGCTCCACCGCAGGGTGCCCCCCACGGCGGCGTGCGTGTAGGCGTTACCCAGCGCCCCTGAAATATTGGGCGTAAAGCTGAGCAGGTGCGTGCTGCCCCATGGTGTGGGGACGGGGGTGTTCCACCAGCGGGGCCAGCGGCGCTGCCATGCGACCCCTATCACGGGTTCGTTATCCAGCTGATGCGTCCACCCGTTGGGACGTTGGATATCTTTTAAGTTATGCCAGCCGATCTGGACATCCTCTGCATAGGAAAACGGCCCCACGACGCCGAGCATGACCTCTACGTCATCCACCGTGCCGGCGGGGTCTCCTGCCGCCATACCGACGCTGAGATAGCTGAAACCGGCCCACGGGCGATCATCCGGCTGGGGGCCTGCGATACTGATATCCTCCGGCGTGTACATGTTTTGCCCTACCGAGAGCGTATAGCCTTTGATGGGGTCTCCCTTAAACATGGGGATTTTATCGGCCAGCCAGCGGGCGGGTGCGGGGGCGTCTCTCTCCGCATTCAGGTACGAAATCCGCGCACCGTTGGTATAAAAACTATCTGAATAGCTTGTGAAACTGTCGTTTTCCCATGCGAAAGTGATGATTTCCTCCTCCGCATAAAGAGACCCTGCCAGCAGGCAGGAGAGCGTGAGAACGATACGGCGAGTGAGCATAATGGCTTTGTTTAGCATAGTTTTTATAATTTTTCTGGTAAAAGATATAAAAACTTGGTAGGGGTTTTAGCGGACTCGGGAAGTAGCGCAGCCTGGTAGCGCATCTGCTTTGGGAGCAGAGGGTCGGAGGTTCGAATCCTCTCTTCCCGACCAATAAATTATGATAGATGATGCCCGCGTTTTGCGGGCTTCTTTTTTAGGCATACCAAAAAATATGGATTGATTAAATATTTTTATATGCTACCTCTATACCTTGTGAAAACTGATTTTGCCACCACGTTAAAACATGCCGGCCTGAGTGTGACGGCTGTTCGGTTGTCTGTTCTTGATGTTCTTACTCACCACCCTCACTCTGATGCTTCGCGTTTGTATGAGCTGGTTCAGCAACAGATCCCTACGGTCTCGATTCAGGCGGTTTACAATAACCTGCATGCCCTTGTTGAGGCGAAAATTATCCGGGACATAAAGCCCAAGGGACAATTATCCCGCTACGAAACACGCATGCACGACAACCACCACCACCTTGTTTGCAGGCACTGCGACAGCGTTGTGGATGCCGACTGCAAGGGGGTGGCGCCTTGTCTCTCTCCCTCTTATAACCACGGTTTTACGATTGATGAAGCTGAAGTTATTTTTTGGGGCACCTGCCCTTCTTGCCAATTATCAACACAAAATGGAGACCGTTAAGCCATGAGCAACTCTGGAAAATGCCCCGTGATGCACGGAAGTATGACAACTTTGGGAACATCCAACCTGGATTGGTGGCCCAAGGCCCTCAACCTTGATATTTTGCACCAGCATGACACCAAAACCAACCCTATGGGACCACGTTTTGTTTACCGTGAGGACGTGAAAAACCTTGATTTTGACGCACTTAAAAAAGACCTGCATCACCTTATGACGGATTCTCAGGACTGGTGGCCTGCAGACTGGGGACATTATGGTGGCTTGATGATTCGGATGGCGTGGCACGCGGCGGGATCTTACCGCCTTGCCGATGGACGCGGCGGGGCCGGCACCGGCAACCAGCGCTTTGCGCCCTTGAACTCCTGGCCCGACAACGCCAACCTTGATAAAGCACGCCGCTTGCTTTGGCCCCTTAAGAAAAAATACGGTAACAAAATCAGCTGGGCGGATTTGATTATCCTTGCCGGTACGGTCGCCTACGAAAATATGGGCCTTAAAACATTTGGCTTTGCCTTTGGACGCCCTGATATTTGGCACCCCGAAAAAGACACCTACTGGGGTGCAGAAAAAGAATGGCTGGCCCCCAGTGATGGCCGCTATGAAACGATGGACAACCCCGCCACCATGGAGAACCCTTTGGCGGCGGTTCAGATGGGTTTGATTTATGTGAACCCTGAGGGGGTTAACGGCCAGCCGGATCCTCTTAAAACGGCGGCACAGGTGCGCGAGACCTTTGCCCGCATGGCCATGAATGACGAAGAAACCGTTGCCCTGACCGCTGGTGGGCATACTGTTGGAAAATGCCACGGAAATGGCGATGCCTCCTTGCTGGGAGAAGCCCCTGAATCTGCCGATATTGTGGAGCAAGGCCTTGGCTGGATGAACCACACCACACGCGGCGTTGGCAAAGACACCGTGACCAGCGGCCTTGAAGGTGCCTGGACAACCCACCCGACACGTTGGGATAATGGCTACTTCCACCTTTTGTTCACCTATGACTGGGAACTTAAAAAATCGCCTGCCGGAGCATGGCAATGGGAACCTATCAACATTAAAGAAGAGGACAAACCTGTTGATGTGGAAGACCCCTCTATCCGCCACAACCCTATTATGACGGATGCGGATATGGCGATGATTAAAGACCCTGCTTACCGCAAGATATCCGAGC
>Ga0051987_10000779_pt1 | contig 17357 bp, 17 predicted proteins | sample CryGey08umfilter_2_FD_58083 | JGI IMG/M metagenome (GOLD analysis project Ga0051987, IMG submission 58083) | Groundwater microbial communities from aquifer in Utah, USA - Crystal Geyser 4/10/14 0.8 um filter | ecosystem: Environmental > Aquatic > Deep subsurface > Groundwater | place: USA: Utah... | reverse complement strand
TAAAAACAAAAAGGGTGCGAAAAAATAACGTTGAGCGTGTAAGGTAGATAAGCAAAGAATACGTATATAAAGACGATGCAAGACATAACACTGCCAGATACCCTGCAAGGAGCACCCAGCGCGGTGCCCGAAAGTGCGCCGCAGGCATCACAGGAAGATGTTATTTACACAAAGGTGCTGGAGGTTGTGCAGACGGCCAAGGATATTGGTATTGATAGTGTTACAAAGGATTATATAAAAGAGCAGCAGGAGAGTGGGGTGCGGGCCGCCCAAATCTGCCGCCAGCTTGTCCAGCGCAAGATGATGAGCCGCATCCAGTTTGGCCGAGCCCTTGCGCGGGCGCGCCGTGGAAGGGAAATCATGTCCTTTTTGGATATTCCTTCAGAGTCGATAGATTTAAGGCATAACCTCAATCCAAAAGCGGCTGCTATTTTGCGGGGAGAGAGAATCGTTCCCCTCCAGCTCACAATGGCAGAAGGCACGCAAACGCCCGAAGAGTTGCATATCGCGTGCGAAAACCCCCTGCCGGATTTGGTGCTGGAAAGCCAGCTGAGAGATATTCTAAATCCGGCTCTCAAAATAAGCTGGCACTTTTGTTTGAGAGAGGTGGCAGGGGCCTTTTGGCTTTCCGGGCAGTCAGAAGATATCGATTCAGGTATGGAAGCAGAAGCCCTGCTGGATAGAATTATCGGCAACGCCGTAGATGCACGATCGTCAGATATTCATATAGATCCCTCCATCAAAGGAGAGCCAAGGGCCATTATCAAATACCGTGTGGATGGCTTTGTGCACCCCAAAGAGGTGATTACGACCGAGCAGCTGGAGCGCTTGCGCGTCCGCATAGAAAACTTGGCGCGTATGCCAAAGGTAAACCTTAACCACACAAACAAAGGAGCTTTTACGCGGAGCGGATATGATTGGCGTGTGCAGGTGCAGCCCCATGCCGGACGCTTAGGCCCTGTGCCGCGTATTGTGCTCCGTCGCCTCCAGCCAGAGGTTATGCCGCTGGAAGTGCTGGGTTATCCGCAGGATTATATTGCAAAAATCAAGCAAGCCTCAGGGGCGCCCAACGGCGTCGTATTCTGGACAGGCCCAACAGGGAGCGGAAAAACAGAATCCATTCACGCCGCCGTGGTAAGCGTCAATCCCATGGCCAAAGGGTATAGCGTCCACACAATAGAAGATCCTCCGGAAAAACGCGTGCCGGGCTATGCCGTCCAAATGGAAATCGCCGAGGAAGATCCCCAGCGCACAGCACTGCAGATGCTTAAGTCATCCCTTCGGGCAGATCCTGATGTGATTATTTTCGGGGAGGTTCGCGATAGCGAGATGGCCCATCTGGTGTTTGATGCTGCCAACACGGGTCACCTTGTGTTCACAACCCTTCACACAAACACAAGCCTGGATGCTATTGTCCGCTTGTCAGAGTTAGGCATAGATGGATTTCTGCTCTCCTATATCCGGGGCATTGCCTCGCAAAGGCTTTTAAGAAGGCTGTGCACACACTGTCGCCTTAAGGTGGATGAAGTGGATGATTACACAAAATATGTGTTTGATAGATATAATGTTCCTCTGGAGGGTGCAGATCTTCATGTCGCGAATATGGAAGGCTGCGCCAGCTGTAACTACACAGGGTATTATGGGCGTATTGCCGCGGCCGAGTGGTTGGTTCCCAGCAAGGAGATTATCGAGGTCAGCCAAAGCAAGCAGTGGCAAATGCTGGAAGATATGGCCAAGCGGGCAGGGTGGCAGCCCATGGGGCGCATGGCAGCAGAGCATATGAAGCGCGGTGTGACAGATGCCAACGAAGTTGCCTCAAAAATCCTGGAACTGTCGGCAGAGAAGTTAGGATAGAGTATGGGATTGGCCGCACTCTTCAAACCAACCCTGGGCCTTCAGGATAGGGTTGATTTCTTTAAAACGCTCAGCAGCTGGCTAAGTTCAGGTGGGGGCCGTATGTCTTTGTCAGAATCTGTGGCAAACACATGTGATGCCTTCAGCCATGATGAATATAAAGCGCTCAAACCCAAAATGGACGCCATAAAGGGAGAGGTCTACAGCGGTCAATCCACACTCTATCAATGTCTCGCCGTGTCCGATTTAGGTTTTTCAAGACAAGAAGTGGCCATTATAGAAGCCGCAGAGAAAAGCAGTCAACTCAGGCAGAGCTTGCCCGCCTTGGTTCAAGCCTTGGATATTCAAAGCAAAAGCCGCAGAGAGCTCACGTTTAAACTCGCAGGCCCACTCACCATTGGTGTTATCCTTATCATCATGACGCTGGGCGTCTTGCTGGTCATGATGCCTCTCATCGTCGGCCCCACCATTCAACGGAACGAGAGTGCGCTTGCCACTTTCCCATGGCTCATGCGGGCCTACTGGTATGTGTCTGTTTGGCTGTCGGCCAACCTGTGGTTCTTATTTACGTTGTTTGGTACACCCATCATTTTATTTGTTCTGCGTCAAACACCGCTTATGCGCCAAAGCTATCAAACTTTCATTATGCGCTGGAAGGTCACCCGTCGGCTTATTTTAAGCTACAACAGTGTTCTGGTGTCATATTTCATGCCTGCTTTGGTCAGGTCAGGCATGCCAACCTATCAGGTGTTGGAGCAACTCTCGGAGTGTGTAAGCAATCCAACCCTCTCCGCCATCATACGCCACAGCTCTCAACTGCACGAGCAAGGGATAAGACTCAGCGAGGCGCTTCAAGGTGTACCGTTTCGAGCCTCGTTTATCAACGCCGTGAAGGCAGGGGAGGCAACGGGGAGCCTGGCAGAGCGAATTTCAGAGCTGCAGGATAACTACCTGCTGGATATGGAACGGCAGATGAAGGTCATTGTGGGCACACTTAAGTTTGTCGTGATGTTGATTCTCTTGCCCATCTTTATTCTTTCTACCTATACTGCACTCGTTGCCCCCATCTTTGCGCTTATGGAGTATAAATAAAGCTATGTCCCTTCTTCTCACCACATCTCGTCATATTGTCTATGAAGCTCCGGCGAGCGGAGACTTGGAGGTTATGTACGTCAGCCCGTCAGATACACGTCAGGTGATGAAGCATCTCCAGGGGAACGAAACGCGTCAGGAGATGGCAGCCCGCACAGGAATGGTGGATCAAATACCCCTGTGGCGGTACACAAACGGAGAGGTTGTGCTTTTCGGTACACTCGTCAAATCTTTGTCAGAGAGGGTGCAAGGCGCCAAAGTCTGGCTGGCAGAGGATTATACAGATAAAGAAGATACGGTTTTCTATTACGTACTCGGCGGCAGGCATATTGTCCACGGGGTGAAAGAGCAGGGTGATGAGGCTCATGTGGATGACTGGCGGGTAACCATCCTGAAAGCAGAGAATGATGAAGGGGTCGCCCGTCTTATAAAAAGCAGCCTGAACGATCAGTTGATGTTGAGCGAGCACTGCCATCCTCAAATCGCCGTTCATAACAACGTGCCCTTACTGGAAAAACTTAATGCAGAGCTGGAAGATGTGGGTCAGAAAGCCGTCCCGTTCAGCGCACTCAAACCGCGGCTGGGCTTGCGCCCGCTCTATGCGCAACGCAACAACTCGCTTTTGCTTATCACGTTATTTTTTATTATGTTTATGGGCATGATGGGTGCCGTGGTCTATGCCCTTTTAGGGTATATGCAAGTACGTCAGGTAGAGGGAGATATCCGAGATCTCAGGGGTCAAATCTCGCGTATCGAAATCAATAAGCACATCGGTTATATAAGAGAGCCTCAACAAGTCCTGGAGGAGATAAAAACCAAACTGGATCAGCAACCATCCGCGGTGATAGATGCAGGGGCACGCCTCGGCGCCTTGTTTGGAGAGCTTAACCGTGTTGTTTTCAGGCTGCCAGGCGCAGAGGATACACGGGCTAATAACGCCGCATCATCAGAAGGGCTGGAAGAGGGGCAATACAAGGTTTCCGTCTTCCTCTCCTCGGCCGATCAGGAGATGCTTACCGCTCAAGAAACAATGGCTAAAAAACTGGTGGAGCACATGCCATGGGTAAGGGTTCTTAAAAACGTGTCCACACCAGGTAACAGCCAGGTGGAGTTTGATGTTGTTATGCAGGCAGAGGAGGTCGTAAGGTAATGGCAACGCCCGTCACATCAACACACCTCACGCGGCAAACCCTCCGCAATATGATTTTAATGGGTTCCGTCGTCCTGTGCGGGGCTGCTATTATGGCTTTTCGTCAGGGTCAATCCTTGCAGGTCAAGGCACAACAGCTTGGCTTTGAGCAAAGCGCCCTAAGGCAAGAGCTGGAGAATACAGCGCGGCTCTCTGCAAATTTAGGAGAGCTGGATAAGCTGACCATTAGCGAAGTTGATGCCACGCGCTTGAACATCATGCGCCACTTGGGGATAGAGCAGCACAATTATGATTTCTCCATTAATAATCGGCAGGTGCGTATGGTGGGCGGTGTCGAAATTTTCACCCGCCAGGCAGAGCTGAACACCCAGCTCACCTATGCTCAAAGTATGGCTCTGTTGGATCATTTGTATAATACAGGTAAATTTACCGTCTCGGATGTGGAGGTAACGGCCAGCACAGCCCCCATAGGAGATGCCGTCGCCATGCGTATTATTGGTAATATTTATGCGCTGCGTAAGGATAATATGGAAGAAAAAGGTCAGGAAGAAACAGCTCAGGCAGGTGTGTTTGAAGGCCCGGGTGTCTTAAATGAAGAAGGGTTAGAGGAAGGGCTTATGCCACCATCAGAAAATCCAGAAGTGAACGAGACTCAAACCATGCCGATGCCTCTGCTGGAAGGGTCGGTACAGTGAGAAAATACATGTACATAAATGTCCTGTTTGTAGTGGCCATAAGCTTCATGGTGCAGGTAGGTCATGCTCAAGTGCAAGAGCCGGAGTGGCGTATCACCAATCCCAGCCCCGTGCGCGCGGTCCCTCTCTATGCAGGCCAAAAAAATCCTTTCCCCTTTCAGGCAAAAAAGGTGCTTTTGCCCCCGCCAGTCATGGTAGAAAATATAGGCCCCACACCAGAAGAAATGCAGGCTGTGCAAGCCCTCAAAAACTTGCAGGATAAAGCGCGTGAAGGCGTACGGGCCAGCGCCGCCATTCTTCCCAGTCTGGAAGGGGTGAAGGCGGAAGGGTATTTAGATGGCCAGGCAGGCCCCATGGCGCTTATTGGTGGCCGGTGGATTCAAAAAGGACAATCGTTCGCCGTAAAAAGCAAAATCAATCCAGAGCTGGTTGCCACACTGGAAAGTCTGGCAACCATGGATAAGACATTGGCCGATCAGTTGAGCGAAGAGGTGAAGGCCAGGCATGAGCAGGAACCGGAAAAACTCATGACAGTACAAAGTATTAAAAAAGATGAGGTCATCGTCAAAGGCGTTGGTGTGACAGAAAAAATGTCCATAAGTCAGAAAAGTTGGTAGTGGTTCCCCATAAAGCCTTACCGATAATAAAAGGTTAAAGGATATGTTGGCAATTTATCTCATGGCAGTATTTGGTTTTCTCACCGCCATTATGGCGGGGGTTGCCTATACAGGTGCCGAGACATCGCTGCAATTGATAGAAAGACGTGTAGAAGAAACCCAAAATTTCTTTACAACAGCAAGCCTTATTCTTAACGAGCAGGTTACAGCCAAAAATATGGAGCTTACAGGTGTGTCCACCTGTAAGGGAAACGCCGTCACAGCGCAGAGTCCTTTATCGCTTCTGTGTCGGGATGATGTGTTGCAGCTCTCAACATGGGGCATGCTGGGCACGGTGACAGACCCCTGGGCCAGTCAAATTCAAGGGGTGGTGGTTACAGAGAGGAAAGGGGTAGGTCCCGCCGTTCTGGCCCCTGTGACAGCCTACAGCTTTATTTCTCCAGGACCGGATAGGCAGTTAAGCCCCAACCTGAGCGCACAGCTGGCTCAGGTGCAGGCGCAGGCCGCAGGGGGCAGCGCAAGTGTGAGGGATGTTATGCGGCTGGAAGCTGATCAAGGGTCAGATGATATCGTGATGAATTTTAATAATCAGGCCGCGCAAATGTCCCGTTGGGATAGAATTGAAGGGGCCATCTCAATCATCGCCGCAGCCGCGCAGGAAAAATATATGGTGGATTTCCAGAATTTCGAGCCCCAGCTTCTCGCGTATCACCAATCACTTCTTACGGCGGGATATTCCATGGATAGCATCCTTACGACAGAATCCTTGGCTAAAGGCTGGAAGACAAGAGGCTATGCCACCGAGCCTAAGCTTATTAATCCTGTAACATCCCCCCTTGTTCTGGGGGTGGATGGGGACGTAAGCATTATTGAAAGCGCGCGCCCGTTAGGGAGCAGCCTAAACCTCACCAGCACAGTGTATAGTGCCAATCCCGGGCTTTTTCCCAGCGCAAAGGATGCCCTTACCATAGGCTTGAGTAACAACGGCAGCCCATGGGGAGACACCTCGGGGAACATCGGTTACACTAAATCATTCATCATGAATTAACAGAGAGCGGAAAAATGATAAAACAAAGAACACACCGCATCAAAGGGTTTACGCTGCCAGAAATGATTATCGTGGTAGCGGTCATCGCTATTCTGGCAACGCTCAGCACGCCGCCTGTCATCCAGTTTCTCAAGCAGAAGGATAGGCAGAACGAAGAACTTACGCTCATGGAAATCAGGAACGCCATGAAGGCCTATTTGCAAGAGACAGGAGAGCTTCCTGGAAGTGGAGAGGGCAATCCGGCCATCGCAACCAACTGGAGCGTTCTGCTCGCCCGCAAAACCAATATGTCACCGCAGCAGTTGGCGCTGGATACATGGAGCCGTCCCCGCGTCTTTATTTCAGGCTCGGTGGATGAAGTCATGCTGGGCAGCACCGTCCCCATTTGGTATGCGTCCGTGCATTCAGCAGGGCCAGATAGAGAGGCCGATGGAGGCGAGATTGTTGCACCCTCCACCGCAAGCGGTATTGCCCTCAACAGTACAGATTTTGGCGCCGTCACCAGCACAAACTGGTGGCATCGCTACAGCGCAGGCAACCCAGATGTTGGCATGTTCAGCCGCCTCACACCGTTAGAGGATGATATTATGGTTAAGTTTACAGATATTGATGATAAAATAAAAAGGTATAATCAAACTCTGGAAAGACTCAAAGCCATTGGGGAGTCACTGGATGTATATAGCAAATCTGCCTTTGGAGAGAGATTACTGTATTGTAACGGCACAACCTGTAGCCCTACAGCAGAGGAGCAAATATATTATCCCCCATCGGATAATTATGGAACCTATTCACTCTATGCCGGCACACGGGGAGAGTCGGATGCCGATATTTATAACGGAAATAAAAACGGAACGTTTAATAGTAACGAGGCCATAAGTCAAAACAGCAATAACGCCACACGCAAAACAGATATGGTAAATCTCATGCGTATTCTAGGTCTACCAGATAGTTACTGTTGCTCCGCGATTGAGATGTTTAGTAACAGCGGAACTTTAGAAGAAGTACCGTTTTATTACAGCAGCAACCCGCGCCCGCGGGCCAGTTCCACCACATGCGGGTCCCGTCCAGGTGTGGGCCAAAGGCACCTGCCCGCACGTGTGCTCACCCACAATCAATCAGAGGGCGTGACAGGAAAACTCCCCGCGTGTCTGTAGTTCAGGCGGCTCAACAAGGCTTTGCGGCCGTGGCTGGGCATATGCCATGGGCTATTCCGGCGCTTCTGAGCCTCATGGGCGGCATCTGGGCCTCCTTCGTAGGCTGTGCCCGCGGCAGGCGTGGGCAGGGGCAAAGCCTGCGGTACCCACCAAGTCATTGTGATACATGTAAAAAAAACCTTTCAGCGATAGATCTTGTGCCCCTGTTTTCGTGGGTGTTCTTAAGGGGGCGGTGTCGTCGGTGCGGGGCACCCATAGGCTGGCAGGCCATGGTGTTAGAGGCGTCGTGCATGGCCGTACCCTTGGCGGCATGGTTTGTGGTGTCACCGCTCATGGCTGTCGGGGTTTCCGTGGCCTTTTGGGGCGGGGTAGGTGTGTGGGGGCTAACACAAGGGCAAAAGCGGTAACATTTTTCCCACACCCGAAGGAAGGATAAGCACCAAAACAGGGCGGAGAGCTGCCCTAAGCGGGTATTTTAAGGCACATTGTCAGCTAAGTCATGCGCCGTTCAAAAGCCCTGTTTACCACCACACTTCTCAGCGGGTCGCTGGGTCTATCGGCATGCACGGGGGCACAGGTATCTACGCAGTTGTCACCCTATCAGCAGCAGGTTGCACAAGCCAACCATCAGGCTCAAAATAGCATAATTTATAGGGCACAGGGCGTGCAGGTCGCAGCCCTTCAAAACGGAACACGGACAGATGCACCGGCAGGTATTCTAAAACAAGGCCATATTCTCATGCGCCGCACAGCCGCAGTAGAAAAGCCCATACCGGAAGAGGAGCTCACCGCGCGCATCCAACGCATTGCAGAAGAAACCGCAAGCCGTACCGCCACGCAAACAGCGCAGAATACGGCCTCTCAGGTGGCCTCTCAAGTAGCACAAAATACTCTTGGTGCGGCAGCGCCTCAAATTCTTGCCGCAGCAGATGAGCGCATTCAATCTGTGGCCAGAACATTGCAGCAGCAACGGTCAGAAGAGCTGGCACAAACAGAGGCACGCCTTAAAGCAATCGGAGATTCCCAAAAAGCAGAAACACAAAAAAATATAGCTGCTCAAGCCCAAAAGCTGGAAAAGTTAGAAGGCGAGACACAAATAAGGCTGGCCGCCATCAAAGATTATACGCAACAAGGTGTCCAGATAGCGGAGCTTAAAGCCACGCAAAATGCAGAGGCTACAGCCCGTAAATATACGGAACAGGCGGAAAGTACGGCCCGCCAAGTGGCAGAAAGCGCAGAAGCTAAAGCCAAAACCTTCGTGGTGGATGAGTTGAGTGTACGGGAGAGAACAAGCCAAAGCCGCATGGGAGAGCTTCTGGCGCAAACGCAAGCTAACCAAAGCGTCTTGCTTGCTCAAATAGATACCCTAAGGGCCAACCTTGCAGGTCAAATTCAAACGTCCCAAGCCCAAACGAGCGAGAAAATAGCCATGGCACGGGCAGAGCAAGCAGGGAAGTTTGCCCAAGCGCAAACCCAAACGCAAAGCCAGATAGAAAAAACACAAGCTCAACTTAGCCAACTGGCTGCGCAAACCACTCAAGCGCTGGAAGATGTTAAGGCACATCAGCAAACAATGGCCCAAGCCAGTAAAGATTATGCCCGTGCAGAAGCGCTCGCGGCTCAGTTAGAAGCGCAAAAAACAGCTATTCAGCAAGCACAAAGTAACGCCACGAAGGCCGAGGCGAACGCCAAGGAATATGCCACCATGCAACTGGCCCTGGCGGAGGAACGCCGCGCGGCGTCCCAAGCAGATGTGGCCCGCAATCTGGCAGATATCAAAACCGCACAGGAAAATCAGGCCCAGCTCTCCGCACAAGCCATCAAGGCGGTGGAAGAGGGCCTAAAAACCTATGCCGATCAGCAGCTGGCAGATGTGGCGCAAAATGTCAGCGCCGCGCTGGAGACCACCGCCGAGATTGCCAGCCGCAGTACAGAGTCTCTCGCACAGGAAACGTCGCTCAAACTCGCCAAAGTACGTGCCGAGGCCGCCAATCGGGCCGAGCAAACGGCGCAAAGCTTGTCGCATAGCTTTGCCACCCAGCTGCAAGAGGCTATGGCGCAAAACAAAGCGGAAGAGCTCACACCCGATCAGGTTCTCACTCTGGCACAAGGGGCAGTTAACGATGCCACACCCAAGCTTCGGGCCATCGCGCTCCAGTCTCTGGCAGATTCGCAGGATTATATCCGTACCATCGCGCAAGAAAGTTTGACGGATGAGACGGATACACAAGTGCAGGAAGCACTCGAAAAAGCGGCCAAAAATGTCATTACCAAGGATGATCAGGTGGTCTTCGCCATCCGTCAGGCTCTCACCAAACCTGCCGCAGGGGTAGAGCCTTCCGCAGGGGGAGCAGAGCCACGCACCGTGCTGGGCAATGGTCACGCCCTTTCACCAGAGATTATTACAGCCCAAACGCTGATAGATCCAGCCCGTCTGGGCATTGCTGCCATTGGCGGTATGGCGGGTATAGAGCCGGGTGCAGGCGAAGTTCCCACCCATCTCGCCAGCCTCAACAGCGGTCAAATAGGTATGGGCAACCCACGGTACAGACAAGACTGGATTGACCTGAAGAGATATAGAGTCGTCCTGCACGAGGATAGCCGGAGCCTTCAAAGCATTATGGCTAAAATCGTGAACGAGGCCGAGCCCTACACAGGCCCATGGGAAGTGAAGTGGAAAATCAGCCGCGAGAACGAGGATATCCTGTCAGAGAAGTTTAGTCTGGATGCCGAAACGACCTTCGGAGAGTTCGTAACCTACCTTTCGCAGTATATAATGAACGAACGTGGTCTCAAATTAAGCTTTAATCTGTTCGATGCGGAACGCATTCTTGTCATTTCCGATTAAGGTAAAGGGAGAATGATCCTGAAATCCGCTCCGCGCCTCACCACAACCTCACTTGCAACCGTATTGTTGCTTGCTGCCTGTGCGGCACCTAAAAATACTGGCTTTAACGTGCCCAGCGCAGGGGATGAAGGGGTGGTTATCGCCACCACATCTATGGTTCCGGGAGTAAGCGAGACCCGTACATACACCGGCACCCCTGCGGATTGTGACGGCCCCGGTCTTGGCATCAAGGTAGAAGGCACAACAGGGACAGAGCAAGAACTGTATGATGCCAGTGGAGAACCCTGCGAAGCGGCAGAGGTGATGTTTGATGGTCGCACGCCTACAGGCTCGCGCCCCGCAGATCCCACCATTCAAATTGGTTTTAATGATAAATATGGTCCGCTGCCGGAAAGTAAGATGCAGCGCCTCCCGTCAGAGCCCCGTACAGGAGATACCTTCACATCGGGAGATAAACCGCTGCTCGTCACCGTCCCCTCAGCTCCTGCTATGCAGGCGCAACCTGAACATATGCCAGCACCCAAGCCAGATCCGCTACTCGCCACCCTTCAAAGGTGGGAAGGGGTAGATAATCTCGCGGCGAGAGAATCCGCCCGCGCCGCCGCCAGAGATTTGAATAATATCGTAGAAAACAGAAGCGCAAACACGGAAGAAAACGCCATGCTCAAGCTCCAGGCGCGCCTAAGGGAGGCCGAGCGCCGCGTGCAAGAGGAAGAGCGGAGACGGCAGGAGGTCGCTAAACTCTCCAGTACCAAACGGGCAGAAGCCAAGGCAGAGCTGGATAAATGGGAGCAAGAGCAGCAAGATCTGAAAGCCCAGATCATGGCATTAGAGCTTCGGGCCACCCATTTCGCGTCAGAGAATCAACGCCTCGCCGCCGAAAAAGAGCAGCAAGCCAAGCAATACCAAGCTAAAATAGGAACCTTGTCGTCAGATCTCCGCGCGGCCGAGCGTCAGGCAGAGGCAACGCGCAATAAGCTGATTTTGCAAGCCGCCGCCAAAATCGCAGAGGCCGAGCAACTGGCAAACGCCGCCAAACTGCAAGAGCAGGAGATTAAATTGCGCGAGGCCGCCCGCCTGAAGACTGAAGCAGAGGATATGATGAACCGCGCCCTCGCCATCAAAGCGGGGGAGGGCATGTTTGCACCGCAGGATATAAAGCCATCCGCCGCGCCCATGCCGCTTTCACAAGTACCCGTCGTACTTCACGCACGGGATAAAACGCTGGAAGAGCTGGTGCAGGAGATCCTGAAAAAAGCCGCCGCCCAAGGGGGAGAGTGGTCGTCAGATTGGCAGCTCAGCAAACAAAACAACTATATTTTGAACGAAAAATGGAGCCTCACGGCCGAAGCCCCCGTCGCCGCCTTGTTGCAGCAACTGGCAGAGCAGGTGAAGCAAACCCATAAAATCAACCTTACGTTCACACAATTCAGCACCTCTCGCCTGCTGGTCATAACAGACGATTAAGGCTCAAAAAGGCCACATTTAGGCAAAAAAATCACACCCTTAACCCCCGTAACACATCAAACATCCTCAACACCATCCCCCAACACTTGCATACTCAAAAATCCCACCCCATAATAACTTCAACAGTTAACCAAAGGAGAAATCCCAAAATGCGTACCCCCACCCTTATGCTCACAGGTCTCATGCTGGCCGCCTCTCCCGCCGCCTTTGCAGATGCAAATACAGCAGGTCAAAAACTTCTCGCGACACTTAATAATGTTCTTACGGGCGATCTGATGCTTTTTGTAGGTCTGGGGGTTGCTGTTCTTGGTCTCTGGGCATGGCTCATCAAGCAAGAAACAATGGCAGGTATTTTGATGATTATTGGAGGCGTTGTGCTAACAGCAGCCCCCGCCATCTTCAATGGGATGTCAACTGTAGTTACCCCAGTTGTGGATGAGTTGGGAGCAACAGGAGACTTCTCAACAACTCAAACACAAACTCGATAGTTTTGAGTGGTTATTCAGTAACAAGAAAAGCCCTCAAGTGAGGGCTTTTCTTTATGTTAAAAAGGAGCCATACTTAGCTTATGATAAAGTATTTTCTTTTAAGTCTGATTGTTTTTCCAACTTGGGCATCCATGCCAGATACAAATACGCCTGGATTTTTAGAACTTCAGGCCATCGCCAACCTATTTAACTCTCCTCTTGGCTTAGCTGTTGCCTTGATCATAACAGTATGGGGAATTTGGGAGTGGTTTGTGAATCAGAACACAGGTAGGGGGATAATGTTGTTGGTTTTGGCGGTTGCACTTAGTGTATTTCCAAAAGTCTATCAGGGCTTACGAGCAGATTTATATCCGATTGCTAAAGACATTGGGGGTAGCGGTGGAGCGTTAGATTTTACCCGTTACACAGTACAAGATGGCGCTAATGCCCCCTCAAATTGCACAGGCGGAGGTCCCTGCTAATTATGCAATTTAGAGAAGTCCCCCGTCATATAGATGCCCCTAATCGCATGCCAGAGTATGCGCTCTCTGCTCTTATTGGTTATTATGGCACGATGTTTCTTACGCATAATGCGCTGTTTGGTTTTTTTATGGCATTTGTTGGCGTTTATATTGTCTACCGCCTCACCCTCGGCAAGCCGGAAGGTTATGCCATGCGCTTCATGTACCGCTTTACAAGCTTTGGTAAAGGCATTCCCACGCCAGCCCGTGTCAAACACTTTGAAGTCTAGGCTTGAACACCCCAAAATCGCTACGCTTCGCCTATAGCTCCTGTCGCCGCTGCGCCACAATCGGGCACAAAAAGAGCCCGACACTCTCCCCAAAAACACAAAAAAGACCTAAGTTAAACGCATGGATTTTATCGCGCGCGCAGGAGCAGTGGTCGATCGTGCACATCGCACGGCGGGCGTTTTGCTTATTTTGGTGGTGGTGCTTACCGCCGTGGTCATCACGCAGTGGCTTAAAAATGCCGAGCTTAACAAGCAAATCACCATGTTCGCCACCCGCATGCCGGTGTATGTCGTGCCGGGCTCCACGCGGGGTATTTACAGCCCAACCGAGGATGATTTGCTTATCCGCGCCTTTGTAGATCAAATCACGCAGTCCTTTAACACGTTTACATATGAGAATCTCAGCGGGCAATATAACGAGATGCGCAGTTTCTTCACACCCGAGATGCTCACCTTCTCCCAAACCTACTTTGAAAAGCTGATCAAGGATTCTCAGGCAGATAGACGCTCCTCCCTCTTCATCCCGGATCATCAAACCTTAAAAGTCGAAAAAACGATGGAAAACGGGCGAGAAATTCGCAACGTCACCCTGCGCGGCAGCCTCCAAACCATTCTGGCAGGCAGTGTGGTAGAAAGCGTGCCGGTAGAAACAAATCTCAAGCTTGGCAAGGTCGTTATTTCCAAGGCCAACCCGTTCGGTTTCCTGCTGGCATCCTATCAGGCCAAACGTATTAACGGGGCAGAACAGGCTCAAAATTCAAATCCAAGAGGGGGATTTTAATCCATGAAACCAATCATAACAGCGCTTTTGCTTTCCATCGTTTTGATGACGTCTGCCCTGGCAGAAAGCGTCACATGGCGCGGCCCCACAGATACGCTCACCTTGGGCCTCTCACAGGATGATATTTCTCATATCGAGTTTCCCGAGCCGATTACGAACGTCACACTGGAGAATCCGGATTATGTGGATGTACTGGTCGTGCAAGGGTACAATAACCGTGCGTTTCGCGTGCGTTCCCTTCTCCCCAAAATGGCAACCCGCGCCTTTTTAACAGGCCAAAGCGGCAACACGTATATCGCCGTCTTTACAACAGATATTCCGTATCGCGCCTTCGTGCAGGTCGTAAACGGGCTGGAGCTGGATGATATTAAAAAAGCGGTCGCCAAGCAGTTCGGCCCCAAGGAGATGGTGCGTGCCATGTCTCAAGATGCGGATATCCCCGGCGTGTTGAGAGAAACCTACGTGGTGCCCAACTGGTTTAAAGGCGGTGGCCTCACGTTCGATCTGACAGAGGTCTGGCAGTCCAGCACCCTCACAGGGCTGGTGGTAAACGTGCGGAACGATTCACCCGTCGCAGCCGAGGTTAATCTTCCTGCTATCGCCGTCCCCCAAACGCAGGAGTGGGGCCAGCTTCGCTACGCCGCCATGGAAAATCTGCGTCTGGCGCCATCGGGCAAAGCCAATAGTAAGGGGATGCTTTTCCTCATCTTCATAAGGTAGTGTCATGGGCTTGCGTCACCCGTTAACTCACACCGTTATTCTCTCCGCCGTCTTGGCGGTCTCGGTGTTAGGGGGTGTCGCTTACGGGCAGGAGGAATACGCGGCCGATCCCTACAACCCCCAAATCGCGAGAGAATCATGGGAGCTGATTGGAAAGACCGAAAAAGCGTATAATGTCCCCCCGGGTCTCCTCCATGCGATGAGTCTGGTAGAGTCAGGCAAGGGGATAAAGGGCTGGCTTCTTCCATGGCCTTATACCGTGTGCATCAACAGCACCGGCACCAAATCATACAGTTCGGTCGCCAGCGCCACCCAGGGCCTGGGCAGCCTTAGCGGTTTGGGTTTTGTGCGGTTCGATGCGACAATAAACGGCAAAGCTTACACAGGCCTTAAAAAGGCAGATGTGCAGAGCAAACTCGCCGCCGTTTCAGCCCAAAGTCTGGTGAGTCTCAAGCCCCGCCCCTTCAGTCGCAGGTTTGAAAATGGGGCAGAGGCCGAAAAGTTTGTGAACCGCATGTTTGCCATGGGTCATAATAATATGGATCTGGGCCTGATGCAGATCAACTGGAAGGTTCACGGTAAAAAACTGGGCAGCGTGCATCATGCGTTTAATCCCACGGTCAATGTTAATTATGCGGTTAATTACCTGCTGGAGCACCGCCAAACGCGCGATTGGTGGGGTTCTGTCGGCCGTTACCACAGCGGCACCAGCTACTATGCCAACAAGTATATCACCCGCGTCTGGAAAATGTACCAGCGCGTCCACCGCCTCACCTGATATTCCTGCACACGTCTCTATTCAGCGCGCCTGTTTTCCGCATTAAACAGCAAGCCCCTAGCCAAAAAAAAAGAACAGGGTTATACAAAAAGGTATGAAACTCAGCTGGAATCCCAAGCAAGCAGAGGCCCTGTCTCACAGGGGCAGCCAGCTTATCATAGGCCCGCCGGGCAGCGGTAAAACGGCCATGCTGGTGCATCTGGCAGAAGAGGCGCTTAAAAAGCACGGTAAAGGTAAAGTAGGCTGGGCGGCATTTTCGTTTCGGGGGCTGGCAGCGCTTACCCAAAATTATCCCCATCTGGCAGAAAATCTTGTTCACGCCACCATGGTGGAACATGCGCAAAATCAGCTTCAGGCCGCGGGGAAAGAGGTTAAGTTCTGCAGTAACAACAACACGCGCCGTATTCTGCGCACGCTCATGTCCGCGCAAGGCTTTACAGGCACGCTGCATGAAGCCGAACATCTCATTAAAAACTTCAAATCGCGCGCCAAAAAAGTGCCGGAGTCCGAGGCCTACTACCCCTTCTTTCAAGCCTACCAAAAGCAGCTGGAGCAACGTGGTCTGTCCGATCGGCACGATGTTCTCCGTAATCACCTTCTTGCCATGCGGGGGGGAGAGGCCGAGCCGCTCCCCGTCAAAGTTCTGGTGCTGGATAACGTGCAGGATGCGACCGAAATTCAGCTCTTGTGGATACGTACGCACATTGGCGCAGGCACCACCGTCCTCATGGCAGGAGACGACGATCTCACGGCATTTGGCAGAGACGGCGCTCTAGGGGGGAAAGCTCTCGAGCAAATTCGCGATTGGCCGGAGGTCGTCACCCACAGCCTAAGCGATACATATCGTATTCCGGCAAACCTCACAGGCCCCATCACCAAGGTGGCCCGTATGTTAAAGTCACGGCTGGATAAAACCGTTACGCCACATAACAAAACACACGCAGAGTTTGCCATACACGCCTTCTCAACAGCAGAAGAAGAGATTGCATGGCTGATAGACACAGCGAAGAAGGCTGCTACAGGGAAAAACGCCCACGTCGGCATTATCACGCGGGATGATATGTCCGCGCACATCATGGCCCACCACATGAGGCGTGCAGGCTTCCCCACGGGAGAATATACCCGTCCTTTGTGGGATGAACCCGCGGCAGCCACCGTTCTTTCCTTGTTGTATCTCATGCTGGGCCATGCAGATGAAAAGCACGTCCGCACCGCGCTCACAGGCTTCGGGGTCCCCTATGCCACGGTAAAGGAGCTGGAAGCCGGGGGGCTGGAAATTACAGACTGGCTAAAAAACGGAGCGCCCTGGCCGGGGGTGACCACGCTCACGCCCGCCACGCGCGCCCAGCTTAATCATTTAGGTCGCCAGCTGGTAGAAAGCTACGAGCTTTTCAACGGTAAAAAACTCAATCCGCGCATGGTGTTTAAAGCGCTGGTGCATGATATGTTGACCCACCTCCCTCAGGCAGAGCATCCTTATGCTATTCTGGCGACAGAAAAACTCCTCTCCATCAGCGGAAAGCTGACAGAGATTCTCCCCAGGCTGACCGAGGAAATGATGCCGGATACCACATCTCCCATCATCATTGCCCCCGTGAGAGAAGTGCGCAATCAGCAGTTCACAACGCTGTTTCTCCCGTTTTTTCATCAAGGTAAGTGGCCCAAAACGCATTATCCAGTGTTAGGGGAAGATAAAGAGCACGAGCGCCACCTCTTGTATCTTGCTCTCACCCGCACTGGGGGAGATGTCCATATCAGCCATCATCACATCCCCAGTTCGTATATTGCAGAGCTGGAAACAGCCCTCTCGTCAGAAGCAAAACGTCAGCAAAAAGCCAAAAAATAAGACTAGACACTCAAGTGAAGGCGTATATTTTTACTAACTACTAACTACTAACTACTAACTACTAACTACTAACTACTAACTACTAACTA
>Ga0051987_10000772_pt1 | contig 17398 bp, 14 predicted proteins | sample CryGey08umfilter_2_FD_58083 | JGI IMG/M metagenome (GOLD analysis project Ga0051987, IMG submission 58083) | Groundwater microbial communities from aquifer in Utah, USA - Crystal Geyser 4/10/14 0.8 um filter | ecosystem: Environmental > Aquatic > Deep subsurface > Groundwater | place: USA: Utah... | reverse complement strand
TAACGCAACGCCTTCATACGCAACATTCGCCTGAGTTATTAAAACAACTTGATGTCTTGCAGTCTGAATTGGACCGCACCGGATGTTGGGATGTGAATAATCAAGTTGAAAATGTTATCGCTCGGATGAAGCTTGACCCAGAGAGTGATTTTTTAAATCTATCGGGCGGCCAGAAACGCCGGGTGCTTTTGGCCCGGGCGCTGGTGTTGAAGCCTAAAGTACTCCTCCTTGATGAGCCCACCAATCACCTTGACATTGATTCCATTAATTGGTTGGAAGGATTTCTTATTGATTATCCCGGCACGGTTTTCTTTGTTACTCATGATCGTATGTTCATGCAGCATTTGGCTACTCGGATCGTTGAACTTGACCGGGGTAAGATCTATAGTTGGTCATGCGATTACAAGATCTTTCTTGAGCGCAAACAAGCGGCTTTGGATATTGAAGAAGCCCAGTGGGGCCATTTTGATAAAAAGTTAGGTGAGGAAGAGATATGGATCCGCCAGGGGGTCAAGGCCCGCAGGTGCCGTAACGAAGGCCGCGTAACGGCTTTGGCGCGCTTAAGAGAAAAAAAGAAGGCCCAGCGTAAACAAGAAGGAAAGGTGCGTATGCGGCAGCAAAGGTCTATCCTTTCGGGCCACCGGGTAATCAAGGCAGCCCACGTTGGGTTTAGCTACGGCGATAACTGCCTTATTCGGGATCTTTCCACCCAGGTCATGCGTGGAGATAAGATCGGCCTGATCGGCCCGAACGGCAGCGGTAAGACAACAATGTTGCGCATTTTTTTGGGGAAGCTTATCCCGGATAAAGGAAAAGTCACCTTGGGGACTAACCTGGAGATCGCTTATTACGATCAGCTGCGCGAGCAGTTGGATGAAGAGAAAACAGTTGCCGAGAATGTTAATGGCGCGAGTGAAACAGTGATCATTAACGGTAAGCCTAAACACATATTCGGGTATTTGGAGGATTTCCTTTTTACTTCCCAAAGAAGTCGCGCTTCGGTCAAGGTCCTCTCTGGAGGGGAGCGCAACCGGCTGTTATTGGCGCGGTTATTTTCTAAACCTTCAAATGTATTGGTGATGGATGAGCCTACCAATGACCTTGATATTGAGACTATGGAGCTTTTAGAGGAATTGTTGCTTGATTATCGCGGGACACTGCTTTTAGTCAGCCACGACAGGGCATTTTTAAATAACGTGGTTACTTCTACTATGGTGCTAGAAGGCAACGGCATCATTAATGAATATCCCGGAGGTTATGATGATTGGTTAAGCCAGAGACCATCCGTGCCTAAGCCGCAGTCAACTAAGATCAAGGCCGCAAAGGAACATAGAGAAAAAGAAAAGCCTGTTGTCTCGCGTAAGCTTACTTTTAAAGAACAGAAGGAGTTAGACGGGCTGTCTTTAAAAATTGAAAAATTAGAAGAGGAGCAGAAAGTACTCTACGATCTCTTTGCGGATCTCGCTTTTTATCAGCGAGACCCCCAGGAGATCAATCGTGTCAAGGCAAGATCTGAAGAACTCTCGCTTCTGCTTGAAGAAGCTAATGAGCGTTGGGAGTATCTGGAGGAAATATCAAGTGTATGATCGCAAAGCAAATAAGCAAAAGGTAAAGTTAAATGGTTCAATGATCAGAAAGGCCCCCAGGCAACAAACGTAAGAAAAGCGTAAGTTAGGATACAGATAAGGCTCGGCTCTAACACAGATACGGGCATTATTTTATTTGTTGTTTGAGGGTTTTATTGGGATTATAATACGTGCAAAATTGAACCCTATGATGTCCTATAGAATAAACAAGGTAAGATAAGAGGTATCCGTGAAGTTAAATACAAATCGTCTGAAGGCGTTAGTAGACGGGATATTCGCTATTATCATGACTATTATGATAGTCAGCTTTAGCGAGGTATTAAGTTTTGTTAAACCAGATAGCAACGCGGATTTTTATATATTATTTTTAAGTCTTGTTGATGACCTTATAGCGTACGCCTTGAGTTTTTTAATTTTAGGTATATTATGGTTTGGGCATCACTGGCAGTTCCATTTTATAAAGCATATTGACCCTATGCTTGTGTTTATAAATATCATTTGGTTGATGTTCCTTTGCCTGATACCTTTCTCAACAATGCTTCTTGGGGATCATTATAATTTTTTTGCCCCTGTGTTTACATTTGAACTTAATATTTTTATCGTATTATCGATCTTGCACATACACTGGGCCTATGCGGCGCATAAAGGCCGCCTTACTGAGTTATCTTTGGATGTAAAAACAATATCTAAGTATAGAAGTGTTGGGTTATCTTTAATAATTATTATTTTATTAGCAATGGTTTTGACATTTTGGAGGTTTTAAAATTATGATCATGGGCTTGTTCTTTATATTGTTGGCTGTTTTTTTAGCCCCTTTTTTCGTTAAGAAGATAGAAGAAGAGCTTGAGCTCTTTCTTTTTATTATGGGTTGCATCGCTGTTACTATTACATCGCAGTGGAGCATGGAGCTGGCAGGAGAAGCCTTGGTTGAGCCTATAAAGATAACCCTCGCGGTCCTTATAGCCGGCCTGTTGTTTAGGTATTTTCAAAAATTTGTAGCTCATAATGTTAATAAGTCAGCTGGCCGCATAGGAGTGAAATGGTTCGCTTTTTTGGCTATTGTTTTGCTTGGGCTTATATCGAGCGTCATAACAGCTATTATTGCCGCGCTTCTTCTTGTTGAGATAATTTCGTATCTTTCGCTTGATAGGAAGCATGAGATACTCTTGGTTGTGCTTGCCTGTTTTGCCATAGGCCTGGGGGCCGCGCTTACTTCTATAGGAGAGCCGCTTTCTACTATAACAATAGCTAAACTTAAAGGTATTCCATATAACGCGGGTTTTTTCTTTTTGCTTAGGCATTTGTGGATATTTATAATACCTGGTATCGTATTGTTTGGAGTGTTGGGCGCGATATTGGTACCTAATAAGCTTCAGAAACGTCATGGCCTAGCGGAAGACAAAAAAGAGAATATTAAGAATATATTAGTGAGGACGGCAAAGGTATATGCTTTTGTCATGGCGCTTATATTTTTGGGCAAAGGTTTTAAGCCAATAGTGGATACATATGTTTCAAAAATGTCTTATCAGGGGCTTTATTGGTTGAATATAGTTTCCGCTGTGCTCGATAATGCTACTCTTGCCGCGGCTGAAATGGGCCCTTCCATGAGCCTTCTGCAGATCAAATCCTCTTTGTTAGGGCTTCTTATCGCAGGGGGTATGCTTATACCCGGCAATATACCGAATATCATTTCCGCGGGAAAGCTTAAGATCAAAAGTTCTGAATGGGCAAAGATCGGCGTGCCGCTAGGGTTGATCGTTATGGCTGTTTATTTCTTTTTGATCATCTTAGTCCAAACACCATAAAAATAAAAATGGCTTGACGTAGGGTAGGGGGGTACGGTATACTCTGCCAAAGGAGGAGGTGAGGCAGATGGAGCCTAATAAAACGACCCATGAAGAGCAACTCGTATATTTAAAGAAGATAGAAGGCCAGATACGCGGCGTAGCCCGGATGATAGAAGATAAGAGGTATTGCGTGGATATCCTGACGCAGATACATTCTATAAAAGGAGCGCTGGAGCGGGTTGAGGAAAAAGTGTTTGAGAAGCATCTGGAGGGTTGCGTCTGTCCAGCCATTGGGAGTAAGTCTGAAAAAGAGAAGCAGCAGAAGATCCGCGAAGTTTTAGAATTGATCTCAAGATTTAGGGGGTCATAATGAAAAATATACCGCAAGGCCCACTTTCCCGATTGGCTTGGAAACAGTTTCCCGATTGGCTTGGAAACAGTTTCGCCCTTATGATTCTTTTGGTTGTTATGCAGGTTTCTACGGCCAAAGCCGCGGCCCAAGCTGAAAATAACCTGCCTTATAGCCTTGATTCTTTAATAAAAGAAGCTGTTGTTTCAAATCCTGAGATCTTATCAGCGAAAAACGCTTTTGGATCAGCCAACGCCCGTATCCCGCAAGCTGCCAGCCTTAATGATCCCATGATAGAATACGAGTATGACAAGATAACGGCTGACAAGATGTTGACAGGCGATCCGATGAATACCTTTTCTGTTACTCAAGAGATACCTTTTCCCACTAAGCTTTTTCTTCGCGCTAAGATCGCGTCAAAACTCGCTAAAATGGCATATGAGAACTATAAGGCAAAAGAGCTGGATATCGTCTCTCGTGTAAAAAGCGCTTATTCTGAACTTTTTCTTATTTATAAAGCAATAGATATCAACAAAGAAAATAAGAGTGTCTTAGATCAGCTTTCTAAGACAGCAAACAGGCGATATGGCGCAGGCCAAGGCACACAGGCAGACGCGCTTAAGGCTCAGGTGGAGCTGGCAAGAGTTGATAATGAGCTAATCATGTTGGAACAGAAACGGCTTAGCGCGCAGGCAAAGTTAGATGTGTTGCTCAACAAAGACCCTAAAGATGATTTTGGGAGCCTTATCGCTGAACCGGCGATAAAATTTACCAATACGCTGGAGGATTTTTACAAATTGGCCCGCGATAATAATCCTGAACTTAAGGCGTATAAGTACGCGGTTGAGCGAGGGCAGGCGGCTTATGACCTTTCGCTTCACGAATTTTTGCCTGATTTTACCGTTAAATTTAAACAGATGGTTGATAAAGGCCGCGCTGAAAGCGGCTCATGGGCGGGCATGGCCGGAGTCACTATTCCTTTGTGGTTTTTTGAAAAACAGTCATTTGGCGTTAAAGAAATGAGATCAGACCTTGCCATGCTAAAGGCTGAATACAGGGCCAAGGAAAATTCTGTTTTATTTGAAGTCAACGATGCTTATGCAAGAGCCACTGCGAATAAGAAACTCGTTGAGTTATACGAAACTGCTTTTATACCGCAAGCGCAGGAGGCTGTAAGTGTCGCTATAAAAGGGTATGAATCCGGGAAATCTGATTTTCTGACCGTGCTTGACAGTCAGAGGATGTTGATAAATTTTAAATTAGACCATTATAAAGCTATATTGGATTTGCGGGTCGCGTTAGCTGATCTGGAGAGAGTTGGAGGTTATTATGAGAATTTATAAAAATAAGTTATTTGTTATGGTGGCCATCATATTTATAGGTACGGTTTTAGTATTAACGGGTTGTGGACGCGCGCCTGGCAATAAAAGTGTCTCGCAAGGAAAGGTAACATATATTTGCCCAATGCATCCTGCGTATACATCTGATAAACCAGGGGATTGCCCTATATGTGGGATGAAGCTGGTAAAAGTGTCAACAAAGATAGCGGCCCAGGAGCCCAGTTCTGCTGGACGCTTGGAATCGCAGACGAATACGCCTGCGCTAGCCAAAGAGAAAACATTGGATGAGATCTGTGTTGAACATAAATGCGCCATGAAGGATTGTCCTATGATGATCAAGGCGCACATTAAGCCTGGCGAACGGCTTATCTGCCCGGTGTGCGGCGAGGCGATAATTACGGCCAGTGGGAAAGCCGTAGAAATTTTTGGAGAGCAACCGTCTCATGGCCTTGTCCCAGCAGGCATTGAAAATGAGCGTAAGCTTCTTTACTACCGCAACCCTATGAACCCTCAAGCTACGTCGCCAGTGCCTATGAAGGATCAGATGGGAATGGATTACATCCCTGTTTATGCCATGCCTGCCGGCAGGCAGGAAGAAGGCGCGTCAACAGTTAAGGGCACAGGGCCTACAGTTACTATAAGCCCTGAAAGACAGCAGATGATAGGTGTCAAGACAGAGGCAATCCAGACAAGGGATCTGACAAAAGTTGTCCGTGTTTCAGGCAAAATAGCTTATGACCCTGAGCTGGCTGTAACACAAGAGGAGTTTGTCCAGGCATTAAACGCTCAGGATAATGTCAAAGATTCTCCTTTGCAAGATGTTGTTGATAGAGCAAAAAGCCTCATAGGGGCCGCGCGAAATAAATTAAAACTCCTGGGTATGAATGATGAACAGATCAGTGTCCTCGAGAAGACGCGTAAGGCTGAAACGAATCTGTATCTTCCAGACAAGGGTGAAAATGTCTGGGCTTATATAAACGTATATGAATATGAAATAGGATTTATTAAGATCGGTGACAGCGTAGAAATTGAAGCTGTTGCCTATCCTGGGGAGAAATTCACAGGAAAGGTCGTCTCTATTAGCCCTGTTCTGGATCCAACTACAAGGACTAACCAGGTGCGCGTTGAAGTGCCGAATACGGATGATAAATTAAAGCCTGAGATGTTTGTAAATGCTATGATAAAAGAAAACATGGGGTCCAGATTAGCTGTTCCTGTGACAGCTGTTTTGGATACAGGATTAAGAAAGATCGTTTATCTCTCAGAAGAAAATAATGTGCTTGAGTCCCGGGAAGTAACAGTAGGGCAAAAAGCTGAAAACTATTATGAGGTCGTTAGCGGCCTTAAAGAGGGTGACGTAGTCGTAACGAGCGGCAACTTTCTCGTTGATTCCGAGTCCAAGTTGAGAGCTCTTGTACAATCTAATCCCGCATCGGAGTAAGTATCAAAATTTTATTCTAAAATTTTGATATACTCTGCGGGATGTCACTGAATAGGCGATCCTTAGGGTTTGCCTCATGGGTGTTCCGTGATAGAAAAAATTATTGAATTTTCAGCAAAAAATAAATACCTCGTTATCATTTTTGTTATAGCGGCTATGATAGGCGCCGTATATAGCATAAAAAACATTCCTTTAGACGCTATCCCTGACCTATCCGACACGCAGGTCATTATCTATTCCCGCTGGGACAGGTCTCCCGATATCATTGAAGACCAGGTGACGTATCCTATTGTAAGCGCTATGCTGGGCGCGCCCAACGTCAAAGCCATCAGAGGATTTTCTGATTTCGGATTTTCCTACGTGTATGTCATTTTTAAAGACGGCACTGATATTTATTGGGCGCGCAGCCGCACACTTGAATATTTGAGTAAGATCACTCCCAGGCTTCCGGAAGGCGTCAAAACAGAGATGGGGCCGGATGCAAGTTCTGTTGGCTGGGTCTATCAATATGGCTTGGTTGATAAGACAGGAAAGAACGATCTGTCGGAACTTCGTTCTTTTCAGGATTGGTATTTGCGCTATTGGCTCCAGAGCGTTCCCGGGGTGGCTGAAGTCGCGTCAGTAGGAGGATTCCAGAAGCAATATCAGGTGAATGTTGACCCTAACGCGCTGGTTTCCTATAAAATACCGCTTGCTAAGGTTGTTGACGCCATCCGTGACAGCAATAACGATGTGGGCGGCAGGCTTGTGGAGTTTTCCGGAGCCGAGTATATGATCCGCGGCAGGGGTTACGCGCAGTCCACTCAAGATATTGAGAATATAGCCTTAGGTGTAGACGCGTCTGGCACGCCAATACTTGTGAAAAATATAGCACAGGTCGTGCTGGGGCCGGAAATGCGCCGCGGGATAGCGGATCTTGACGGCGAGGGCGATACTGTCGGCGGTATTGTTATCATGCGCTATGGCGAAAACGCGCTTAATGTGATAAACCGCGTGAAAGAAAAGATGGAAGAGATAAAACCATCTTTACCTCGCGGCGTTGAGATCAGTACCACCTATGACCGGTCAGAACTTATCAAGCGGTCTATAGAGACGCTTAAACATCAGCTCTTTGAAGAAATGCTCATTGTCAGTTTTGTTATTCTTATTTTTTTATGGCATTTTCCCTCAGCAGTTATTCCTATTGTCACGATACCTATAGCGGTGCTTCTTTCCTTCATTCTTTTGTTTGGATTGAAACTTACTTCAAATATTATGAGTCTTTCTGGTATCGCGATCTCTATAGGCGTGCTTGTTGACGGCGCTATTGTTGAGGTTGAGAATGCCTATAAGAAATTACAGCTTTGGGAAGCAGGAGGACGAAAAGGAGATTTTCATTTAGTCAGGCTCAACGCGCTAAAAGAAGTCGGCCCTTCGGTATTTTTTTCGCTCCTTGTTATAGCGGTCGCTTTTTTGCCGGTGTTTACTCTCTTAGACCAGGAGGGCAGGCTTTTTAAACCGCTTGCCTTCAGTAAAAATTTTGCTATGGCCATAGCGGCGCTTCTTGCAATTACGCTTGACCCCGCGATGCGGATGTTGTTTACTCGGATGGACTACAAGCACTTTAAACCGCGCTGGCTTTCAAATATGTTTAATTCGGTTACTGTCGGCAAATATTATCCTGAAGAGAAGCACCCTGTTAGCTCGGTGCTCTTTCGTATTTATGAGCCTGTCTGTAAGTTTGTGCTAAGGCATCGCAAGGCGACTATCATAGCCGCGGGAATATTAATGCTCTCCGCGATCCCTGTTTATTATCAACTGGGTTCAGAATTCATGCCGCCTCTTAACGAAGGCACGATACTTTATATGCCTACGACATTGCCTGGTATATCGGTGACTGAAACACAGAAATTACTTCAGTCCATGGATAAGATACTTAAAGATACGCCTGAAGTTGAAAGGGTGTTTGGCAAGGCAGGCCGTGCCGAGACATCTACTGACCCGGCGCCATTTTCCATGATGGAAACGACTGTTGTGTTAAAACCGCGAAACCAGTGGCGAAAGGTCAATAGATGGTATTCATGGATGCCGCAATTTATGCAAATGCCATTTAGGCCTATTTGGAGAGATCGCCTTACCTACGAAGATCTGGTAAATGAGCTGGATCAAAAAATACAGTTTCCCGGAGTATCTAACGCGTGGACAATGCCTATTAAGGCGCGTATTGATATGTTGTCCACAGGTGTGCGCACGCCTGTTGGAATAAAGATATATGGCGCTGACCTAAAGGAGATAGAATCGATCGGCATAAATCTTGAATCAACATTGAAAGATATAAGGGGAACGCGCTCTGTTTTTGCCGAACGCGTTACCGGAGGATATTTCGTTGATTTTGATATAAAACGCGGAGAACTCGCCCGCTATGGCCTGACTATTAAAGAGGCAGAAATGATCATTATGTCAGCTATAGGCGGAGAGCCGGTCACAACGACAATTGAAGGCAGGGAGCGTTACACTGTTAATGTGCGTTATGCCAGAGAATTCCGCGATGACCTTGATAAACTAAAGAGAGTGCTTGTGCCAACGATGTCTGGCGCTCAGATACCGCTTGAACAGTTGGCTGACATACATTTGTCTTTGGGGCCTGCCATGATCAGGGATGAAAATGGGATGTTGGCAGGGTATGTGTATGTTGATATCGCAGGGCGTGATGTTGGAAGCTACGTCACAGAAGCAAGAAAGATCGTCCGCGAGAAGATCCAACTGCCTGCGGGCTATGCCCTTGCCTGGAGTGGTCAATACGAGAATATGCTTCGCGTGCGGGAAAGATTGAAACTTGTTATACCTATTACGATATTTTTAATCTTTATTTTGCTTTATATGAATACGAAGTCTCCTGTTAAGGCCTCCATAGTTATGTTGGCAGTGCCGTTTTCTTTGGTAGGCGCCGTATGGTTCTTGTATATTTTGCATTACAACGTTTCAATAGCGGTCTGGGTGGGGATGATAGCGCTTATGGGGCTGGATGCCGAGACAGGCGTATTTATGCTTCTATTTTTGGACATGTCATATAACGATATGGCAAAGCAGGGGAGGATGAGAACAAGAGCAGACCTTGATGAGGCGATCATTCACGGAGCAGTGAAGCGCATACGCCCTAAGATGATGACAGCGTGCGCTATGTTTATGGGCCTGCTTCCTATTATGTGGTCAATGGGCGCGGGGGCTGACATGATGAAGCGTATAGCAGCGCCTATGATAGGCGGTATTTTTACGAGTTTTATTATGGAACTTTTGGTATATCCGCCGATATATTCAATATGGAAATGGCGCTATGAGATGAAAGAAGGTAAAAATGTCCATAGGATTGACGCTCTCACGTTACAGTAGTATTATATTCCAAAGAGGAGAGCATATGTTTGGCATGGTTGTGTTAAATAAGGCTAAAGTTTCGATTTCGTTTGTTTTAATGTTTTATTTTTTTACTATGACAGCGCAGGCTCAAAAAGCTGGTGTTGAAACTGGAGCTAAAGCTGATGTTAAATCCGGTCAAGAGAACGTAGACGAGGCATTTTATAAACAATTAAAACTTACTACCGGCAGGGATGACGCGCTGATATATCAGGCCATGGGCATGGGTTATTTTGAGCAGGAAAAATTTGATAAGTCGTATGAGTTCTTTAAGAAGGCCGTTAAGCTCAACCCTAAGCTTTATTGGTCGTGGTATTATCTGGGGTTATTGCGTATGGAGTCTCCTGAGGAATATTTTAAAAAGGCCATAGGCGCCGGGCCGCAGTTCGCCCCGCCGTATTACTGGTTGGCGCGTTATTACTGCAAGGCAAAGAACATAAAGGAATCAATGAGATATTTTCAGGAATATCTGGATGCCGCTAAAGACAGCTTTGACGAGAGGGAACGCGTAAAGACCGCGAAATATTTCATTATTTCTATGCAGGATGGCGAGACGGATTACGACGCTATCGCAAAGATCGCCAAGTAGTATTTTTAAGCTAAATAGGATGCCGCTAAAAAAGAACTTCGCACATAAGGCCCGCTTTCCACGTGTTTGAAACCAAGCCGCAATGCCAATTTTTTATAGCAACTGAATTGATCGGGAGTGATATATTCGGTAACTTTAGTGTGTTTTAAACTGGGTTGTAAATACTGCCCTAAGGCTAGAAAGTCGCAATCTACCATCCTTAAGTCTTCCAGGACATCTGTAACTTCTTTTTCTTTTTCTCCAAGGCCAAGTATAAGAGCTGATTTTGTGCGTATCTTCGGGTTCGTTATTTTGACGTGTTTTAATACAAAAAGTGATCTTGCGTAATTGGCCTTCGGCCGGAAGTTATAAAGCCGCGGCACAGTCTCAAGGTTGTGGGCGATTATGTCAGGTAAGCTGCTTGCTAAAGTTTCCAGGGATCGAGTGTCGCCTAAAAGATCAGGTATTAAAAGCTCTATCATTATTTTTTTATCCGGGCTGGCCTTTTTAATTTCTTTGACGGTATCTACGAATGTTTGCGCTCCGCCGTCGGATAGGTCATCACGGGTCACACTTGTAATGACAACGTGTTTTAACCCCATTTTCGCGACAGCCAACGCTACTCTGGCGGGTTCTTTGGGGTCAAGCGCGAGAGGCTCTTGTTTTTCAACGTTACAAAAGCTGCAGTCGCGCGTGCAGTAGCGGCCAAGTATCAAAAAGGCCGCGTGGGCATTTTTGTAGCATTCAGAGATGTTTGGGCACTTGGCCTCGCGGCAGACGGTGTTTAGCCCAAGCCCATTTAACAGCGCGCTTGTTTGTGACCCATTATTAAACTCTATTTTTTTCTTAAGCCACTCGGGCCTGCGTTGTTGCTCTGGCATGAAAGTTCCACCCCGTATTGGTGTATTTATAGGTTTTTAATTCGTTGGCTAAGATCTTTTCTTCGTTTGTCAGGTTATCAAGCTTTAAGGTTGTTTTAAAGCGGGCAGAGAAGGCTTTTATCAGCGCATCCGAGAGTGACTCTTCGTTTATTTTGGCTTTGGCAACATCTGCGATCGTCGTGATATCAAGCGCTCCTGAGGCGCGGTTGCCTTTAAGTAATTGAGATGCTTTTGTTTTGTCAAACGACAGAGGTATAGAGCCGTGTTGAAGTATGATGTTTCGCCTTCTTTTCTGGGCATTGCCGCCAAGTTTTCTGCCGTTCGCCAGGATATCGTATTCTTCTTTTCTGGAGAAACAGAAGTCAGCGATCGTGTGGTTTTCAGGTATTGAGCGGAAGATGTTTTTAGCAAAACAGGCCTCAATGCCCAGATTTCGGTAAGCCGTTATTAAAAATGACGTTATGCTCTCAAAAGATTCTTTGACGCGGTAAGATAGCCCGATGTCGGACTGGGCTAGAATAATACTGTATGTCAGTTCATGGTCGTGAAAGATGATCCCGCCACCTGTGGGCCTGCGCGTGAATGTTACATTTTGTTCTTGGCAGGCATCCAGGTCCAGCGTTTCCTGAGGGTTTTGGGAACGGCCTATTGAGATGGCCGCTGGTTTCCATCCGTAGAGGCGTAGCGTGGGCACAGAGACGTTTTCCCTGTAACTTAAGAATATGGCCTCGTCAATCGCCATATTCGTCGCCGCGTCGCAAAAGCCTGATCGTATGAGCCGCGCAGTTATCATAATTTAGCTAGTTTTTGTTGATCCTGTCCTTTTTCTCGCTCCTTGTCGATTTTTTGACGCCAAAGATCTTTCGGGACTTCGGCGGCTGCGGAACTCGCCCGTCGGCTTCGCCAGGACGGGCTCAGACACCTCGCCGTCCAAATGTTTCCACGCTTGGATTCCCTTGTTCCGAAAGCTGCTTTGGCTAAAATCGAATGTCGCTGCGAAAAATGACAGAAACAACAAGCAGATAAACTTAGGTGGAGACTGGCCTGGTTTGGCTTGAAGCAAAACTTGTGGAGGCCGAGCGGGCATGGATCCCGCCAAAGGCGGGAGAGCGAGGCCGGAACCAGAGAGAGCCTTGACACGCCGGGTCAAGGCGAACGTTTTTGCGCAAGACGAACCAGACCAGGCTCCCTTCCCAAATATTGTCTGCAATTTAGTATTTGTTTTACAATAACGCGCAATTCATGTCGCGCGCTGCTTTGGTCTCATCAAGCCTGCCTACGGGAGTTGTCTTTGGCGCTTTTTTGAGCGCGTCGGGATCTTCTTTTAAAAGGCGGGCAGCTTCTATCATGCATTCAATAAAATGATCCATTGTCTCTTTGGATTCTGTTTCCGTGGGTTCTATCATAAGCGCTTCCTTGACTATAAGCGGGAAGTAGATGGTCGGCGGATGGATGCCGCGGTCTATAAGGAATTTAGCGATGTCTAACGCGTGCACGCCGGATAAGACACATTCGTGCATGCATCTTTTTGGATGAGGAGATGTGAAATATTTGTTTAATTTTGCCAGCATATAATTGGCGTTCAGGACTGCATGCTCGCTAGTTTTTATAAGGCCTTCTTTACCCAGAAGCAGGATATAGGCGTATGCTTTTAAGATAACGAGGAAGTTGCCGTAAAATGGGGCTATGCAGCCTATTGTGTTTGGCCGTTTGTAATCTAAGTAGAACGTGCCATCATCCCGTTTGACAACGCGTGAGATAGGCAGGAATTCCGAGAGTTCTTTTTTGACGCCAACAGGGCCAGCCCCCGGCCCGCCGCCGCCGTGCGGTGTTGAAAAAGTCTTGTGTAAGTTTAGGTGGATGACGTCAAAGCCCAAGTCGCCTGGCCTGCATTTGCCTAAGATGGCGTTCAGGTTAGCGCCGTCATAATACATTAAAGCGCCTTTTTGGTGGGCGAGTTTTGCTATTTTGTCTATTTCAGATTCAAAAAGCCCGAGTGTATTCGGGCACGTCATCATGATGGCGGCAACGTCTTCTGTAAGTTTTTCTTTTAGGTGTTCTATATCCATAAGTCCGTCTTTATTGGATGGGATATTTATTATCTCATAACCTACTATTGCCGCGCTTGCCGGGTTTGTGCCGTGGGCTGAATCTGGCACTAAAACATATTTTCTCTTATCATTCCTTGACCGGTGATAAGCCGCTATGAGCATAACGCCTGTTAATTCGCCGTGAGCGCCCGCGGCCGGCTGTAAGGTAAAATTGTTCATACCCGTTATCTCGCAGAGCAGTTCTTCCATGCAATACAGGACTTCAAGGGCTCCTTGCGTAAGCAGGCCGCCAAGCCTTAATTGTGGCAATAGTGGGTGCAGGGATGTAAATCCTTCCAGCTTAGCTATATCCTCGGTGAATTTCGGATTGTATTTCATGGTGCATGAGCCGAGCGGATAAAAATTCGTATCCACGGAAAAGTTCATCTTGGAAAGATTGGTGAAGTGGCGCACGACGTCAAGTTCTGAAAGTTCGGGAAGCTGAGCCTTAGTATTTCTTAGGTATTTTAAGGGGATACTGTTGGCTTCCGGTACGTCGCTTTTGGAAAACATTGTGCAACGGCGCCCAGGAGAGCTTTTTTTGAATATCAGTTCCATAGCTAAATCTCAGCTCCCGCAAGAAACCTGCGGGATTTCGTTAAATGCTTCATTAAGGTGCTCAACATAATGCTGATTCAAGACTTTGGGCGTAACGGACGATCTCTTCTTTGGTCCGTTTTTCAGTAACAGCTACTATCATATAGTTTTCCATGCCTTTGTAATAGCGCGCCAATGGGAAGCCGGCTACGAAGCCTTTTTCTATCATAGCGGCTATAACCTCTTTTGGGTCGCGCGGCAGGACCACGGTGAATTCATTGAACGTGGGTGAGCTTTGTTTAACGGACACGCCTTTTATTTTTCCTATTAAAGATTTGGCAAATTCGGACTTTTCATAATTAAGTTTCGCTACCTGGGCCAATCCTTCTTTGCCTACGCATGAAAGATAAATAGCCGCTCTTAAGGCGCAAAGCGCTTCGTTGGAGCATATATTGGAAGTAGCTTTCTCGCGGCGTATATGCTGTTCGCGCGCCTGAAGGGTTAAGACATATCCAGTTTTGTTGTTCGCGTCAACGGTTTCTCCAACTATCCGGCCCGGCATTTTTCTCGCGAATTCTCTTTTTGTGCTCATGAAACCAAGATACGGACCGCCGAAAGAAAGGGGCAGCCCTAAGCTTTGGCCTTCGCCAGTTGCTATGTCAACGCCCATTTCGCCAGGTGTCTTTAAGAGCCCCAGGGATATGGGATAGACTGAGGCGACTACCAAAGCGCCTACGCGGTGCGCCTTAGATGTAATATCCGAGTGGTTATCTATGGCGCCGAAGAAATTAGGGTTTTGAAGTATAATGCAGGCAATTTTGTCATTTAAATGTTTTTTGATGGCAGCGCGGTCGCTCTGGCCATGTTGCGCTGGAACTTCAACAAACTCAATGTCAAGATTTTTGGTGTAGCTGTATATGATCGTCCGATAGATAGGTGAGACCGCGTCATCCACGAGCACGCGGTTCCTGCCGGTGATGCGGCGCGCCATCATAAGGGCTTCGTAAAGCGCGGTACCTCCGTCATAAAGAGAGGCATTGGCTATTTCCATGCCTGTGAGACGGCAGATAGCGCTCTGATATTCATAAATAGCCTGTAGTGTTCCCTGAGAACATTCCGGCTGATAGGGCGTATAGGCGGTATAGAATTCGCTTCGCGAGGCAAGGTGGTCAACCACGGAAGGTATGTAGTGGTCGTAGAAACCAGCTCCGATGAAACAGATAAGATCAGTAGCATTCTTGGCGCTCAAATTTTTTAAATGCCGCATCACTTCAAATTCGGACTTTCCCTCGGGAATATTAAAAGAGCGTGGTTTATTTTCAGGCCTTATGTCGCAGAATAGGCCTTCAACGCTTTTGGCGCCTATGGCCTCAAGCATCAGTCGCTCGTCTTTTTCTGTATTAGCTATGTAGTCAGACATTTTTTAGGTATTTATTGGGTTAATCTCTAAGCTTTTGATTATATTATTCATCCGCTCGGCATTCGTTGAAAAGTTTCTTGAAAAGGCAAAAACAATTCGTCCGTAGGCTTTAGCCAGGACGCCTGCCTACCTGCAGGTAGGCAGGGACTCAAACAGTTTTTGCCAAATATTTTTCAAGAAACTCTTCACTCAAAATATGCCTCTTTATGCTACTGAATAATATGATCAAAAACTTAATATATTCTCTGCGGTTTGTCGCAGGGAGCTTCATTTGTCTAATTCTTCCACGTATTTTTTATAACCTGCGGTGTCCATTAGGTTCTTTTTTTCTGACGCGTCTTTTATCTTTATCTTAGCTATCCATCCGTCACTATAGCAGGACTGGTTGACCAAGGCGGGGTTATTTTCCAGCTTTGCGTTTACTTCAATGACTTCGCCTGAAAGGGGGGAAAAGATGTCGCTTGCTGCTTTGACGGATTCAATCGTTGCCAGGCCCTGGAATTGTTTGACGCGCGCGGCTATCTTAGGCAGTTCCACGAAAGTGACGTCGCCTAAAGCATGCTGGGCGTAATCCGTTATGCCTATAATGCCTTTGTCAGAGTCAATTTTTATCCACTCGTGTTCTTTAGTGAAGAGCGATCCCTGTGGTATATCCATAACACCTCCATAATTTAATTTTTTAAAGATGTATTCTTCACGAACGGCTTATCGCAGATGATGGCTTCTATTTTTAATTTGTCGTCCCCTACTAAGATCTTATTGCCTGTCGTAAGCGGCAATTGAACGAAGCCCATACCAATACCTTTTTCAAGGTGGGGAGAGAATGAGCCGCTTGTGACGACTCCGATCTCTTTATCTTTAAAATAGATCTTGTGGTTGTGTCGCGGCGAGCGACGCGACGTAGTTGTTAAGAAGACCCGGTCGCGGCTACGGTTCCCGGCGCCCCGCGTATTATCAGCAGATTTTTTTTGGCGTAATAGGGCGTTTTTCCCGATGAAATCTTTGTTGAGGCCAATAAATTTTTCAAGTCCTGACTCAAGGGGTGTTGTATCTTCGCTTATGTCCTGGCCGTAAAGGCTGTAGCCCATTTCTAAACGCAGGACGTCGCGCGCGCCTAACCCCGCGGGCTTTACTTTTTTATCCTGCAGGAGTTTTTTCCAAACGGCCTTGGTTGTTTCTTGCGAAGCATAGATCTCAAATCCTAACTCTCCTGTGTAGCCTGTCCTGCTGACTATGCAATTTTCTCCAAGTACGCTTGTCTCAATAAAAGTATAGTAGTTTATTTTTTGAGCGGCAGGCGCGAAAGGTATTATGGCCTCTCTTGATAAAGGCCCCTGGATGTCTATTTTGCCAGTTGTATTTGAAATGTCTTTAAAATCTGAGTCTTTGGACAGGTTTGAAAGAAATTGTTTTTTGTCTTTTTCTATTGTCCCGGCGTTGATTACGATCATCCATTCGTCTTGTTTTTTGCGGTAGACTATAAGGTCATCTATGACGCCGGCTTTATCATTCAAAAGAGAGCCGTAGCGGCAGGAGCCTATGGCCAGATCGCTAAGCCGCGCAGTAACTAAATTGTCCAGCCCTGATCTTTTCAAGTCTCCTTTAATAAGAAATTCGCCCATGTGGCAGATGTCAAAGCAAGCAGCCTGTTTGCGGGTATGGAGCGCTTCGGCGATGATGCCTTCATATTGTATCGGCATGTTCCAGCCGGCAAAAGGCGCCATCTTCGCGCCCAGGGCTATGTGGTCATTGAAAAGGGGGGTGGTTTTGAGGGAGCTTAAGGTTTCCATATACAAAAAAAATACCTGGTTGTTGAAAACCCAGGCGGACGATTTTCTTAATCTAACTTCCTCATGGTTAATTCCATGTTGCCAGAAGTTGAGATAACCGATTTGTAAGTTTGATTATATCAAATTAATTTTGGTTGTAAATATATATTTCACAGCGTGTCAAGCCAAACCAGGCCAGTCTTCATCTGGATCTGCCCGCTTGCCGCTCCTATCATTTTA
>Ga0051987_10000767_pt1 | contig 17480 bp, 13 predicted proteins | sample CryGey08umfilter_2_FD_58083 | JGI IMG/M metagenome (GOLD analysis project Ga0051987, IMG submission 58083) | Groundwater microbial communities from aquifer in Utah, USA - Crystal Geyser 4/10/14 0.8 um filter | ecosystem: Environmental > Aquatic > Deep subsurface > Groundwater | place: USA: Utah... | reverse complement strand
AGCTTTTGCGTAGTGATCCATAGTTACGAAATGTCTAATATGTTTCGTAACTTATTCATTTTTCGGTCGAATTAAAAGCATTGTGAACGGTAAAATTAAGAGCAAAATAAAGCCGAAATATTGTAAGTATTGGGGGAGATAGACAATGATTATGGTTTGTTGTTTCGTATTGTTTGTCCCTCCGTTGTCTCGCTCCGCTCGCAACAGGTCTCCCTCGCTATCGCTCAGTCCGACCCAGCCGTTTTCCCAATTATTAACCAAAACATGGTTTTTTAGCTCAGTTCCAAAGAAAAACGGTAGCGCCGATTCCAGCGGACCCGCTTTAGATATCTGATAAGCCTTCCAACCGGGATTATAGCTTTGGGAAAGAACTAAGGTTTTTGTTTTTTCCGGTATTTCTTTAACGATGTAAAGACTTTCATTCGGATGTAGGACTTTAAAATTAGAAAAGGATTCCGACTTAACAAATTTATTTTCGTTTTCAAGATAAATTGAAGTCAAAAAGTCATATGGAATAGGAATCATCTTTATTTTCCCCAAATCATTTATTGTCTTTTGATTTCCAATCGAAATGCTTTCAAAATGAAGAGAATAAGATAATCCGTCAGGGCTTTGAGGAGGAAGAACTAATACGGAAAGATTATTTTTAGCCTCAAGAAAAACGTCGATCGGAGCTATTTTTTGGTCTTCATTTAAAAGCCAAAAATGTAAAGATCTTCCGCTAATATTTTTATTCTCTATTAATAATAAATAACCATGAATGTGGTTTAAGTTGGGCAGATAGTACGAAATACAATTGGCTCCATTTTCAGCACTCAGCCTAAGCCATTGTTTATTTTTGTCAGTAACCAGTGTTGTTGAGATTTTGCCTTTACGAAAATAATCACAATTCTTTGTTTTATTTATCAAACCTAGACTGGGCGTATATGAAAAACTCTCATTCGGATTAGTTATTTGAGGGAAACTTACCTTAATTTCTCCATTTGTAATATTAGAAAAACTTTCTTTGTTTTTGTTTTCCGTTCCGGATTTAAGCTCATTGGCTAAAAGAGTAAAGCTAAGATTCAATTTTTTATTATCGGTTATGGCTAAGAGATTATCTTGTTTAAGAGAAAGACTGGTAGTGCCAATTTTTTCTACAGAGTTAGACTTAATCGTAAAAGTGAAAAATCCGCCTACGTTTAAGGATAAAGGAAATTGACTTTCAGCAGGAACAGTAAAAACGGTTTTTTCCAATATTGATTGAGGCAAATTATTTTCTTTGCCATTCATGGTTAAGTTAATTTGAGGCGGTTTTGTTAAGGCTTTTATACTAAAGTTACCGTTTTTCTCTTTAACGCCTATGAATTCGACAAAAACTAAATCCTCAGATGTACTTAAATCGTAATTGGTGCTTGTATTTGATACTAAATTTGGGATTTTAGCAGAAAATTCAACCTCGTTATTCTTATTTATTGTTGCATTTATTTTTTGAGGATTTTTGCCTGAGAAAATTGATCTAAAAGGATAAACGATATCGGGATTTGTGTTATCCGAAATATAGTTTCCTGAATTTAAATAACCCATATCTAAATTTCCCCAGTTGTAGGAATTTATCTTTTTCAACGAATTTGCAGCAAAGATAAAGCTATTTGGATTATCTCTAAGGTTAATTTTGTAAACGTTTATTTTTCCAAATGAAGCGTCTTTTTTTGCCTCGGGAATTTTACTAAGGATCTCTTCAAGTTCAGGAATAAAAAGAGCTTTAGAAGAGGGGGGATTAATAATATTTTTATCAACTAAAACAAAATTTATCTGATATTTATTTAACACTTGCTTGAAAAGTTGGGGATTTTTAGCATAAAGAGCGTTTGAGATTTCCCAATAATAATTCTCACTTTCTCCAGACCAAACATCAAATGCTCTGTCTAAGATTGGCTGTTTTATTCCATACCACAGAAAACCTGAACCACCATATCCCCATTGGTAAAAATTCCATCCCCAATAAGTTTGCTGAGGAAAGTTTGCGATACGGCTGTTTTGATCCTGATTTTTAAAATAATCAAAAACTTGTAGATACTCATTGGGCAAAGACACTTTATTTTTATAGTAGAAAAAATTTCCTTTGAAGATCGGAAAAGTAAAAGCTACTAAAAGTAAAATAAACAGGAGGCTTATGAAGTAAGAATTTAGCTTTTTAAGCCTAAAAATAATATCACCGGCTCCGATTGCAAAGAAAACGGCAAATGCAAGAGAGGCAACAATCGAAAACTTTGTAAATGGAAACCTAAATGCCTGATTGAAAGTTGGTATAGATCGTAGAACATAATTTATCCAAGAAAAGGGAGTGAAGTTGGTTGCAAGCATTGCAAAAGAAAATAACAATAAAAAAGCAAAAGCAGTAAGGATTGGTATTCTTCTTTTAATACCCATGATAAAGCCAAACAAAACAATCGCAAACAAAACATATCCGGTTATTAAAATTGGTAAATTTGCCAAATGATCCCTCCAGGGAGCCATCATGTAGTTATATCTACCGAAGATGTCCGGATCAACATTGTTAAACCAAAATCCTTTTAAAAGCGTTACATTTTGAATGTTTCCAAATTCCTTATTTTGCAGAAAAACAGTATCCGTAGACATTTGGTTTATTTTTGCCTGGAATGCAACCTGAGAATTTGTAAATGTAAAGTAGAAAAACGGCATTAACCAGAACGCATTAATAATTAGTATCGCAATAACAGCCTTTATAGAGGTTAGAAAAAGTGTTTTAGTTCTTGAAGTTATGTTCAAATATAAGATTAAAGCACCTACGATTAGTCCATAAACAAAGAAAATTGTAGGAACCTGGGCTTGGGGAAGAGCAAGTAAGTTTACTAAAATAAAAATTATGAAATTTCTCCTGGTTTGTTTTTTTAAAAATTTAAAAAGAACAAGAATTAGCCAGGGCAAAAAGCCGAAATGAATCGTAAAAGGCTCAAAGGGAACGTAAAAAGTTTGGACTGTTGAAAGGTTTAATAAATAGAATAATGAGCCCAGTACCGGAACGATTCTATTTAAAGATCCGGTATTTTTATCTACTAAAAGAAACTTAGTAAGAAAATATGTACCCGTTGCTCCTGTAAAAAGCATTAAAAAAGAAAAGGCTTGCCGGATAAGCGTAGTTGGTAAAATTAAAGAGAGAAAAAAGACATAAAGTTGGTAAATAAGTTCGGTTGCATGGGCATTTCCTGCCAAAAGACCAAGACCTTGATGTTCTTGCCAAACACTAAAAAAAGAACGGCTAATGTTAGTAAAAAGATTAAATTCCGGCAAAAGGTTGTCCCAGCCCATTAAAAATTTATTCAAAAAGCCATTTGTTGTAATGATTGTAATAATTGTTCCAAGAACAATTAACAATGAGGAGTTTTTTCTAAGCATAGGGCTTACCTCGTAACGCTTGGGCTTACAAGAAGCTTCCTATTATAGATTCTAACGTAATTTTGCAAAATAGTCTTTAGGTAAATCGGAGCAAGATTATCAAAAGCTCTTTTTTCTCCCAAAACCTTGCTAAAAGCAAGTAATTTTTTATGTTGACTTGCTTTTTGTGCACTAATAATCTTTGTAAGTAAATCTTTACTATTTAGCTTAAAAGTAAGACTTTCTTTAGAAAGTCCGACCTTGTCTAAAGCTTCTTTAGCGTCTTTGCTTTCTATTAATAACCCTAAATTAGAAGACAATAAAACCGGTTTTTCAAAGGATAGGGCAAGTGAAAATGGTCCCGATGAAGACATAAATCTTCGGTATGGCAGTACGGATAAATCTGCAGCTTTAAAATAATTGGCAATTTGATCTTCGGCAACAAAACCCGTAATTTGAATATGCGGATATCCTTTTGCCAAACCTTCAGTTTTTGCTAGAAATTTTTTATAGTGTTCTTTTTCTCCTTGGGTAAAACTTGGTCCTCCGGCAACAATTAGCTTTACCTGCTTTTCTTTTATCTGATTTAATTTTTGAAAAGATTTAATTAAAAAATCAACACCCTTATACCAAGTTAAATAACCAAAGTATAAGACTACAAAATCATTACTTTTTATTCCTAATTTTTTTCTTGCAGAAGCTTTTGTTAAAGTGTAATTAACTTGTCTGTCTACGCCGTGGGGGATTACGGTAATTTTATCTCCGCTAATAATATTTTGAAGCCTATTTTTAAGCTCATCTTCCAGAACAATAATGTTTTGAGCCGGAAAGCTAAGAAATTTATAAAATCTTTTTAATGCAAAATTGAATGCTTTAATTTTTAAGCTCCTTCGGGATAAGCCAATGTGACTGGAAATTTCCCTGAGGTCCAGCAAAACCTGGTGGATAATAATGTTAATTTTTTTGCCTAAGATAAATAGTGCCCAAACGACAAAAGAAAGAGAGCCAGTTGAAATAACATCTCCAAAAGACGAGAATTCAAATTCAAGCATTACGGTTTTTACGTTATTGAATTTGCGGGCAAAATTTAACAAATTTAAATAAGACAAGGGATTATTTCTTTTAAAACAGCGGACAATAAGCATTTCGTCTTCTTTATAGATTTCGGTTTTATTATTTAACTGCATGGTTAAAATAACGATTTTTTTATCGGGATTTTGTTTTTTTATGGCAAGAAGGGTGTTTTTCGTAAATGAGGCAACGGCACATACTCCCTTACTGTACCTCTCTTTTTTTCGAGGGTAACTAGAAATTACAAGTATTGAATTTTCCTGATTAAACTCTTTTAAAAATTTATTTTCCATAGTTTTTAGTAAATAGCACACACCCCCTAAATGGGGAAATGTGTGCTATTTAACATACTTAGATTAGTTTGATTGCGCTATTGTGCAATCAAAAGCCGGAAATACTGTTACGTCCGGTTGTTCAACTTTTTCTTTAGCCAATACTTGGCCTTCGAGTTGTTGAAATCCTCTATCAGGGTCAACAAACTTCCAAAAAGTTCCACCATCTACGCGCATTTCCACTACATTTGGATGAACAACATATGTAATAGCATCTCTGCCATTTACTCTGTTTGCTTTAATCCATCCTTCCAAAACAGATCCGCTTAGCCTTACAAGGCTAGCTTCTCCATTTGGATTGTCTTTAAGATGAGCCCCGCCCCATTCATTTATATCCCAGTTTGCGGGATTATTTGAATAAACGTCTGCTCCATAAAGACTTGCCGCTTCCTGTGCGGAATTTACCTTAATAACAGGTATATTGACCGTGTTAATAGGTGTAAGTTCTGCACATAATGGAACAACTAATACGTCCGGTTGTTCAACTTTTTCTTTTGTTCTTACTTGTTCCAAAACTTGTGCAAATCCTGCTTCTGCATTTTGTGGACCAAAATCCCAAAATGTTCCTCCGTTTAATTCAACAACAGGAATGTTAGAGTCTGAAACAAAAGTTAAAGCATCTCTTGCGTTAACCATTTTTGATTTGATCCAACCTTCTACGATAGCTCCATCGGTTTTTGCCATTACGGCTTTTTCCGTTTCTTTAAGATGAGCCCCGCCCCATTCGTTTATTTCCCAATTGCTTGGGTTTTTGGAATAAGCGTCTGCTCCAAATCTCTGAGCTGCTGTTTCGGAAGACTCGACGCGGATTGCCGCTAGAGTTTCCGTTTGCTTTGCTTCGGATGTAGAAGTGGTTGTCCCTTCAAAAACCGTTGTGGAAGTTGTTGATGTCGTAGTGACATCAGCTCCTTGCGGTTTTGGATCTGCCGAACCTGCTGCTTCGCCGGTTGTTGGCGTGGTAACAGCTGCTCCCGCAACTGCCGAACCTTCGATTTTTTTCGAAGAATCTGCATTTTGGCCTACTTCATATAATGCGTAGCCTCCAGTTGCTCCAACTCCAAGCATTACAGCTATTCCTGCTATTCCAAGAGCATTTCTTACAGATCTTGACATTCCTGACCTTCTGTCAACTGCAGCAGTTGTATCAACAACGACCGGGGTTGCATCTGCTCTTGCAAATCTTCCTGTGTTTTGATCTCTTTCTTGTCTTGCCATAATGTTTTCACCCCCTTTAAATTCCGGTTTATTTATTTATTTTTCTTCTTAAAATAAAACCAGCAATTCCTGTGGGGATAAGTCCAATTAGAGGAAGCATTTCCGGTCCTGTTGCAGGAGTGGCTATAATTTTGGGAGCCGGTGCAACAGGTAATCCGCCTTTAGTTGTTACAACGGGAGTTGGGGTAACTGTTATTTTTTGAATACAAAGCTGGGAATTATCCTGTGCGGTTTGTCCGCCGGAAGTTGTTCCAAAAGCTTGGTTAACAACACAAACTACGCCGTTATTAAAAGGAATATTTGCTCCGTCTACAACTTTTGCCTGAACATTAAATGTTTGGGTTTGTCCGCCGTTAAGATTACTTAGGCTAAAAGTTAAAGTATTTTTGCCGGCATCAAAAGAACCGTTTCCGGAAACAAAAGTTAAGTAACTCGGAAAGACATCTTTAACACTAACAGAAGGGATATTTGTGCCGGTTGTGTTAGTAATAACAATTTTAAAATTGACAATTTGACCGGCACTGTATTTTGGATCGTTAGTTGTAAGATTGTCAACGAATATTCCGCTTTGTGGGTTTTGAACGGTTTTATCTATTGTAATGTTTCCGGGAGGCGGGCAAGTTTGTCCACCACCGTAAACGGGAGTGCAGCCATCGTCTGCGAAAGCTGATTTTGGAGCAATTAGTATTAAAGAAAAAATTGCACCTGTTAATATTAAGTTAAATACTTTTTTCATATTAGATTAAAAAGCTGTTAAAGGCTAAATAATTGAACAGTGCCGCATGATAGCACATTGCTATAGGTCTTGTCAAGCATCATTCTCTTCTCTTTTGTCGAAAAGAGAAGCAGAAACTTTTTGCAAGCGAAGTCGTACTATTTTTACTCTTTCATTCAACGGGGGATTTCACCCCTTCCTCAATCTCTTCGAGCTGAGGAATCCCCCTGTTTCATTCATTCGTAAAAATTCCCGCCTGCCTCGCTTTGCGAAGCATTGCGGGCAGGTAACGTCCTTTGTTCGATTGCAAATTCTCCATTAGCTATTAGCCATTCGCCATAAGCTTGTTCTTTTGTCTCTTGACAAAAGATTGGGCATATGGTCTAATAAGGAAAGCTTTTATTCTGATTTATCGGAATTTCGCCGGAAGGTCTTCAAAAGCATTTCCAATCTTTCAAATGAAATCCAATCAGTAAAATCCTAAATTCGAATTTCTAAATTCTAAATAATATTAAATGTTCAAAATTTAAAATTTAAACCCTTTTTGAATTTACATTTTTGCTTAGAAATTATAAATTAAAAATTTCAAAGATATGGTATACAATAAAAAAACAGAAAATAAAGAAGAATCCTTGGTAAAAAAGGCAACGTCAATTGATGATATTGTCGGAGCTCCTACTACGGAAGAGGTGTCAAAAGAGACAAAAGAGACAAAAGAGACAAAAGAGACAGAAGAGACAAGAGAACCAGAGGTATCAAGTGCATCAGAAGGGGAGTCAGAAATCAGAAGTCAGAAGTCAGAAGTCGAGTCCGCGCCAGTGCCTGCGTTTCAACCTGAGGCAATTGTGATTAGACCAAGAGAAATGGGACATAATAGATATGAGCAACAAACCGGACCAACCCAGGAAGTTGCGGGAATTCTAGACATTCAACCCGAAGGACACGGTTTTTTAAGGCCAAAATTTATCCCTTCAAGCCGCGATATTTATATTTCCCAATCTCAAATTAGAAGATTTTTACTTCGTCCGGGGGATTTGATCGAGGGTGTAGGTCGTCCGCCAAAGGATACCGAGCGCTACTTTGGGCTTTTAAAAGTAGAAAAAGTTAATGGAATGGGTGCGGACGAGTCTCTAAAAAGACCTTATTTTGATGATCTAACTCCAATTTACCCAAACAAACAGATTACTCTATCAACAGGAAAATTACCTCTCTCAACCAGGATAATGGATCTTATTGCTCCAATCGGTTTTGGTCAGAGAGGAATGATTGTTTCTCCTCCAAAAGCCGGAAAAACAACCATTATTAAGGAAGTTGCAGCCGGAATTTCCGCAAACTTCCCGGATGCTCATCTAATGGCGGCTTTAATCGGTGAAAGACCGGAAGAAGTGACGGATATTAGTATGTCTGTTAAAGGCGATGTTGTTGCATCTAACTTCGATGAAGCACCGGAATATCAAACCAGAGTTGCCGATATTACGCTTGAGAGAGCAAAAAGATTGGTAGAAATGGGTAAAGATGTAGTTATTCTTTTAGATTCAATTACGCGTTTGGCAAGAGCTTACAACCTTTCGGTTGCGCCTTCCGGTCGAACGCTTTCCGGAGGATTTGATCCTGCAGCTTTGTGGCCTGCAAAAAGATTTTTTGGAGCGGCCCGCAATTGTCAGGAAGGCGGTTCTTTAACAATTATCGGTACGGCTTTGGTAGAAACCGGTTCGAGAATGGACGATTTAATTTACGAAGAATTTAAAGGAACGGGTAATTTGGAACTTCATTTAGACAGAAGACTAGCGGATAAAAGGATTTTTCCGAGCATAAATATAGAAAAATCCGGTACAAGACAAGAGGAGTTGCTTATTTCCGAAGAGACTCTCAAAAAAGTTGTTACAATGAGAAGAATGCTTTATATGCTAAGCGATGAAGAGAGAACGCAGAAACTAATTGAACAGCTTGCTAAAACAGAAACAAACGGAGATTTCCTCGCAACTCTTACAAAAGGAGCATAATCCTGAGGCTAAAGTTTGACATCTAGCGGCTAATTTGTTAACCTATAATATCAATGATTAAGCGCCGTCCTCTTGTTTTTTTTGCATCTACCCGTAGTATTTTATTCGGAATTTTTGAGTTTTTCGGTTTTCTTGGGCTTTATCTGAAGAAAAAAATTATTTTTTCCTCCGAAAAATTTGAAAAGAATAAGAATTATTTTGTAAAGATATTTATAGTTAAAAGAGGACGGTATAACCGGCTTTTTTTGCATTTTGCCACAATCGGGGTATTGGGATTCGGAATTCTGATTGCTCCGTTTCTGGCAAGTACTTATCCTGTTTTTTCGGCAAATTCTTCTACGTCTGCCAAAATAACAGAGCCTAATACCCAACAATTAATTTCGGTTGACGCAAATGTTTTCCAAACCGATATTTCGCAAAAACCGAGAGATAAAGTTATTGAATATTCTGTCCAAAGGGGAGATACGATTTCGACAATTGCCAATAAATTTGGAATTTCCGAAGATACAATCCGTTGGGCAAATGGTCTTTCGGGAGACAGCATAACAGTTGGGGACACTTTAAAAATCTTGCCGGTTACAGGTATTGCTCATAAAGTTATCTCGGGAGAAACTGTTTATTCAATAGCTAAGTACTATGATTCCAATCCACAGCAGATAGTAGATTTTCCGTTTAATGAATTTGCTAACCCGGAGACGTTTTCGTTAGTTATTGGACAAATTTTAATTGTTCCGGATGGAGTAAAGCCGTCGGAAGTACCGGTTCAAAGGATAAGACAAAATATTAGTAGACAATATTATGCAGGACCAATTCCCGTATCCCCGGGAGGATTTTCCTGGCCGCTTAGTGGTGGAATTAGCCAGTATGCATCGTGGTATCACATGGCAATAGATATAACCGCACCCGTTGGGACACCGGTTGTAGCTGCGGAAAACGGAAGCGTTACCAGTGTTTCTGTTGGAAGTTGGGACGGAGGATACGGAACAAACGTTTGGATTAACAATGGACAGGGAATTGCAACCCATTATAATCATATGAGCGGCGTAAATGTTTCTGTTGGGCAGCCGGTTACAGTTGGATCAACGGTTATTGGTTGGGTTGGAATGACAGGGAGAACAACCGGTCCGCATCTTCACTTTGAAGTTAGTAAAAACGGAGCACTAATTAACCCCATGGCAATACTGCAATAGCTTGCAGCTATTGAATGTTTCAATTTTAAATCTTTAAAAATTTAGATTTGATTAAAAATTAGAAATTTTAAATTAAAAATTAATATTATTTATGCTAGAATAGGGGAGACTAGCGGGCTTGTAGTTCACCTGGTAGACCTGCCCGCCGAACAAGGGCCATTAGTACAGTGGTAATATGCTGCATTCGCATTGCAGAGGCGGGAGTTCGATTCTCCCATGGTCCACAAGATTAGTTAAAAGTTAAAAGTGAAAAGTTCAAAGTTAATCTTGAATTTTTAATTTACTAGGGCCGGTGGCGCAATGGTAGCGTACCTCTTGCAGAAATCTAAATACGCTCTCCTTCCATATGTTGCACATTGTCATCCTCTGGGGTACAATATTAAAATGTATCCACCATCTCTGATTCAAAAAGCTCGTTTTTTACGCTCCAAAGGTAAAACTTATAAAGAAATTAAACAAATGCTTAAATTAAAAGTTCCTAAAAGCACTCTTTCTTACTGGGTTAAAAACGTTTCATTGCCGGAAGATTATATTAAGAAAGTAGTTAAATTAAATAGAATAAATCTTAACAAAGCCAGATTGATTGCGTTAAAAGCAAATAAGATTAAAAGACAAATTTTTTTGTTTGAAATTAACAAAAGGAATACATTGATTGTTAATTCAATATTTAAATCGGAAACAGCTAAAATTGCCCTTGCAATGCTTTGTCTAGCAGAAGCGAAAAAATATACATCGAAAGGCTCTTCTTTTAATTTGGGAAATTCAGATCCCAGAATAATTGTTATTTTTCTTGCACTTTTAAAAAAGTGTTTTAATTTTAATCCAGAAAAAGTTCGATGCACAGTTCAGTGTCGAGCAGACCAAGATATAGAAGAATTGGAAAAGTTTTGGAGAAATGTGACAAAAGTGCCGGAGAAATTATTTTATAAAGCACAGATTGATCCAAGAACTATCGGAAAGCCAACCAAAAAGAAAGATTACAAAGGAGTTTTAAAAGTAGATTATCTTGATACTAAAGTACAGCTTGAGTTAGAATCGCTTGCAAACTTAGTATATAATCAATTGCAATCAAAAAATGGGCCCGAAGTTTAAACGGTTGAACATTTGGCTGGCAGCCAGAAGGTAACGGGTTCGATTCCCGTCGGGTCCACACTTCAGCCGCCGAAAGGCGGCTTTCGCGTGGCGCAGCCACAAATGAAGTGTGTGCCGTGAAGTTTTATCGCACGTCGCAGAGCTCCGCGCGACGTGGCGACGAAGTGGTACAATTTTCTTGTGTACTACGTTTATATTCTAAAGCTAAAAGATAAAAGTTATTATCATGGATATTCATCTGACCTAAAACAACGATTTAAAGAGCATCAAGAGGGTCTGGTGGAATCGACAAAAAATTTAAGACCTGCGAAACTTATTTTTTATTCTGCTTTTTGTTCTAAGATTGAAGCATTAAAGTTTGAAAAATATTTAAAATCAAGTTCAGGTTTTGCCTTCCGCAATAAACATTTGGTTTGATCTTTTAACGTGGTCTGATAAGAGGATCAGCCTTCAGCGTCTAGCAACTAGCCATTAGCAACTAGCAACTAGCAATAAATTCTTAATTTACAATTTTTAATTTCTAATGAATTTAAAATATTTTAATTTTAAAACAATTTAGCAATTCAACAATATAGATCTCTTGTTTTTTTTCTTGACAGTTTTGTTTCTTCTGGCGCATACTTAAAACAAATGCAAAATCAAAAATCAAAAATCAAGCAAGCTGAATTATGAAGCAAGAATTATGTTCTATGTGTATTTACTCAGAAGTAAAATGAAGAATCAACTTTATATTGGTTCAACAAAGGATTTGAAAAGAAGAGTAGAGGAGCATAATGATGGAAAAGAGTTTTCAACGAAAAGATTTTTACCTTGGGAATTAATTTATTATGAAGCTTTTTTAGAGGAAAAAATGGCAAGAGATAGGGAAAAAAAACTTAAATATCACGGGAACGCAATAAGAGAATTGAAAAAAAGACTGGATTTATCCAGCACCATTCCTCTTTCTAAATCAACTGTTTATAATAATAAAGGATATGGGATTAAAAAATAACTTTATTAATAAAATCAACAAGAATGGTGCTGGATTCACCCTCGTAGAGCTACTGGTTGTAATAGGAATTTTATTAATTCTTCTTGCCCTTACACTGTTAATAATAAATCCGCTTACTCAGCTTAAAAAAATCCGGGATTCAGAGCGAAAACACGACCTTTTGCAAATCAGAAATGCTCTGGACACTTATTATAACGACCATGCTTGTTATCCGGCTTCGGTTCCGTTTGGAGAAAAATGGTTAGATGGAAATGTTATTTTAATGCAGAAAGTGCCTCAGGAGCATACAGCGAGCTGTCTTGTGAGCGGATCGTGTTATTACTACTATTATCAAACAGATCCAAATGATTCTTGTCCGCAATGGGCTATTTTATATGCAAAATTAGAAATAACTCCGGTTGCCGCAGAGCATTGCGGAAGGAAAATAATCCGCACTATGTGCCCGGGTACTGCTTTTAACGGAAAATACAATTATTGTCTTTCTGCCGGGCAAATAAATTGCACCAGCTTAAGCCAGTCGGGGACTGCCGGTCCATATTTAATTGTTCCTTCTCCAACGCCTACTCCTGGTCCAACTTATCCTCCGGAAACGCCAACGCCGTCTCCAACTCCCGGTAATTATGCTTGTACCTGCGATCCAAACGAATATCCGGGCAAAAAACTTTACGATTTTAGACCGGCTTGCAATGAGCTTTTTAATAACCCTCCGTATAAATATTGCGATGATAATTGTACTCAGCCGTGCAACCCGAATTATTGACAATGAGTGTTTTATATAACTAAACTAAGGTATGGTTTTAGATATTTCTTCTTTGGCAAAAAAAGCAAACGAAAGACTAAAAGGCAACGATAATTATTTAACCATGGAAACCTTTACAGCAGGTGCTGCGGTTTTAATAGTAATTATTATAATTGTTACTTTGCTAATATCTCCGGCGTCTTTTAAAAAATCCGGTTCAAAAATATTTTCCTCTTTAACTCCCACTCCGAGTCCCAGTCCAACCCCGCGACCAATTGCTAAAGGTCCGCAAATATATTCCTTAAGCACAAAAGAAGCGGGACCAAAAATGCGAAAACTAAATATAAACGAATTTGATCCTAAAATCGGTCAAGAGCAAAAAATGACACTGCAGGTAATTGGCGAAAATGGGGCAAATATTATTTCGGTAGGGTTAACTCTTTTAAGCGATCATAAAAAGAAAGATTACCCGCTAAGACTTATTTCCGGAACAGCCATGAGCGGCACCTGGGAAGTATCCGTTATAACAGAAGATAGCCATAACTATATTTATACTGCCACTTTTATTGCTAAAGATAACAGCGGAGTTGCGGCAAAAGTGGACTTAAACTTTAGATAATGAAAATTAAAAATCTATTATTTTTTTCGGTTGTTGCTCTTGTTTTGGGGCTTATGTGTCACGGGCAAGCGTTTGCTGTTGACTGTGCACCGCCCGTTTCGGGTAATTACAATATTACCGGCAGCTGCGCTTTTCCAAATACCGTGGACGGGGTAGATTCGGGCACAGGTGCATCAAACAGTGCGGTTATGTATATAAACCCAAACGTAACTTTAACCGTAAACGCAGGACAAACAATTGCTTTTGGGCTTATAGACCTTAGGGGGACTATCGCGTTAAATAGTACTGCGCAGCTTGTAAAAAAACCGTTATGGATGAAGGATTGTAATGCAAATGGAACTCCGGCGACAACCACTCAAACTTACAGTTCAACATCGCCCGGTGCAAGTTACAGAAGAAGAAACTTATTGTCTACTATTTCTTCAACAGATAATTCCGACGCTGTAGATGCAACTAATAAATATGCCTGGGGAGAAAACATCGGCTGGCTGGTGGCAGACTATGGTTTTGGTCTTAACGGCGGCGGAACAGAGCTTACCGGTTATTTATGGGGTGAAAACATCGGTTGGGTTTCTCTAAACTGCAGTAATGATAATTCCTGTGGAACTGTTGATTATAATGTGACTGATACAAGCGGAACTTTAGCAGGTTATGCCTGGGCGGAAAATGCAGGCTGGATTTCCTTTAACTGCAGCAACACCGGTACTTGTGGGACAGTTAACTACGGAGTGTCTGTGGACGGATCCGGGTATTTTTCCGGTTATGCCTGGGCGGAAAACGTCGGCTGGATTTCCTTTAATTGCAGCAATACCAACACATGCGGAACAGTGGATTATAAGGTTAAAATTTGCCAGTAAGAGCATTGGACAAGAAATAAAAAGCAATAAGCATGGAGCAGAAAAAAGATGAGGGTTTTTCAAACCTTGACAAACAGCTAAAAAAGTTTTTAAATTAAAATAATGCTTAAACTGCGGAAATATTTTCAAATTTTTTCTAATCCTAAATTCCTTCGGATTCTCCAGCCTTTGGTAGTAAGCATAGTTTGTGTACTAGTAATTACAGCTATTGCCAAAGCAGGCAGCCTTACTCCTCCAGGAACACCTGCAGCTACAAGAGCCTCTTCACCAATTCCTAAAATGCAAACTTTTACTGGATCTGGAACATGGACTAGACCTTCTAATGTAGATATGGTTTGGGTAACCATGATTGCCGGTGGTGGTGGCGGCGGTGGCGATGATAATGTATATGGCGGCGGTGGCGGTGGCGCAGGTCAAGCAGTTTTTAAATATCCATACGCAGTTTCTGGCAATGTGACCGTTACGGTGGGTGCAGGTGGATTTGGGAGGACAACGTCTACGGTAGGAGGAAATGGAGGCGCATCATCCTTTGGTACTTTGTCAGTTGCCGGAGGTTATGGCGGCAAGCAGTCTAGAGGAAATGGAGGCGCAAGTGGCGGTGGTAATGAGGGTGGACTCAATAACTCAATTTTTGAATTTGATGATTTTTGCATTGGCTTAGTTTGTATTGGCGCAGGAGGAGGAGGTTCGGGTAGTTCTGCTTGTGAAAGAGGCGGTGATAGTGGATATTCCGGAGGTGCTTCCGGAACAGATTCTTCTGGATGCGGAGGAGGAGGAGCGGGAAGTATGTTTGGAGCTGGTGGTACCGGAGGTGAGCCTGCTGCTGCCGGTACGGCTGCTGCTGCAAACACGGGAGCTGGTGGCGGTGGCGGCGGTAATGGGGGAGGAACAAGTAGCGGCGCAGGTGGTAGCGGAAAAGTAATCGTTGAGTGGTTTGAATAATTTACCTCAAACATCTTCTAAGCGCTTCTTGCTTTTACCCTACGAGTTTATAAAGGGGAAATTTTAGAATAGTATTCTAGCTTCTTTATTTTATCCTATTAAGCTTAGTAACTTTTTCAAAAAGAGATTCTGCAAAATCTGGAAACACAAGGAAGGCATTTAAGTTTTATGTTTGAAGTTTAATGTTTAGGGTTGTGTAGTTTCGGTTGGTTCTGCAGGTTTTTCTACAGCTTGTGTTGGAGCAGGAGTAACGCTAGTTTTTGGCGCAGGAATTTTAACCGGTGGATCTTGCGGAGGAAGCTGTGCAGATGGAGTACTTACTTCCAGTTGATCGGAGGGAGTGGTTTGAGCTCCTTCCGGTGTTTCTCCTTTAATTCTTTTTTGCAAGGCATCTATCTCGACTGTTATCTTATCTGTGTTTAGTTTATCATTGGTAATAAGCGATTTAACGGCTTGATATTGGGCAAGCGCTCCTTTTAGGTCTCCTTTTTGCTCAAGCGCATGTCCAAGATTATAGTAAGCATTGGCAAAGTCAGGCTTAAGGGTTACTGCAGTTTGGAATTGTTGAATCGCACTGTCCCAGACACCCAGTTGGTAATATATTCCTCCCAAAGCTATATATCCTTGAGGATTGTTTGGATCAAGCGCAATTGCTTGCTGGGCAGTTAAGACTGCAAATTGATCTGCATTTTGTCCAAACCCTATTAGACTTCTGTATATTGAGGAAAGATTTTGCCAATTTAAGGATGTTTGTGGCGAAACAGTGCCGGCTGTTCTTCCTGCATTAATAGCCTGTTGAATTAAAGTATAGATGGTTTGAGTTGTTTGAGCGCTTGGCGTTGAGCCTTTTGGTAACTGAGAGGCCAAACTATTTGCCAGCGCTAAATTAGTTTGGGAAAAAATTCTTTGATAAGCATCGATTTCGCCAAACGTAGAAATAGCCTTTACCTGATTTTGGTAGGTAAGAGTACCGTTATTTTGAGAAGCTGCAACTAATGATTTTTGAAAATAAGTATTTGCCAATACATATCTGCCGCTTGAGTAGCCAAGAAATCCAACAAAGGCCAAAATTACGATTAGCACTACTATAGAAAGAATTCCACTGTTTTCCCTACTTTCTTGGACAGGTGTTTCAAAAGATATTAAACCTTTTTTAAGCGCAACTATTTGCAGTTCTATGTCAAAATATTTCTTAGTATGTTTTAATCCTTGGGAAGAGGCATAGATCCCGAGCAAAATAAAGAATAGCGCTTGGTTTACAAAAGAGAAGGGAAGAAGGAATAAACCGATTACACCTAGTATTAATGGTATAAAGAGTGGTTTTTCTTTAACTATTTTGTAAACAAGGAAAATAAATGAGGCAAGTCCAAGCATTCCGGTTGTTGCAAGTAGTTCAAGAACGTAACTTGATGATCTAAAGAAAGTAATACTCCAAAGCGTGGGATTTAGATTAAAGGTAGCTTGCTTAAATCTAGTAAAGTCCGCTCCGTATGTGCCAAAACCGTTGCCAAAGAAAAATCCTTGGGCAATTCTGCCTGCATCTTGGGAAATTGCGGCAAAAGCTGTTTGAAAACCGACTTCGTAAGGAAGCATAATTGGGTTTTGCTTAACTATTAAGTTATAGATTGTTATAGCAAGCCCTATTGTGATAGCATCGGTTGCAACTCCCAGGGTTATTTTTCCACCCTTAATGTTTTTAAGATCATTTTGATCCTGGTTTGCTTTAAGCAGAGGATAAGCAGTGATTGGCAATATAAGAGCAAGGTAGATCGCTTGGTCTAAGAGTGAGCCTATCGGTGAAAAAATTTCGGTTTTGGCAAAGTCAAAAAGCAAGGGCACCAAGCTTCCAGGAAGAAAGTCCATGTCCTCTAACTGTTAAAAAGAATGCCAAAAGAAAAATTAAAGATCCGATTAGGGATAAACCAATAAAGCCGGAATAATTATAAAGAGTGTATAAAATTGGGTCGTAAAGCCAGGAATGGTTGACCCATTGGTATCCCGGGAGTGTCCAGGAAAAAATATCTGAGGTAAGGATTTTACCCGTTTTTAGTAGATATTCACCGTACCGAAAGTGCCAGCCCCAATCCTTGTCGTTATAAGGAAAGATTAAAAATAAAAATAAGACAAAATAAACGAGGATTTTAAGGATTTTTTCCTTGTCTCCGAAGTTATTTTTTAGAAAGGAGTGCACCCAAAAATTATACCAGATTGAAGAGAGGGAGTTATTGTCTGTTTTCCCTTTTTTCGTAAGGTCAGGCCTTGCGAGGCTAGTTTTCTATTTAATGAGTTTCTGAAGATCTCCAAACTTTATAAAAACAAATGACTAAAATTAAAAT
>Ga0051987_10000747_pt1 | contig 17708 bp, 21 predicted proteins | sample CryGey08umfilter_2_FD_58083 | JGI IMG/M metagenome (GOLD analysis project Ga0051987, IMG submission 58083) | Groundwater microbial communities from aquifer in Utah, USA - Crystal Geyser 4/10/14 0.8 um filter | ecosystem: Environmental > Aquatic > Deep subsurface > Groundwater | place: USA: Utah... | reverse complement strand
CCAGAGTGGATGCTAAAATTGCGTCTGGTGGCGCTAAAACAATTTTTGGCTCGGCCAATGCAAACCTGGGGGCCAGATTTGAGCGCGATTAATTTTGACAAAATTCGCTACTATTTACAGGCGACTGAGAAGCAGGTTAGCTCTTGGGATGAGGTACCACCAGATGTCAAAGAAACGTTTGACCGCTTGGGTATTCCTCAGGCAGAACGGGCGGTTTTGGCTGGGGTGAAGGCACAGTATGATTCTTCGGTTGTCTATGGTTCGCTCAAAGAAGTCTTTGCCAAGGATGGAGTGATATTTTTGTCAATGGATGAAGGCCTACGCCAGTACCCAGATCTGATAAAAGAGTACTTTGGCAAAATTATTCCCAGCGGTGATAACAAATTTTCTGCTTTAAATACGGCGGTTTGGTCTGGAGGCAGTTTTGTCTACGTGCCAAAAGGGGTAGAGGTTAAGATGCCTTTGCAAACTTATTTTCGAATTAATGCCGAAAATGCCGGTCAGTTTGAGCGAACCTTAATTATTGTTGATGAAGGGGCAAAAGTTCACTATTCGGAAGGTTGTACTGCCCCGCAGTTCTCAACTGGTTCGCTTCACTCAGCGGTGGTCGAAATTTTTGTCAAAAAAGGTGCCCAGTGTCAGTACACCACCATTCAAAATTGGTACAAAAATGTCTTTAATCTGGTCACTAAGCGGGCGTATGTTGAAGAAGAAGGCAAAATGATCTGGACCGATTTTAATATGGGCTCAAAAATCACCATCAAGTACCCCAGTTTTATTTTGGCAGGTAAAGGAGCCACCGGGCAAACGCTGAGTATGGCCTTGGCAGGGGCAGGGCAACACCAGGATACCGGCTCAAAAGCCACGCATTTAGCTCCATACACCAACTCAACTATCATTTCAAAATCAATTAGCAAGGATGGCGGCCGGACAAGCTACCGGGGGATGGTTAACGTTGGCCCGCACGCCCACGACAGTCATAACACGGTAATTTGTGATGCTCTGCTGCTTGATGGTCAGTCGCGATCTGATACCTATCCAACCGACCGGATTTTTAACTCCCAGGTAGAAGTTCAACACGAAGCCACAGTGTCTAAAATTGGTGACGACCAATTATTTTATCTGATGAGTCGAGGGATTACCGAAGAGGATGCTCGCAAGATGATTGTTCATGGGTTTATTGACGGGTTGGTCAAAGAATTGCCGCTGGAGTATGCCATAGAGATGAACCGTTTAATTGACCACGAGATGGAAGGCAGCGTTGGCTAAATGACCAAAAAAATTATTCTCGATCAGCCAGGTGTAAAGAAAATTTTGCTTGATCAACCAGGCGAATTTCAGTTGTTCCTAACAGTGCCCGGGGTGGAGGCGGTTGTGTTTGGTGCTTTTCAAACTGTCGACAAAGAGCAAACGGCGGTAAAAGTGGTTGTTCATCACCAGGCGCCACATACCAAGGCAGTGACCAATTTGCGGGGTGTAGCCGGGGGAAGCTCAAAAATTTCCTTTACTGGCCGAATTATTATTGATAAAAATTGTGGTGACACCAACTCTTTTTTAACCGAGCGGATTTTGTTACTTTCAGACACTGCCAAAGCCGAGGCAATTCCCGATCTTGAAATTTTGACTGATGATGTAAAATGCTCTCACGCCGCTAGTATTAGTAGAATTCCCGAAGCACAATTGTTTTACTTGATGAGCCGCGGGATTTTGCGAAAACGGGCGGAGGGATTAATCGTTCAAGGCTTTTTAGCTGAAAAGAAATGAAAAAATGGCAATTTTAAGAAAAGAGTCTGGAGAATTAATATGGTTACATCAAGGTATACCGATTAAAGGTCGGAACCGTTTAGAAAAAAATTCTCCGAAATTGCAAAAATATACCGGTGAGGGTCATTCACGCCAATCGACCAGGCAACTGCAAAGAAAATATCGCCCTCAAACCGCTCCAAGAGCGGCTGCTTATGAAACATTCTCATATCGGCATTGGTTAGGTCTTTCAGTCTTACAGGCGGCTTTAGCAAGAGGGGCAGAAAGAAGATTCCGGCAGGAAAGACAAAAAATTGACTAGTAGTTCTTAAGTTGTTGGCTGCGTTACAATAGACTTATTCCGTAACAAGTCTAATATACCCATGTTTAATCCAGAGGAACTGAAACAAGATTTTCCCATTTTGTCCCGCCAAATTAATGGTCAGTCATTGGTTTACTTGGACAATGCCGCCACTTCGCAAAAACCTCAAGTGGTGATTGATGCCATCAGTCACTATTACCAAACCAGCAACGCTAACGTCCACCGAGGAGTGCACGCCCTATCTGACGAGAGTACCAAGTTGTGGGAGACTAGTCGTGCCACCATTGCCACATTTTTTGGCGCTAATCCAGGGGAATTAATTTTGACTAGAAACACGACCGAAGCAATCAATGGGGTGGCCTATGGTTGGGCAGATCATCATCTTTCCGCTAGTGACGTTATTTTGACGACGCCAATGGAGCACCACTCAGATCTAGTGGTGTGGCAACAGGTCTGTCAGCGAACCGGGGCGGAGTTGAGATTTTTGGAGGTTGATGAAACTGGTCGGCTAAAAATAGAACAGCTTGAAGAAATATTTGCTCATTCAGATATCAAGTTGATTAGTCTTGGCCTTGTTTCTAATACCTTGGGGACCAGAAACCCAGTTGAAAAAATTGTTAAAATAGCTAGAAAATTACGGCCAGAAGTAAAAATCCTGCTTGATGGTGCGCAAGCCGCCCCCCATTTGCCACTGGATTTTCATGAGCTAGACTGTGATTTTTTTGCCTTTAGTGGACACAAAATGTTGGGTCCAATGGGAATCGGTGGACTGTTGGTCAAACAAGATTTGTTAGAAAGCAAAGCCTTCCAGCCCTGGCTTTTTGGTGGTGGCATGATTGCCACGGTGGAACGAGAAAAGACTGAATTTGCCGAAGACTTAGCTGACCGGTTTACCGCTGGCACGCCAGATGTAGCCAGCACCGTTGGTTTGGCCGCCGCCTGTAGGTATTTGCAGCAGTTGGGCATGAAAGAAGTTGCGCAGCACGATCAAGAACTTGTTCAATACGCGCTTGAAAAATTGACACAAATTTCTGAGGTAACTTTAATCGGTCCTGTATACGCTCTTCCAGCTCAACCGCTGGATAGAGTTGGCTCGGTGGCGTTCATCTATCAGGGGGTGCACGCCCACGATGTGGCACAGATTCTAGATAGTCAGGGTGTGGCGGTCAGAAGCGGTCATCACTGTACCATGCCGCTGCACACGCAGTTTAATTGGCAGGCAACGGTTCGAGCCAGCTTTCAAGTCTATAATTCCCAGGCTGATATTGACAAGCTTGTTGCTGCTTTGGCCAAAGTCAAAGCAGTTTTTGGAATGTAATCATGTCAGATTTATACCAAGCGGTATTGCTTGATGAACTGAAGCACCCGCAACATAAACAATCTTTGCCTGATCCAGACTCGGTTGCTCGGGCAGTCAATGTTTCTTGCGGCGATGATTTGACAGTTTACCTCAAGTTCAGCTCTGACCAAACAATTTTAGACATTGGCTGGCAAGGCAACGGTTGTGCCATCGCTCAGGTCACGATGAGCCTACTTTCAGCCCATATTCAGGGAAAAAGGGTAAAAGACGTAATGGCGCTGACTCAGTCAGATCTAGAGAACCTGATCGGGATCAAGCAAATTTCGCTTGGCAGAGTCAAGTGTTTGATGTTAGGCTTGGAGGCAGTGCAACGCGCAATACAGAAAACCAAAAAATAATGCAGATCTTTGTTGGTTCAACTAACCCAGTCAAAATTAACGCTGTTACTCAGGCCGTTGCCGAAACTTTTCCGACCGCCGTGATCACCAGTCTTGATGTGCCTAGTGGCATTGCTGATCAGCCCCGTTCAGATCAAGAAACCCGTCGTGGGGCTTACAATCGAGCCGTAGCGGCAATGCATGATGGCTTTGATCAGTTAAAATTAAAGTATCCAAAGACCAACAAAAACGCAGAAGTATTGGCAATTGGTTTGGAGGGTGGTGTATTTGAAATGCCAGATAGTGAACTTTGGTCGACTGTCTGGGCTTGTGTGGTTGATGCTCAAGGCAATACGTTTGAAAGTAATGGCGCCCGGTTCAAAGTTCCAGACACCATTGCCAAAGCCATCCGGGCTGGTGGTGAAATGGGCCCGGTGGTGAGCAAACTGATGGGTGGCAAAGATATCCGCCGTGGTCAGGGCGCCATTGGGGTGATTACCAATAACTTTATCGACCGAACCGAAGAGTACAGCGTCATCGCTAAGATGGCGTTGGGATTGTGGTATGGCCAGGATTGGCAAAAGAATGCTTCAATCAGCTAGTTAGCATTTCACTAAAACCAGATAGAATAAGAGCGTATGAATCTTTCCCGTCCCCAACAAATGACCGCCAAGTTTGAAGAAAAAATTGTTCATAATTCCAAGTTTTCGCAATACACTTTTGAACTTGATGAACCACACCGGATACCGTTTGCCGCCGGTCAATATGTTTCAATTAAGGTTGATGAACGGGGCGATCGCCGATCCTATTCCATTTGTTCAACTCCCGACATTGACCATGGCTTCGAATTATTAATTGACTTGGCGCCTCAAGGTTTGGGGGTTAAGTATCTTGAAAGCCTGAAGTTTGGTGACACGGTTCAGATTTTGGGGCCGATGGGGATGTTTGTGGTGCCAGATGATCCAACCGAAGAAAATCTGGTTTTTATTGCCACTGGCGCTGGCATAGCCCCAATCAAGGCCATGATTCTTGACCAACTCCAAGTTAAACACGACCAACGGCCAATTATTTTATATTGGGGTCTGCGCTACGAACGGGACGCTTTTTGGTTTTTGGAGTTACAAGAATTGAGCCAATCGTTCCCCAACTTCAGCTTTCATCCAGTGATGTCGCGACCAGAAAATGCCGATTGGGTGTTGTGCCGAGGTCGGGTGACTGACTGTTTGGTTAATCACCCGTTACCAGAAAAAACCGGTTACTACATCTGTGGCAATGCGCAGATGTTGACAGACGTACTAACTATTTTGGAACAAAAAGGTGTTGAGATAACTCATCTTCACCATGAAAAATTTTATTAATGAGAACCTATTACATAACCTGCATTCTATTCCAAGTCATTACGAAAGAAGGTTATGTGATAGGTTCTAGTAGACAGCTCAAGTAAAATGTGTTTAGATGCAGCCTACGTCACTCAAGATAGAAGGTTAGATGTTAGATCAAGCACCAGTGCAAACTCAACAAATTGGCAAATATCAAGTCAAAGTAATCAGAGAGAAATGCATCGGTGCTGCCAGTTGTGTGGCGATTGCTAATCAAGTTTTTGAGCTTGATGAGGAAAAAATTGCCAAAGTCATCAGTCAAGACGGTAATGACGATGAAACCAAACTATTAGCTGCCCAAAGCTGTCCCACCATGGCGATTATTGTCACTGATACTCAGACCGGTAAACAAGTTTGGCCAATCGAATAAAATTGGATAAAGTAGCACTATCAAGGGCGTTGATGAAAAATATCCCTTTATTACTTGGAACCATTTTTGGGACGATCTTGCTGATTGTTGGTGTGGCCTATTTTTTTTCTCAGTCGCCATCAGCCGAAACTGCTCAGGAAATTGATCCAGTGCTGCTTACTCAAGACGCTCATAACTCGCTTGGACCGGCAGACGCTGTAATCACCGTGGTTGAGTTCAGCGACTTTCAGTGCCCGGCCTGCAAAGCTGCTCAACCGGTGGTAGAACAAATGAAAAGCCAGTATGGCGACGCGGTTCGCTTTATCTACTATCATTACCCTCTGGATAGTCTTCACGCCAATGCTCACCTAGCTGCCCAAGCCAGCGAAGCGGCTGCTCAACTGGGTAAATTTTGGCAATATCACGATCTCTTGTTTGCCAAGCAAGCAGAATGGAGCGATATAGCTGATAAACGACAATTACTTGATACGTTTGGAGAATACGCCACACAATTAGAGGTTGACAAAGCGTCATTCTTGGAGAGAATAGAGTCACAAGAGGTTGCTGATAGGATCACAAAAGATATCAACTTAGGTGACACTGTCCAGGTTAGAGCAACACCAACTTTTTTCGTCAATGGACGACAGACTACTGCCCCCCAGCTGCTTGCAGCTGTTGAGTCTGCAAGCGCGGATAGTAATTAGTATCGCGAACAACGCCAGAGGGGGCATTGCATGAAACGTTTTACTCCATATATTTTTCCACTCGTAGTTTTGGCTATCGTTTTCTTCTTGGTTTATCGCTGGTACAACATGCGCAACCAACAAGGTGACACCAGTCAGTATGGAGAAGGTATTCAGATTGAGAATTTGAGTGATGCTGACTTAGACACCGTGATACGAGGTACGGGCGACTTTAAGACTTCTCCTCTGGAGATGTCAGAAAATACCGCTAGCACGGTAGAAGGTATTGGTTCAGTTCGCTACGAAGTTAAAGACGGTAAAGTCCGTTTTAGTGTGGCGGCTGATCTGCCAGAGCCAAAAACTCCCTACCATGTCTGGATTCAAACCCGGGGTGGCGATAATTTAACCAAGGCTTTTGATCTGGAGCTTGGAAAAGGCGGCTATATGGGTACAGCTGCTGTCTCTCAAGACTTGCTTCCGTTAGAAGTTTTTGTCAGCCAAGCTGGCGATAAAGGTCAGGTCATGGATCAGGTTATCCTCAAGGGTGTGATCGAGAATAGTCAAGAAACAACTCCATAAGTGTGATTTGCTTCTTGATACACTTCTCAAGTATGAGTATGATAGTCACACTAATCGCAAGAACCAGAGGTGACAAGCAGTCACCAGACAGAAGGGTTAGTAGTAAACAGTAAAAAATAGTTAGCCCCGCTCAGCGGTGCAGCATAAAGGAGAACGTATGGCAGATGCCTACAGTTATACAAATGCGAAGGGTCAGACGTACTACCTTCACACCAAAGAGGTAACTTTGAAAAATGGTAAGATCCAACGGATCTACTTCTTTGCCCGTGACGTTCGACCAGGCTCACTCCCAGCCGTACCAGCTGGTTATGAAGTGATGGAAACCAAACGAACCAACATGCCTGTGTTGAAAAAAGCCTAATTTTTCTAAAAAACTGACTCGTCAGTCTTTTAATTAGAAGCTTAACCCCCCCACTTTTGTAGCGGGGGGTTTTTGTTTGGTAGAATGAGCACTATGAATATAACTGAATCTCAAATCTGGGATCGGCTAAAAACAGTGATTGATCCAGAACTTAAGCTAGATATTGTCAGTTTAGGGCTGATTTATCAAGTTACCGTTACGCCAATCCAAACCAAGGCAGGTGAGGAACCGTTTGTTCATATTTTATTAACGTTGACCACTCCTGGGTGTCCACTTTCGGCCGTGTTTGAAGAAAAAATCAAAGAAGCGCTGGACAGTTTGACAGGCCTAGACGCCTATAAAAACACCGAAATTGAACTTACCTTTGACCCTCCATGGATTCCTGATATGATGTCAGAAGAAGCCAGAGCAGAACTTAATGTATGAAGTGATGTTATGAAAAAAAAGACATTAACCGTGGTGCTGAGTGCCGATCACGGCGGTTTTAAGTACTTAGCTCCAATCGAAAAAAACCTCACAGCGATGGGAGTCAAAGTCCAAAATCTTGGTCCTAACCAACTTGACCCAAACGACGACTATCCCAAGTATGCTTTTGCCGTCAGTAAGGCAGTTGCCAGAGCGCTGACTGCAGATAAAAGATTTGGCGTGTTGCTTTGCCGATCTGGAGCAGGGATGACAATTGCAGCCAATAAAGTGCCAGGCATTCGCGCCATGACAGCTACCACTGCTCGGCAGGTAGAACATGGCAGGGAGCATGATGATATTAATGTTCTTTCACTCTCAGCAGATTGGTTAACCCTGAATCAAATGTGGGAATTAATTCAAGTTTTCTTGAAGACTGAATTTTCTAATGAAAAACGCCATTTACGCCGAATGCAGCAAATTGCTGACTTTGAAAATGACCTTGAGGAACATTCGTGAAAATTTATCCCGCTTTGTTGAGCGATTCTCGGTCAGAGTTGCAGCGCCAGCTGGATCTGATCGGTCAGCAGTGTTCTTCAGAACTGGTTTCACTGGTGCAGGTTGATGTTATTGATGGCAAGTTTGCGGACAATGTAACACTTACCCCCAGCGATTTACCTGATTTGAACTGGGGCGATCTGCAGCTTGATATTCACCTGATGGTCGAGGAGCCCCTCGATTATGTCTACGAACTGATTGATGTCAAAAATCAGTTGCCAATCAGAGGAGTGATTGCTCAGGTTGAACGGATGACCAACCGAGATCTTTTTTTAGAAGAAGTCGAAAAAAACGGTTGGTTGCCAGGCTTATCTTTAGATTTATTTACCCCGGTTGATGAGCTGGAAACCCAAGTGCCTCACTACTTAAAAATTATTCAGATTATGGCGATTGAGGCGGGTTTTCAAGGTGAAACTTTTAAACCAGTCGCCTTAGAAAAAATTAAAACGCTTAAACCGCTAGCCAACCAGTTGGGGTTAGAGTTGATTGTTGATGGTGGCGTGAATCAAGCGTCGATCGGTCAGATTGCCGCCGCCGGAGCAAATGCCGTGGCGGTGGGCAGTGCGCTCTGGCAATCAGCTTCAATTTCTGACACAATAGAGTCATTAACAAAAGCTTAATACCCGGTCTTAACCTGGTTTTGTGCTTTAAGAAGTCGCTGCCCATGCAAACACAAGTTACTATTCCCAAGGCCAAACGCCACTGTGATATCACCAATGTGGCAATTTTTGGCAGTGCCGATATTGATGAACTGCACCCCTTATACAGCGAAGTTTTCACCGTTGCCCGCTACTTGGCGTATCAAGGTAAAGTGATTATCAATGGCGGTGGTCCAGGAGTAATGGACGCAGCCACCAAGGGGGCTCAGGCCGCCGGCGGCAAAACCCTCGTCGTGACCTTTTATCCCAAAGACATGCCTGAGTTTGAGGGCCGGTATACCGGTAACAAAGCCGACGTCGAGATCAAAACGGCCAACTATCTTGAACGGATGTACGGTCTGATTGAACAGGCCGACATTTTTATCTGTTTTCAAGGCGGCACCGGCACTCTCAGTGAATGGTCAACGGTTTGGTTACTAGCTCATCTGTACTATGGCAATCACAAACCAATTATTTTGTATGGTGGATTTTGGCAGGAAGTAATGGAGGTGATTGAAAAGCACTTTTTTATTGGAGAAACCGAACACAAAGTCTATAAAATTGTGAAAAATGAAACAGAATTGATCAAAGCGCTTGAAGAATTTGAACAAGAACTAGAAAGTCGTTGTGGGCTACCGCGTTTGCCTCAAGAATAATTGATGAAAACTGATCAAAAGCGCGGCCAACTATGTATGATTTGATTACCATCGGCTCGGCTTTGATTGATATCTTTATTCGGTCAAAGCAGTTTATTTTGCGTCCCACCAGCAAGGGAACGTTGATTTGTCAACTTTATGGAGAAAAAATAGACGTTGATAGTTTTTTGATTGCCACTGGGGGCGGTGGCAGCAATGCGGCAGTTGGCTTTGCTCGGGCTGGCTTTAACGTGGCCACGGTGACCGAAACGGGTAAAGATACGCTGGCAGATTTATTATTATCCGAGTTTCACAAAGAATGTGTTGCCACTAACTATGTTGCTCAAGAACGTCGAGAAGAAACTGGCGGCTCAGTCATTATGTTGGGCGAAGATGGCGGCCGAACCGTGATGGTGCATCGAGGAGCGTCCTCACTGCTTGATCCTCATGATATACCGATGCGCGCGGTCAAAAAAGCCGATTGGATCCATCTTTCTAGCATTGCCGGAAGATTACCGGCCTTACGGGCAATCGCTGCTGGCCTCAAGGAAGGCTCGGCGAGTTGTTCCTGGAATCCTGGTCAAGCTGAGCTCGACTTAATTAATGCTGGCGAACTGACAGCCCAGTCTCTACCCTGCCAGATTCTGGTTATGAATGCTGAAGAATGGAAAAAGATGAGGTTGAAACAACAAGCTTTCCGGGCAATAATTCCAGAAATTGTTGTCACAGAGGGTGGCAAGGGTGGCAAATTATATCTTAAAGGTGAGCGAAGGCCACAAAGTTTTGAATCAAGCGGAATAAAAAGCGTAGATGTGACTGGAGCCGGCGACTCGTTTGCCGTTGGCTACATCACCGCTCGGGTTAAGGGTAAGCAACCAATGGTAGCGGTGGAGTGGGGTAAGCGAAATGCTGCCTCAGTTATTCAATATTTGGGGGCTAAAAAAGGTTTACTAACACTTGCGGAGCTGTCCAAACCGTAAAAATTTTGTCATAATCAATATATGAAGAAGTCTATTCTCTTGCTTGTAGTGTGTTTGCTTAGTTTTGGATTGTCTGCGGGACAGGCACTGGCGATGACGCTTGAGTCGATTGGTGTCAGTACTGTGGGGGGAATCACGATTAGCAGTTGGACCTACCAAGGAACTAACCCGGTTATCGTTGGTACCGCCGATCCTGGGGCAACAGTGACGGTCACGATTGATGGTACCGCAGCGGCAGCCACTGCGGATGACGCTGGTGATTGGTCATACACGCCAACTACATTAACCACCTCGGGTAGCTATCCAATCACCATTGCCTCTGGTACTGAGTCAATGTCATTCACTTTGGCTTTAACGACTAACTCAACTTCGACAACAACTACCACTAGCTCAAGCAGCACCAGCTCGGCTGGTGTAACGTTGCCAGAAGAGCTCCCCCAAACCGGCAGCTTTGGCCAAACCTTGGTGCTGGCTGGATCCGGTCTGGCGCTAGTCCTGGCTGGCGTCCTTTTTTACTGGAAGGTGGTGCCAAAACTACTGTTTGAAGAAGTGACAGAAGTTGACCAACTTGATTAAGTTATTGGCCAAAGGCGATCCTGATGCAAGATTATAAAGTTGTTCTCGAGCAAGAAATTCAGGGCATCAAAGAAAAAGTGAGTCAGGCCGATCTGCCTGACGAAATGCAGAACAAAATTAACAAAGAAATTGTGGCGCTGGAGCGTTCAGTGGCATTGGGCAGCTATGATGAAAAATACGAAATGGTTTCCCGCTATGTCGACTGGATCTTAAAAATTCCCTGGAAAAAAGAAACTGAAGATCATCTGGACATTGAGTTGACCAAGCAAATTTTTGAAAAACATCATTTTGGCATGCAAGATGTCAAAAATCGTTTTCTTGAGTACGTTTCAATTTTAAAACTTCGCCAACAGCAGTATGCCGATCAAGAATTCCGGGCGCCAATCTTACTCTTGGTTGGTTTGGTCGGTACCGGTAAAACTACCTTTGCCTATTCTTTGGCTGAAGCGATGAAGCGAGAGCTGGTCAGAATTCCTTTTGGTGGCATGGGTTCGGCTCAAGAGCTGCGGGGTAGCACGCGGTTGCACCTAGAGTCCGAACCTGGCAGAGTAATCAAAGGTATCTGTGAAGTTGGCGTTCGCAACCCAATTATTCTGCTTGATGAGATTGATCGGGTGGCTAAAGAAGTCAATCGGGATATTATGGGTGTTTTGGTTGAGTTGCTTGATCCGGCTCAGAATCAGGCTTTTAGAGACTTGTATATTGATTATCCTGTCAATCTTTCACACGCAATTTTTCTGGCTACCGCCAACAATACCGGTGATATTGCCACTGCCGTCATAGACCGGATGGAAAAGATTTCGATGCCGTCATATACAGACGAAGAAAAAATTGTGATTGCCCAGCGCTACGTTTTGCCTGGTCTACTTGAAAAAGCTGGCCTCAAACCGGCGCAGTTTGTGATGAGCGATGATTTATGGCCACTGATTGTCCGCCCCTTGGGCTACGACATGGGTATTAGAACGTTGCAGCGTACTTTAGAGGGGGCGGTGCGCAAGGCGGCTCGGATTATTATTGAACGGGGTTACAACGAAGTGGTGCTCAATAAAGATAATCGAAAAATTTTCCTGCCTCAGTATTAAGTTGCCGAGCAACAATTTCGGGGGGCGTCTGTCAACTAAGGCTAATTTTCATCGCCTGTCGCCTGATAAGGTGTGATACGATTTCAGTATGGATAGCGCAGCATTACTCAAAGCTCTGTATCAGGAATTAGAGCAGGCAGTTCCACAATTACCCTTAGGTCAGACCGCTAAAGATATTGTCCCTGGTGAAGGTGCTGCCGATGCCCAGATCATGTTTATCGGCGAGGCACCCGGCTACCACGAATCGGTGGAGCGTCGGCCGTTTGTCGGCGTTTCCGGCAAATTTTTGCGCAAAACGATCACCGAAGTTGGTCTCGGGTCAGAACTGTACTACATCTCCAACATTGTTAAAGTCAGACCGCCTGCTAATCGCGATCCACTACCAGAAGAAATCCTGGCATTCAAGCCATTTTTGGATCGAGAAATTGAAGCTCTCAAGCCAAAACTGGTGGTCACTCTAGGCCGGTTCAGCATGGCCAAATTTTTGCCTGAGGTCAAAATCTCTCAGGTTCATGGCCGGATTCATCGCTTGCGTTGGAATGGTAAGATAATCTACGTCCTGCCGATGTTTCATCCGGCAGCGGCGCTCAGGGCAACCCGAGTCAAAGATCAATTTATTGAAGACATGAAAAAACTGCCAAAAGTGTTGCAGTGGCTCAAGGATCAGTCAGCCGCTCAACAACAAGTTGATCTGCTCAAGGATACGCTTTTATGATTACGCTGCTCTATCTCATTCCGGTTTTTTCAATCGTCAGCGCCATTGTGGTTTACCGGCTTAATGGCAAGCGCGAATTTCTAAAACTAGATTTAGTTCAATTTTTTTACGCTTTTATTTTGTCCCCCGTACTATTTATTTGGTTAAAAACTTTTTTATATTTTTTGCTTCGGGTTGAAGTCACCGTTTCACTTTCTAGCGGTCAATTATTTCTGTTTGACACAATTTTTAGCACTCTATTCTTATACATCTTTGCTTTCGTGGTCATCCACTCTCTAACAAAAAGCTTTAATCTGAAGCGAACAGTTGATCCGCTCTATAATTTATTTGAGGACTCTGAATTTTTTCATTTATGGCTAACTCACTTAATGATGTATCTGGGGGGGATGGTTTTGACCAGTGTCTTGGCGCTGCTTAATATTTGGTTTCCACTAGAAATTTCGTTGACCACCACCGGTTTTTACTTTTTGTTTGGCTCGGGTTTTCTGTGCGGGTTTGTGGTCTTCTTACTGGCTTGGTTGTCAGATCCAAAACAAGAAGAGGCAAACTTTATGCGACTGATGAAGTTAGCATTTGGTTTTTTCTTTCTGATCCACGTTGTGTTATATTTCGTCTTTAACCCTCCGTTTTCTGCAGCTTACGGGTTATACTGGTGGAGTTTGAATATCTTCACTGCGCTGGTGATTTGTTCGCTGTTTTCGTATAAGTCAGAACGGGCAACCAGTTTTTTTGAGCAAATTTCACTCTACTTTAAGCATTCAAAGTGGGGAGAAAATATTCAGTTATTTAAACAAAAATAAAATACTAGAAAGAAGAGGTTATGTCAGATTTGCGGATTATTCCCTTAGGTGGGATGGGCTCGGTGACTCAGAACATGTTCATCTATGAGTATGAAGATGAAATGATGATTGTTGATTGTGGCATCGGTTTTCCCGACTCCTACATGCCCGGAGTAGACGTGCTGATTCCTGATACTAGATATGTATTTGAAAGTTTAGGAAAAGGCAAAAAAATTGCTGGCATGGTTTTTACTCATGGCCACGACGATCATATTGCTGCCGCTCCTTATATTTTACATCGGTTGCCAGATTTCCCGATTTATGCTTCACCTTTGACAACATTATTTGCAGAACGGCGACTAGAAGATGGGGGAATCTCAAAAAAGATTAACAAAGTCACAGATACTCAGCCAATTCACATTGGCAAGTTTTTTTCGGTTCGTTTTATTCCGGTGACTCACTCGGTGCCTGACACCAGGCATCTTTTGATTTCAACGCCTATTGGTAACATCTATCATGGCAGTGATTTTAAGTTAGATCCTAATCCAGTTGATCACCACTTGACTGATTACGAAACGATTCAGAAAGTAGCAGCTGAAGGCGTTCACTGCATGTTGATTGACAGTTTGCGGGTTGAGAAGAAAACTAAAACCGAGAGTGAATCAAGCGTTGGCCCAGTGATTGACGGCATTATGGAGAAGACTCAAGGCAAGTTTATTTGTACCTTGATGAGTTCGCATATTCACCGGATTCAACAAGTGGTTGATGCGGCTCATAAATACCGACGTAAAGTAGTTTTTATTGGTCGCTCAGTCGAGCAAAATGTCGACGATGCCATGCAACTTGGCGAGCTCAATATTCCTCAAGGGATGCAAGTTGACAAGCGGAAACACGATTCTTATCCGGATCATAATCTCTGTATGATTGTGGCGGGCAGTCAAGGTCAAGAGGGTTCGTCATTGATGCGCGCCATTTATGGCGACCACCCAATGCTGCAGATTAAACCGACCGATACGGTGGTGTTTTCGGCTGATGCAATTCCTGGCAATGAAATTGCTTATTTTGGCGCCATTGACGAGCTGTGCCGCAATAAGGTTCACGTTATTTATCCCGACATTGAACCCCGGATCCATGCGTCCGGCCACGCTTCGATGCCGGAGCAGCGTGAACTACTTAAGTTAGTTAATCCTGAGTTAGTGATGCCAATTGGCGGGGCTGATCGGCACCGCTTCATGTTCTTTGAGCACGTTGCCGAACCACTGGGTTTTGAGCCAGATAAAGTCTTGCTGCCAGGCTCTGGTGAAGTTTTGGCCTTTAATGGCAAAACGGTCAGAGCGGTTGAACGTTTGCAACTCCAACCTCAGATTGTTGACGGCCTTGGTATCGGCGATGTTGGTCCGGTGGTGCTCTCAGACCGGCGAATGCTCAGTCAAGCCGGCATTGTCACGGTGGTGATTCCCAAACGTGACGGTCAATTTTTGCTGGAAAAAATTGAAGTGGTTTCCAGAGGCTTTATTTTTATGAAAGAAGCCGAAGAAGTAATTGAGTTTATTAAGCAAACCGCGGCAGAAATCGTCACCGAAGAGTCAAAAAAAAGAATTAAAAATGACGAGCTGAAACGGATCATTGAGCGACGATTGAGTAGAAAACTGTATAAAATCATTCAGCGCGAGCCAATGATTGTGACGGTAATTTTGCAACTGTAGCGGGATGTAAAGATGTAGTATCTCTCAAAATAGCTTGCTACATCTTTCCTACTTGAAATTAAGTGCCAAAATATGTTATATCCTATAGTATATTGACTCTTTTTTGAGCTACTGGACAGATTGGAATAAAACTATGGGCAGAAGAAGAAAAAAATTTCCGCTCAAACTCAGGATCAAACCAGATACACTCTATTCGTTAGTGGCTATCTTGTTGTTGGTGGCAGGGGCGCTGGTAGTTGTGTCTTTTTCTGGTGAGGGCGTGGTGCTTTCTAACCTCAACCAGTGGCTCGTCCACTATTTTGGGTTGGCCAGTTTATTTCTGCCCTTTGTCTTTGTTGCTTCTGGCTTGGTGATGTTTCAGACCAAATGGGCCTGGTCAAAACCCCACGTCTTGCTCGGTTCACTGCTAATTATGTTTGGCATCATGGGCTTACTGCAAACTGGCGAAATTGGCCAACAGACATTTGATAATTTGGGTACTTTGGTCACTGGTTATGGCTCAGTGGTTATTTTTGCTGCCCTGACCTTAGCCGGAATTCTGATTTTAACCCAACTTTCAATTGGTGAAATTCTTGAATGGTTGGCCAAGGGTTCTGACAAGTCAGACAAAGATGATGCGGATCAGATTGGAGACAACAAGAAGGCTAGAGGCTTCTGGCTACCAAAACTCAGTCTGCCGTTTGCCAAGCCAAAAGACTTCAGCATCAATCAACTGCAGGATGTTAGTGGTGACGCCGATGATCCGTTTGGCACAGCGGTGGCTGGTCATCAGCCTCAAGTGGCTCAGATCACTGAAACAGGCGGTGATGAGCTTGCTAGCCAGATTATGCGGCCTTCAGTTGCCCAATTGATTTGGGACTATCCACCGCTGTCTTTGTTAGAAGACTCTGAAGGTGGCGAAGCTGATCGGGGTGACGTCAAGAAAAACGCCGCTACCATTGAGTACACACTCAAGTCGTTTGGCATTCAATCTTGGGTGCGTGAAGTCAACATGGGTCCATCGGTGACCCAATATGCCTTAGAAATTTCGCACGGCACAAAGTTATCAAAAGTGACGGGTCTGGCGACTGATTTAGCCTTGGCGCTAGCTGCTCCGACTGGCCAAATCAGAGTTGAAGCGCCGATTGCTGGCAAGTCACTGGTTGGGATTGAAGTGCCAAACTACACCGCTCAATACGTCACCTTGCGTAAAATTTTGTCGGCGCCGGTGATGAAGAAGCACCCGTCAAAATTAGCTACCGCTTTAGGCATCAATGTGGCCGGTCAGCCAATCATCATGGATATTGCCAAGATGCCTCATGTTTTGATTGCTGGCGCGACTGGCTCTGGCAAGTCAGTGGCGATTAACTCCTTTATGATGTCAATTTTGTTTAGAGCCAGCCCAGCCGAAGTGAAGTTTATTTTGGTTGATCCCAAGCGGGTTGAGCTAACCAGCTATAACGACATTCCTCATTTGTTGGTGCCGGTGATTGTTGAGCCAAAAAAAGTTCTTTCTGCCTTGAAATGGGCGACCAAAGAAATGGACGAGCGCTACAAACAGCTGGCAGAAGTTGGCGTCAAAAACATTAATGGTTATAACGAGTTGGCGGGTCATGTGGCGATGCCAAACATCGTCATTGTGATTGACGAATTAGCCGATATTATGCTCTACGCGCCAGCCGAGGTAGAAGAGTGCGTGACCAGAATTGCGCAGATGGCACGGGCAGTTGGTATCCACTTGGTGCTGGCCACTCAGCGGCCATCGGTTGATATTATTACTGGTCTAATCAAGGCTAACATTCCGGCTAGAATTGCCTTTAACGTTTCGTCAATGATGGACTCACGAGTGATTTTGGATAATCCAGGCGCGGAGAAACTGCTGGGTCGGGGAGACATGCTCTTTATTCCCCCAGATCAAGCTAAGCCGATCCGGATTCAGGGCACCTATGTTTCCGATCTGGAAATTAGAAAATTAATCGACTACATCAAATCTCAGGGACAGGCTCCACAGTACGAAGAAGACATCACTAGCAAATACGCCAGTCACTCGGCAGCCAATGGCGCCACTACGATTGCGGACGAGCGGGACGACTTGTTTGCCGAAGCCGCACAATATGCCGCAGCCGAGGGCAAGGGTTCGTCATCAATGATTCAGCGGCGATTTTCAGTTGGTTACAATCGGGCGGCACGGATTTTGGATCAGCTACACGCCGCTGGCATGGTTGGACCACAAGAGGGCAGTAAGCCCAGAGAAGTCTACACCACCAAGGTGATGGAATATCTGCGAACGATTGAGAATAGCTCAGATGTTTAATTTGAAGTAAAGGACAAAAAATAATTTTTGGTTAAGAGATGCGATTTTTTTACAGAAACGCGTCATAGCGGCGCTGACTTGATCAGAAAATCCAGTTTGGTACCGTTTTGTTGAACACGACCTACATAGTACCCGACTTTCGCGGTTTTTGAGATTTAGAGTTATCTACCAGGCTAAAGATAGCTTAAATATGGTCACTAACAGGGTTTGTGAGTTGCTACAATTGTCTTGTGTCAACCTTTATCAGAAAA
>Ga0051987_10000740_pt1 | contig 17797 bp, 16 predicted proteins | sample CryGey08umfilter_2_FD_58083 | JGI IMG/M metagenome (GOLD analysis project Ga0051987, IMG submission 58083) | Groundwater microbial communities from aquifer in Utah, USA - Crystal Geyser 4/10/14 0.8 um filter | ecosystem: Environmental > Aquatic > Deep subsurface > Groundwater | place: USA: Utah... | reverse complement strand
TTCCCGCCGCTTACCAATGCTTAAAACCGGGCGGTACCGGCACAGTTCGTCTTTACGGTGCGGCCGCTGCCGCGGAAGAGCCGAATCTAATCGCGCCGGCGCCAACCAACACTAACCTTAACGTCAATCAAAACACCAACAAAGCAGCCAACGTCAACGCCGCAGCAGCGACCAATCAGCAGGCTAATGCCAACACTAATACAACAGTGGCTCAAGTTGATGAAGAAGAACCGGATTCCCTTCTAATCTATATTTTGATTGGTATTATTGTCGTGCTGGTCATTATCATTATTGTCTTGGTAATAAACTGTAATAAAAAAAAGGCGGGCAAAGTTTAAATTAAAGCCAGTCATTCCAAGGCTTTAACCAATTAATAATTGTTTCTATGAAAAAGACAAGCACTATCTTATTGATAATAATTGTCGTATTGGGCATTGCCGTAGGCGCTTACTGGTTCGGTACCCGCTCCGCCGATAAAAAGCAATCGGACCAAACTGATGTTAATCTGAATATCAATGCGAATAGTAATATCAATGTTTCCAAACCAAACGTGACTTACGAACCATTTTCGGGCGACCTGCCTGATTATGGTTTTGATACCGTAAAAGAATGGATTAAGGTAGCGCCGGAAGAAGTCCAAAAATCAGTTACTGAAGAACAGCGCCACGGCTATGATATTGTCTACTATTCCACCAATCCTGAAGGAGCCGTTTATTCCATATCGGAAAAACGCATCGTGGAAAACTGGACCATGTCTCAAGTAGTAGAAGACGATTTAGCCACCGTCCAACAATCAATAGCCGATGCTGCCGTTACCGGCCAAAGGATCAATGCCGCGGATGCCTTTGTGGAATTAGCCATTAAAAAAGAAGCCAGTGAATATGTGCTTTACTATCATTATTTGATGCTTCCTCCAGCCAATAATCAGTACCGGTGGGCCATGATGGAAATTTTTCTCCCCAAAGGAAAAACAACGCCCTACCAGGAGGTTGTTGCTCATCTGCAGGATTCGCTAAAAACCGGTGTCATCGAAGGGCTTGATCCTAACATGTTTCAGTGGTCGCAAATGAACGAAGGCCCTTATCGCGACCGGGTTACTTATGCCACCAGTACCAACCTTACTGTCTGGGTACCGTCAGGCAAAATTTTAGCGGAGCATGCCTCGGTGCCCGGAGCGGTGATAAAAAATGGCGTGATCTACGTCTACTTCGTGGATGTTTCCGTAAACGGCCAGGCGGAACAACTGGGCTTGATTTCGTCATCAGACAACGGCCAGACCTGGACCGAGCGGCAGATTTTGACGATTGAAGGCATGGGCAATCGCGCTCCGGCTGACCCAGACCCGGTTTTACTCAGTGATGGTCGCGTAAGATTATATTATTTTGATATTAATGAAGCGCGCTTAAACAAATCAGAAAGCGGCATGGAACCGGTCAACAAAATTTATTCGGCTATTTCCTCCGACGGCATCCATTTCACTCAAGAGGAGGGCGTGCGGTTCCAACGGCCGGGGATTTTTGATCCGGATGTGAATTTGTTCGGCAACACCTGGTATCTGTACGGCGGCGATGTAGCCGGCAATAAAGTAATGGTGGCTACTTCTCCAGACGGGCTAACCTTTGAAGAAAAAGGCACCGCTTATTCTAACGGCGCCGTGCCAGACGTGTTTCAAGCGAATGGCCAATATTATCTTTTTACGGCCGGCATTAATATTGCCGTTTCCACCGACCCCACGGCTTTTGTCGGTTCAGGACAGACTTTTCATGATTCCAACTATCAAATCACCGCTGACCCCTCTGTTATCCAGCTGAATGATGGCGCCTATTTTATGCTTTATAAAGTTAAGTAATTAAGAACGAGCGCTGCTCAAATCTATATTGCCATATTGTGGTTATTGATATTATTATCAAAACAAAAAAGGATTGATGATCAAAAACATGTAATTCGCTTTTCTCCCCGCCGGCCCGGGAGCGTTTGGTCTCCTTATAACATTGCCCGAGTCAAAAAACTGATCAAACAGAGAAAAATGAGAAAAGCGAGCCGGCAAATAATTCCCCCAGCAATCTTGAAAAAATTACAAAAATAGGATAAGGTTAAATTTCTAATAAAACCATGCTAATATGCAAAATGCCGAAGAATTACTAACCTGGGTTGATATGAACGACGCGGTTTTGGGGCAGGCGACAAAAGAAGAAGTGTATGCCAAGTATTTGCCGCACCGGATCGTGCATGTCCATGTTTACGACGGGAACAATCGGGTGCTTTTACAACAACGCAGTAAAAACAAGGATTACCTCCCGCTTTACTGGTGTACTGCCGCCTGCGGACACGTACGGACAGGAGAAAGCTATGAACAAGCGGCCAGTCGCGAATTGCGCGAGGAACTGGGGATAGAATCGCCGCTGGAATTTGTGGCTAAGGATTGCTTTGAAGTTTCCGGAATGAATTTACGTAAATTCATAGGATTTTTCAGTACCTGCCATGCCGGGCCGTTCCGCATCAACAATGAAGAGGTAGAAAAGGCGGAATTTTTTACCTGGGATGACGTGGAAAAAATGCTTCTCCGTAAAGAAAAAATGCATCCGGAACTGGAATTTCTGTTTAAAAAACATTTTCTGAACAAAAATGACAGACAGCACCATTGAGGAAATAAAGAACCGTCTGGATATCGTAGAAGTATTGCAAGAGTTTATCCAGTTAAGAAAATCAGGCGCTAATTTCAAAGCGCCTTGCCCTTTTCATAATGAAAAAACCCCCTCTTTCATGGTCTCGCCGGAAAAGCAGATTTGGCATTGTTTCGGCTGCGGCGAAGGAGGAGACATTTTTGGCTTTGTGATGAAAATAGAAGGAGTGGAGTTTCCGGAAGCGCTAAGGATATTAGCAAAGAAAGCGGGCGTGGAATTAAGAAGAGAAGATCCTGCTTTGCAGAACAAGCGAACCCGCCTGCTGGATATTTGTAAACTGACGGCGGCCTATTATCACAAAGTGCTTTTGGAATCTCCTAAGGCGGAATTTGTCCGAGAATACCTTAAATCCCGCAAGATTGATCCTGACGCCATAGAACAGTTTAAACTGGGGTATTCCCCGGATTCCTGGGACTTTCTTTTTGAGTTCCTAAAGAAAAAGGAATATTCCGAAGAGGAAATTTTCTTAGCCGGCCTGACGGTAAAAAAGGAAAAAGGGGTCGGCTATTACGACCGCTTTCGGAATCGCCTAATGTTCCCGATCAACGACATTCACGGAAATACGGTTGGCTTTGGAGCAAGAACCCTGCAGAAAGAAGAGCAAGGAGCCAAGTATATCAATAGCCCGGAGACTCTGATTTACAACAAAAGCCATATTCTTTATGGATTAGATCAGGCTAAAACATCCATTCGAAAAGAGGATTCCGTAATCGTGGTAGAGGGATATACGGATTGTATTAGCGCCCACCAAGCCGGTATCACCAACGTCGTGGCTTCTTCCGGCACCGCTTTAACCGAAGGGCATCTGAAGTTGATTAAGCGGCATACCAGTAATATCATTATGGCTTTTGACCGGGATGCGGCGGGCGCCGAAGCCGCGAAAAGAGGAATCGAGGTGGCCCTGATGCAAGAGATGAATATCAAGGTTTTAGAGCTCCTTTCCGGCAAAGATCCGGATGAGGCGATCAAAGAGAATAAAGATGCTTTTCTGAAGGCAGTGAAAGAAGCTAAGCCCTATTTGCAGTATTACTTTGATAACACCTTTAAGAATTTCGATCTTTCCAGGGTAGAGGATAAAAAACGGGCCGCGGCAGTGCTTTTGCCGATTATTGTCAAAATCGCTAATGGTATTGAACAATCCCATTGGCTTAAAGAACTAGCCAAAAAAATCGATGTCAGCGAAGAGATCCTTAAGGAAAGAATAAGAAAAACCGTCAAAAGCCCGGGCGCTCCGGTCCAAAAAGTCACCGCCGAAGGCTCAGTAAAGCCCATTAGCCGCTTTCTTAAAATTGGAGAAGAACTGCTGAGCTTATTGTTGTATTTTCCCGAACAGATCAGTCTTGCGGTAAAAGAGCTTGTTCCCGAGTACTTTATCGAACAGAAACAGAGCTTTCTTTACAAAAATCTGGTCATTTATTATACTAAAAAGGAACAATTCAATATTTCTGAATTCCAACAACAGCTTTTTTCGGAAAAAAATGATGAGTCGGCTGCCTATTTAGACATACTTCTTCTTTTAGGCGAAGAAAATTTTTCTGATTTGGCCGAATTAAGCGTAAAGCAATACATTAAAGAAAGAATCAATCTGCTTAAGCGAAATGTCATTTCATTAAAATTAAAAGCGATTGAACAAAAAATCAAGGTTCTCGAAGAGCAAAAAACATCACAAAATCAGGAGGAATTTGATACACTCAGTCAGAAGTTTATCCAACTTACTAACCAATTGCGCCAGTTGGAATAGAGTTAACTAATTATCGCCCGATCTGATATAAAGAACGGGTGTTTAAGGTTAGAAATTTTATAGTATGTCTAAAACAACAAAAAAAACTAAAAAAAGGAGCACTTTTCGCAAAGCTTCTTCTAAGAAGAAAAGCATTCAAAAAGTGAGAAAAAAAACGGCCAAAAAATCGGTGATTAGGAAAAAAATAAAACCCAAGGTAATTAGGAAGAAAATCAGAAAAAAGCCTTCCGTCAGCATAGAAACGCTTAATCAGGATATGATCAACCAGCTGGTGATTAAAGGCCGTTCCCGCGGTTTTGTCACCGAAACGGAAATACTTTATGCCTTTCCCGAGATAGAAGAATATCTGGATGTTTATGAAAATCTGTTGGATGAATTTGAAAAACAGGGAATCCAAGTAATGGAAGCTCCTAAAGGAATATTGGAAACGGAACCGGAATCATGGGTAATCGGTAAAAAGGCCAAAGAAAAAGAAAAAGAGGATAAGAAGAAGTTTGATTTAGGCGACATTGCCAACGATTCCGTTCAAATGTATTTAAGAGAAATCGGAAAAGTTCCTTTATTGAATGGCGAAGATGAAATTAGGCTAGCCAAGCTTAAAGAACGGGGAGACGAAGAAGCCAAGAAAAAATTAATCGAAGCCAACCTTCGGTTAGTAGTTAGTATTGCCAAAAAATTTACCGGCCGCAGTTTGTCTTTGCTGGATTTGATTCAAGAAGGAAACGTGGGTCTTTTTCGGGCCGTGGAAAAATTTGATTATCGCAAGGGATATAAATTTTCCACTTATGCTACTTGGTGGATTAGGCAGGCCATTACCCGATCTTTAGCCGACCAGTCCCGCACTATCCGGATTCCCGTACACATGGTCGAAACGATTAACAAGTTTCAGCAAATAGAGCGGCAGTTGATTCAGAGCTTGGGGCGAGAACCTTTGCCGGAAGAAATTGCGGCGGAAATGGGCGAGCCGGTGGAAAAAATCAATCACATCATAAAAATTTCGCAAGACACCGTTTCGTTGGAAACCTCGGTAGGGGAAGACGACGAAGATTCCAGTTTGGGAGATTTCATTGAAGACGTTAAGACTATTACTCCCGACCGCTCCGCCGCTTTACAATTACTGAAAGATCATGTAAAAAGCATTATTATTGGATTGCCCCCCCGCGAACAAAAGATATTAGAGATGAGATTTGGCTTATTAGACGGCGTCGCCCATACTTTAGAAGAAGTGGGTCAAGAATTCGGCGTAACCAGAGAAAGAATCAGGCAGATTGAAGCAAAAGCACTAGAGAAAATTCAAGAGCATGAAGGAATGAGAAAGCTGAAAGACTATTGACGCGCGATTCGCGAATCGTGATTCGTTATTCGCCATTCTTTTTTCGAGATTCGCGAATAGCGAATAACGAATAGTAACACTGCAGATATTTTCGGTACAGTAATATTTTTTGCAACTTAACAATTTAATATCAAATAATGCATTATTCCTGGATAGCTTCCGCCTTCGTCCTCCTTTCACTCGGACTGCGGTGGACAGGCAATGGTAAAGCAACATTTTCGTATCATGTAACTTATTATATTTGAAAAGGTGCACATTTTGGCTTTCCTGAGTAGCTCAATGGTAGAGCAACCGGCTGTTAACCGGTAGGTTCTCGGTTCGAGCCCGAGCTCAGGAGCCAAAATGTGCACCTTTTTTGCTTTCAAAGCTACACATATTTTGTATATCAAGGTTGTCGGCCTGTCCCGCAAATTTTCTACTGAACATGTGTGAAGTGGAAAATTGTGCGGGATTCGAGCCCGACTCCAGGAGCCATAGAAAGATGACAAGCAAAAAAACTTGTCATTTTTCTTTTATGCATTTTTAGTCTCAGAAGAGCTCGGGCGAGACTTGTCCTGAAGCGTAGCCGAAGGGAGTTTATCCTGCAATTTAGCCTCAAAAGCTGAAAAAGAGAGGGAGGCGCACTTCGCACAGTAACCCCATGGTGCTAACTGTATAAAATATTGCTTTTTTTGTTTTTTTATGATATAATAATATTGTTATTAACCAAACAATATTATGTTCAAAACAATAATTAAATTATCAATTTTTCCCATGCTAATTGGGATTTTTTATCTTCCTATTTCAAGCAACGCTTTAGAAGACGCTGATCCGCCCGCACTGGTATCTTTTGAAATTACGCCGACTACCGTAAATACCGCTGACGAAGATCAGGAATTAACGGTTACCGTGGATGTTACTGATGATTTAACCGGTGTTTGCTTAGGTGATGAGCCTGATTGTGACACAGCGGGTATTTATATATGGCTAAGGCCTTTAATTGGCACCCAATCAGTTTCGGGTACTTTTACCAGAGTGTCAGGAGATTCTTTAGATGGAACATATGTAGCTAACTTAACAATGCCTAAGTGGTCGAAAGCAGGAATTTGGGTAGTGGGCGGCTTGTCACTCACCGATGCGATCGGTAACAGAGTAGATTATGATTCTGACGGTTTAAATGCTCTGTTTCCGGGAGCCGAGGGTTTGACCGTGGCTAATACTACCGAAGAAACATCCGTTTTAATTGAAGGGGAATGGATATTCGGATCAGACACCACGACGGTCACTTTTCCTGAAGGAACGACAGTTACAAAGAGCGGCGGCGGAAAATTTTCTTTTTATAAAATGGTCAATCAAGATTATAATATCGAGGATTTAACGGATGACGGGCTGGACGGCGATCCGGTTCATACGGTGCGAATCGGAATTCCCGGAATCGGCTTGGATTTTGACCAAAATGTAGAAGTTACCATAAAACTTGATTTTGATTATTCCGGACAAAGACTTTCTATTCAATCGCTGGAAGAAGGCGCCGAATCTTGGGCCAATGAATCAACTTGCCTAGTACAAGGAACTTGGGTTGGCCCCGAAGAAGATTCTGACGCCAATTATTCCGAGTGCACGTTTACCGTTAATCACGCTTCTTATTTTTCTGCGGTACATTCGCTAAAAAATTCTATAGTTACCGCGCCTGGTCAGGGCGGCGGCCCGCAGGTCAGGGTGTTTAATCAGCATGGCGGTATACCAAGTTCGTCTTATACAAATATGTTTGGCGGGTTCTTTGCTTATGATGACACCTTCAGAGGCGGGGCTAATGTTTCGGCTTGTGATGTGAATGGCGACGGCATTGATGAGATAATCGCCGCCACTGGTCCGGGGCAAGCCCCTTGGGTCAGGGTATATGACCGGACAGGAGACATGACCATTGAGTTCAAGGCCTATGCGGATAATATCACCGGCGGAGTATACGTGGCTTGCGGCGATGTGGATGGCGATGGAAAAGGCGAGATAGTAACCGGCGTTCCCGAAGGTTTTGGCCCGCATGTTCGGGTTTTTGACGGGGAAAACGGGGGAATAGATGTTACCGCGGGATTTTTTGCCTATGCCTCCAATCTTAGAACGGGCATCAGAGTAGCTACGGGCGATCTTGACGGCGATGGCGTGGAAGAAATAATTTGCGGCACCGGAAATGGAGCTGGCACGCACGTGAGAACTTTTACCGGCACCGGCGAAATGATATTTACTCCGGGATTTTTTGTCGGATCGGAAACCGAAAGAACCGGCATTAAAGTTTCGGCCGGCGACATTGACGGCAACGGCAAAGCGGAAATAATCACCGCCTCCGGTCCGGGCAAGGTTCCTCCGGAAATTAAAATTTACAACAGGTACGGAACAGAAATGCTTTCGTTTTTGCCCTATTCGGCCACCTTTTCCGGGGGAGTAAAAGTCGCTGCCGGAGACGTTGACGGCGACGGCATAGACGAAATAATAACCGGCGCCGAAGTGGGCGGCGGTCCGCATGTCAGAGTATTTTACGGCGACGGAGATTTATTGGATGATTTCTTTGCTTACGATGAAAACTTCCGAGGCGGGGTGGACGTTGCGGCCGGGACTTTCGCTTATTGATTGCTTAAGATAATTTTTTCGTGCTGATAAAGCGGTTTTAACAAACCGAAGACGATAAACGTTTGTTCGCCTTCGGTTTGCTATTTTATTTCGGCTACGGCAATCCCTTGCCGTTTGCCAATCCGGATTATTCATTACGGGAAAACGTTGCGTTGGCCATGGTGCCGTTGGTCTTTATCGGTTTGGTTTTAGGTTGGAAATATCCTAAAGCAGGAGGGTTTCTCATAGTCATTCCGGTCGCGATAGGTTTTGTCGTAGGCCTTTTGACTGAAGCGAATCTTACTATCAACTTAGCCGCCTCTCTCGTTCCGGGAATTTTGTATTTGGTGGATGGATACAACCGAGGAAGGCTGAATAGTTAATCAATCCAATCGAATGGCGATTCGCCCCGAGCATTTTGACAGCCGCGTCCATTTCGTAGGAGTGCCAGCCTTTCAGAATAATGGTTCTAAGTTCACGCGTCGCTCGGAGCCAGATTGCATGTTGCGAGTTTGTTGATTTTTATCAGAGATTGCAGTAAAATCAAGACAAGATTAATCGGCAATATGAAAAACCGTCTAACCATAACAATAATTTTTTTATTCGTCTTCTTTGCGGTTTTAATATCCGTCATAATTGTGGTTAATAAGCCAGCTGAACCGTCGATTAATCAAAATACAAATAACGAAATAGCGATCGGTAATGCGAATTTAAATATAAATGTCAACGAGGCTGATTATCCCGATTACCCTGGATATGAAAAAGTTTTTCTGCCCGGCTATCTTCTAACCTGTGCTGAACATGTAAAAGTGCACGCCCTTAGAAATGATAATTGGGAGGAAGTTATTAACGATTTTTCCATAACCGATACTTATCCGGCTTTTTATGTAAACGACCAGCCTAATTTTTCCCAGTGTGATGTTCTAATCTGTAATAAAAATGAAAAGCCCCTCTATCTTCATTTGGTGGAGTACTTAAAAATCGGTGAAAAATTAGCGCCCAATTCCACCGAAAATTTCTGGCCGGTTTTTGAGTCAAAAAACCTGATCGGAGAAATAAAAGTTGAACTAGATGTTTACACCGATGACCAGTGCCAGAATAAACAGAGGTATTCGAAAATAATTAGTATTTGACACAAATAATTCGCAGATAGGCATTTGCCCGCACTACAAAAACTGAATTGAGTTCAGTTTTTTTGTTTAATCCTAAGAAGGTCTACTTTTTGACACCCCTCCAGAGGCGGGCAGGCAAAAAGTAGCAAAAAGCGCTGGAGCGACTACTGCGCTCTTGACGCCATTTTAATAAAGGTATATATTCAATATATTGAATATGTCATTAAAATATTTCCAATTGCATAGCCGGCTGTTAAAAGCGTTGGCTAATCCCAAAAGATTAGAGATTATTCAGTTATTGCGCAACGATTGCCTTGCCGTAAGGGAAATAGAAAGAATGACCGGTTTAAATCAAGCTGATATTAGCCAAAATTTGCAAATATTAAGGCAGGAAAACCTGGTCATAACAAAGCGCAATGGGAAGGAAATCAGCTATTGCTTGGCGCATCCCAATATTATTAAGGCTTTTGACTCTATCCACGCTATTTTAGTGGATCGGAAAAAGATAAAACCGGAGCACAATAAGCGAAACCGAGTTTCTATTCCCACAATCATTGATCCGGTCTGCGGAATGAAAGTGTCACCTCAGCAGGCCGTGTTTTTGCATCGCCACAAAAGGACTACCTATTATTTCTGCGCCTCAGGGTGCCAAAAAGTCTTTAAAAAGAATCCAGAAAAATATGTCCCAAACAATTAATTATTGAATCTTAATCAAACATTTTAATTAAACTTTGAATAAAAATCAATGAACGAAAAAACCAGTTTTTATCTTGGCAACAATCTGACTAAAAATGACAAACTCTCCCTAGAGACTGAAATGGAAGTTCTTGCCGGCGTCATAAGCGTTAATGTTGAGATAGGAACAAGGCGGGTCTGGCTGACATTTGATAAAGAAAAAATTTCATTATCCGATATTTTGAAAAAAATAGAAAACTTAGGATACAAAACAACCACTGCTCAGAATAATCGAAACAAACAAGAACATGTTTACCACGTTTCCGGAATGCATTGCGCCTCATGTGAAATTCTGGTGGAAAAGAATTTGCTTAAGTTCCAAGGAGTTAAGTCGGTGGAGGCATCCGTTAACAACAGCCAAGTAACGGTTGAGTACGAAGGCAGCCGGCCGCCGATCAAGGAATTGAATCGAGTTTTCAAACAACATGGCTATACCTTTTCTGACGAGCCGGTGGTTAAGGAAAAAACATCGCCCAAAAATCAGACAGTTAAAACAATAATCATCGCCTTAACGTTAATAATCGGTTTTTTTGTTTTAATCCGATCCGGTTTAAGCTCGCTGGTTAGCGTTAATTCCAACTCCGCTTTGATCACTTACTTTTTGTTCGGCATTCTGGCCGGCCTTTCCAGTTGCGCCGCGCTGGTAGGAGGATTGATTCTGTCGATGTCCAAACAGTGGATAGAAAAGTATTCCGATGGCGCTTCGACAATGAAGAAGATGGAGCCGCACCTTATGTTTAATGCCGGCCGGCTGGCCTCTTACGCCGTTTTTGGCGGCATTTTAGGAGCACTGGGGAATACGCTCAAAATATCTTTGACTTGGACATCGTTACTGGTTATTGCGGTTTCCGTTTTGATGATAATGCTGGCTTTACAGATGCTTGGGATTCGTTCGTTGCAGCGGTTTCAAATTTCTTTGCCTAAATTTATCACGCGCCGCGTGGCTGACGAATCCAAATTTCAGGGCCGCTATATGCCTTCCGTAATGGGCGCTTTGACCTTTTTATTGCCTTGCGGCTTTACTTTGACCGCGCAGGGACTGGCGTTGCTTTCGGGCAGTTTTTGGCAGGGCGCCTTGATTTTGTTTTTCTTTGCTTTAGGGACAACCGGCCCCTTACTGGCGATTGGGCTTTCCAGCGTCAAATTTTCTCAAAACCCAAATCTAACCCAGCGTTTTCTTAAGGTAGCCGGAATCGTGGTTCTGGTTTTTGCTCTCTATAATATCAACGCTCAGCTAAATGTTCTTGGCGCTCCCAGTTTTAGTAACTTAGCTGCGGCCAAAGCATCTTCGGTAAACAACAACAATCCTGATCAGTCTAGCGACAGCGGATTGCCCCCAGTGGTTAATGGCCAGCAAATAATAAAAATGGAAGCCTCGGCAAACGGATATAAACCGAATTATTTTAAAGTAGCCGTTGGCGTGCCGGTACGATGGGAAGTGACTGATACCGGAACTAGCGGTTGTACCAATGCCGTTATCTCTCGCAGCTTGTTTGAAGGCCAAATTGACCTAACGCCCGGAACGACCAGCATTAAAGAATTCACTCCGACAAAGGCCGGAAAGTACAAATTCAGCTGCTGGATGGGCATGATTTCGGGTGTTATTGAGGTGGTGGAAAAAAATAAGACGGTCGGTTCCAACGTTCCCGTATCGGGATCGGCAACTACTGTCGCGGCAAATTTAAACACAAACGATCCCTCCCTTGTTCCTTCGGGAGCAACTGGCTGCGGCTGCGGCGGAGGAAGCGGCAGTTGTAATGTGGGTAATCAAATTCGAAATTGATTATATTTTGAAAGAGGAATGAAATTAAATATATTAATCGATACATATGCGCAAACTAAAATATAGAATTAAAGGCATGGATTTCCCGTCTAGCGCCGCTTTGATTGAGGAAAAAATACAAAGCAAAGGAGGAATATTAAAAGCAAAGGTTAATTTTGAATCCAAAAAAGCCGCCGTAGTTTTTGATGAACAAAAAATCAGCGAATCGGAGATTGAAGCCGTTGTTACCAAAACCGGAGAATACACAATGGAAAAAATTGGAACAGCTGCCGAGCCAGAACGATCGGAAACACCGTTGCAATCGGAAGGTCCAGTAAATTCTACAGCATCAATATTCACCCTATCTCCGAAAATCAATTTTTGGCTTGGTTTTTTAATAAGTTTCAGCGTTTTTTCTTTGATTTTAAATGTTTTCTTTGCCTCATCATTATTTAAGTCGAATCAAGCAAAAGCCGAAGACATTAATCAAAATGCGGTTGCCAAAAATAACGTTGGCAACAACGACACTAATCCTTCTCCTTCAATAAACCCAAACACAGCGGGAACAACGGTCCAGAATTTTGACATTACCAAAAAAGATCATGTGCGCGGTGATTTTAATGCGCCGGTAACGCTGGTGGAATTTTCCGATTTCGAATGTCCGTATTGCGAAAAGCATTTTCCGACTTTAAGCAGAATATTAGACGATTATCCAGGCAAGGTGCGCCTGGTTTACAAGCATTTCCCTTTGGCTAATCTTCATCCCAATGCCCAGAAAGCCGCTGAAGCCTCGGAATGCGCTGACGAGCAAGGCAAGTTCTGGGAATATCACGATAAGCTATTTGCCGGCCAGCCCGCGGGTTTTAGTCTGGATAAGTTCAAGCAGTGGGCTAAAGATTTGGGTTTAAAAACAGATCAATTTGATAATTGTTTGGATAGCGGAAAATATGCGCAAAAGGTCCGGACCGATGCGCAAGAAGGACAGCAAAAAGGAGTCCAAGGCACGCCCGCCACTTTTGTTAACGGCCGGCTGGTCAGCGGCGCCCTGCCGTATGATTCATTTAAACAGCTCGTTGATACGACCTTAAATCAATAAAATATGAATCCCGCTAGAGGCCGCGGTCGCGCTAAAGATAATATATAATTAATCATATGATAAATAAGATATCTTATCAGTTTGATAACCAGCAGGCTCGAGACCGCGACCTGCCTCTAACGAGATGAAAAGGATTGATCCCATAATTTTAGGAATTATTATCGTCTCAATTTTAGTGGTGGGAGGAATTATAGCGGTCGTCTCGTCTTCTCAAGCTCAACCGATACCTCAATATCAGGCCAGTGATCTAGAAAAGCCTAAAGTAGAGATTAATGAAACCTCGTTTGATTTTGGTTCCATGAAATTAAGTGAAACTAAGGAAAAAGAAATTATTCTGAGGAATAGCGGCACTAAACCGATGTTCCTTTCCGATATTGTTACTTCCTGTGATTGCACTTTTGCTCAAGTAACCGCAGCGGGTCAAACCAGCAAACGCTTTTCCATGCGGCGCGACAGCTCTTTTCGGGCCGAAGTGCCGCCGAATGAAACGGCCGCTATCAAAATTATCTACGAACCGCGCTTAATGCCGGTTAAAGGAAAGGTCAGCCGGTCGGTGGTGATAAAAACTAATGATCCCGATCGTTCCTTAATAACTATCAATTTTACCGCCGATGTTCAACCATAAAGTTCCCTTATGTTGTATTTAGTACTAATTAACGGTTTGATCGATTCATTTAATCCTTGCGCCATCGGCGTGCTTATTTTCTATCTCGCCTTGCTGGTTTCTTTGAAAGTGGAGCGGCGCTTGTTTATCGCCTTCGGTTTGTTTTATATCGCGGCAACGTTTATTACCTATTTGTTTATCGGGCTGGGAATCCTTAAAGCGGTCCATTTATTCGGCGTTCATAATTTTTTCGGATGGGCCGCGGCCATTCTCGTTCTTTTGCTGGGTTTGTTTAATCTTAAGGATTTTTTCTGGCCGAACATTAGAATTCCCTTTCTTTCCGAATTTCTGAATCGCTGCCATATTCCTAAGTGGAAACCGGAAATTACCGTTATTTCGGCCATCACTCTCGGCGTGCTGGTGGGTTTGTGTGAATTTCCTTGTTCCGGAGCAATTTATCTGGCGACCATTAGTTTGTTAAGCGTACAAGCAACGTTCTGGCGCGGAGTCAGTTATTTACTGATTTATAATTTGATGTTCGTGCTTCCCTTAGTGGCGCTTTTCGCGGCCATGGGCAATAAAGTCGTATTTGACCGATTGAAGAAATTACAAAGTTCCGGTTTACGTTATGTTAAAATCATTATGGGAATATCCATGCTAGTGTCAGGTATTTTATTATTAATCTGGCTAATTTAAAGGATGAAAACCGTTATCAATATTCGAGGAATGCATTGCCCTTCCTGTAAATTACTATTAGAAGATGCCTGTTTGGAACTCCCGGAAATTCAGAGTTGCAACGTTGATTATCTGAATGGCCAGGCAGAGATCGAACACAACGGGCCGCTTAACTCAAGTCTGCTAAAGAGTAAAATAGAAAATATGGGAAAATACGTTGTTGAATTGCCAAGCTAATAGTTCCATTTATTTATATTCAATAATATGCAAACGATTCAAATCATCGGCTATGTCCTAATTCTAGTAGTTATTGGATTATTTTTTCTTTGGCTGCGATTCCAGCGCAAGCAAGAACGGGCATTGGAGCAAGGAGGGGTTCAAGAAGCGACCATTCTAGTTAAAGGAGCGTATGATCCTAACGTAATAACGGTAAAGAAGGGTATTCCGCTTGTTCTGCATTTCAACCGGCAAGAGGATGCTTCTTGCTCGCGCTTCGTGACTTTTGAAGGTTTAAACATTCGAAAGGACTTAAAATCGTTTGCCGTTACCGATATCACGTTTACTCCCAATAAGACCGGAGAAATTGCGTTTACCTGCGATATGGGAATGTATCAGGGAAAGATAATCGTGGAGTAATAGCAAATCTCTAATTTTCTGGTTTTAGTTGATTATTAAAATATTTGTTTGTTGAAATTCGAAATCCTAAATTTGAAATTCGAAACAATATCTAATATCCAATGTCCCAAATTCGAAACAGCCATTTAATAGCAAGATTTGAGAAATTAAAATTTAAAGTTTCGGATTTGTTTCGAATTTAGTACTTCGAATTTAGGATTTGAAAATACGGTATTTACTATAAATAAAAGTCTAAACAAATATTATGTATAATCAAATAACTTTATCATTACGTAAAATGCACTGTGCCAGTTGCGCTCAGTTGATTGAACGCCAGTTGCGCCAAACGCCTGGTGTACAGCAAGCTTCGGTTAACTACGGCACGGAAAGAGCGCGGGTGGATTTTAACCAGTCGCAAACCTCCCTTGATAAACTGATCAAACGGGTCCAGGAAATCGGTTATGACGCCAGCGAGCTGAAACAAGATGCCGAGGCCCACTTATCAGAAGAAGAAGCACGCGCCAGAGAAATAAATGGGATAAAAACTAAATTTATTATCAGCGTATTGTTGGCCGTCCCGGTGCTTATTTTGAGCATGGGCATGAAAGTGATCCCGGCTATCGAAGAAATTCCCTATCGGGAATGGCTGCAGTTTCTACTGGCCACGCCTATCCAGTTTTGGGCCGGCTGGCAATTTTATCGCGGTTTCTGGGGCGCTTGGAAAGCTCGAACAGCCAACATGGACAGCTTAATCGCTCTTGGCACGACAGCCGCCTACTTATATTCATTGCTGGTTGTTTTTGGATTAGTAGCCGGAGAGGTGTACTTTGAAATCGGCAGTATTCTGATCGCTTTTGTTTTACTGGGAAAATGGCTGGAAGCAAGAGCCAAAGGAAAAACCGGTGAAGCGATTAAAAAATTGATGGGGTTAGCGCCAAAGACAGCGCTGGTCAAGCGCGGCGGGCGGGAACAGGAAATTCCCCTTGAACAAGTGGTGGTCGGCGATATAATCCGGGTTAAACCTGGCACCAAGATTCCCGTTGACGGCCTGGTGGAAGAAGGCACCTCTTCAGTCGATGAATCCATGGTAACCGGTGAAAGCATTCCCGTAGAAAAAAATAGGGGTGATGTAGTTATTGGTGGCACAATCAATCAGCACGGCTCATTCCTTTTTATGGCAACGAAAGTAGGCAAGGACACACTTTTGGCCAGTATTATAAAATTAGTTGAAGAGGCCCAAGCTTCCAAGGCGCCAATCCAGCGCTTTGCTGATCGGGTTTCCGCTTATTTCGTGCCGGTGGTAATTGCACTGGCGCTGATTACTTTTATTTCGTGGTATTTTATTGCCTTACAGCCGTTCGTAGCAAGTTTGCTGGCTTTTATCGCGGTGTTGGTGATCGCTTGTCCCTGCGCGCTTGGCTTAGCAACGCCAACGGCCATCATTACCGGTACCGGATTGGGTGCCAGCAAGGGAATTTTAATTAAAGGTGGCGAAGCATTAGAGGCGGCCCGAAAGATTTCAACAGTAGTTTTCGATAAGACTGGTACTTTAACCAACGGAAAGCCGGAAGTAACCGACGTCCATACGGTTTCAGAAACGACTGAATCGGAAGTTCTAAAATTAGCGGCATCAATTGAAAGCAAATCCGAACATCCTTTAGCCGCCGCCATTATCAAGAAGGCGGAACAACAAAATATTAATTTGTATGAAGTAGATAATTTTACGGCCGTCCCCGGGCATGGCGTCAAAGGCTTTATTGAAAACATGTCAGTAATCTTAGGCAACAGGAAGTTATTGGAACAAGAAGGCATCGCTACGGAAATAATCGCGGAAGATGTGGAAAAAGAAGAAGAAGCCGGTAAAACCGTGATGATTATCGGTTCAAACAAAAAAATTATCGGCTGGATCGCGGTGGCCGATACGGCGAAACCGAGCGCTGTACCAGCAGTGAATCAATTAAAGAAAAATGGCGTAGAAGTCGTGATGATTACTGGTGACAATCGCCGTACTGGAAAAGCGGTGGCTCGTGAGCTGGGTATAGAGCGCGTATTGGCGGAAGTATTGCCGCAAGATAAAGCGAACGAGGTTAAAAAATTGCAGGCCGAAGGCAAGAAAGTGGCTTTTGTCGGCGATGGCATTAATGATGCACCAGCCCTGGCCAGTGCGGATCTGGGCATTGCTATCGGTTCTGGCACCGATGTGGCGCTGGAAACCGGTCAGATTGTTTTGGTTAAGAATGATCTGATGGATGTGGTTAGAGCGATCAATCTTTCGCGCGCCACTTTCCGCAAAATTGTCCAAAATCTGTTCTGGGCGCTGGTTTATAATATTGCCGGCATTCCGATTGCCGCCGGTGTTTTTTACCCCATTTTCGGCTGGCAGCTGCGGCCGGAAATAGCGGGCGCGGCCATGGCGCTTTCCAGCGTGTCGGTGGTAACTAATTCATTACTGCTAAAGCGCTGGCGAGGATAATTAATTAACCCATTTATTCTTGATAACTATATGCCTTATTATTTTGGAAATATGATGGGTTGGGGGTTGGGCGGTATAATGATGATTTTGTTTTGGTTTGGCTTAGTGTGGCTGATCGTATGGATTGTTAGGGAAGTAAGCGATAAGAAAACAAATCATGATTCCAAAGCTCTCGAAATATTGAAGGAACGGTATGCCAAAGGTGAAATAAGCAAAGAAGAATTTGAAACAAAGAAAAAAGATTTAATAAGCTGATCCGAATTATTAAATTATTCAATAAGGTCTAGAAGTTTGAGCTTGATTAAATATTAATCAAACTGTTTTTTTATTTCGACAAGCGAGGAGCGAATGAAAACAGCAGTTTTCATATCGTCCGACCTGCCT
>Ga0051987_10000738_pt1 | contig 17828 bp, 27 predicted proteins | sample CryGey08umfilter_2_FD_58083 | JGI IMG/M metagenome (GOLD analysis project Ga0051987, IMG submission 58083) | Groundwater microbial communities from aquifer in Utah, USA - Crystal Geyser 4/10/14 0.8 um filter | ecosystem: Environmental > Aquatic > Deep subsurface > Groundwater | place: USA: Utah... | reverse complement strand
GCACGAGATTGCTAATCTCGGCCCTTCGGGGCTCGCAGGTTCGATTCCTGCAGTGGGCGTCCTTTTTGGTGAAAAATTAAGTTTCTATTTGGAATTCGACATCTTTTTTTCCAATCAAATGAGATTCTAATCTTAAAAATGCTTTTTTAACCAATTTGTGTTTTATTGGTTTTACTTTAATATTTATAAATATATTTCTACCCTTTAAAATACGCTTTGTTTGAATGAATTTTTTACTATTCTTGCTATATAATAATACATTCTCTGGCAAGTTCAATGTAAGAGTAATCTCATCATCCAATGGGGTTTTATTTAATACAAAAAATTCTAAGTTTGTCCCCCCATTTGGAATTCTTATTAATGGTTGCGAAAAAACTATAATCCCCCTACCAAATTTGATTAATGGGATTATCGTAGAAATAATAAACAAAATAAAATATAAACTGATGCCATAATAACCGATATTATAATCAGACAAAATATTAAAGATTAATGAGAAGAGATAAATAAAAATTACTAAGACAAAAATAACTAATTGAAAAAAATATGTGAAAAAATAGAGTTTTATCTTTTGAAGATATTTATGTGATTTAAAAAGAATATATGATGAAAAGATAACTGACAAAAACATAAAAATAAAAAATATCTTTTCAATAAATGTTACATCTTCATATACGAAAGAAATTAGTCCTTCTATCATCTTAACATATTCTCTTTATATTTTGTATAAATGTTTTTAACTAAATCGTCAATAATCTTATTTGAAAGTCCTTCTCCTCTAACAGATATAAAACAAAAGTAATTCCATTTTATTGTAAACTCAATTAATAATTCTCCATGTCTAATATACCCTTTAATACCATTCATTAAGGCTCCTTTTTTAATTTTTGTTTTTATTTCTGCTTCATTAAGTATGTCTCCTTTCCCATTATAATCCACCCTATTTATTTTGGTTTTTCCACCAATTTTTAAATAAACTCCATTTACTTCTTTAATATCTAATGAATTCACAAAATCATTTGCCCATCCATTAAAATCCGCAGCATCAGCCCCCTCATCTTTAATTCCTTCTGGAGTGGAATAACAAAGTTGTTTTAATGATAATATTCTTTGGATAAATTCTCTGCATCGTTTAACATTCCTTAAATTATTTCCGTTTATTAGGATACACCCCTCATTAATAAAAATTGAAAATGGAATGGAGATTACATGGCTTTCTTTCAAGATAGTATTTCCAATAGTAATAATTCCTTCGACATATCCTTTAAATGTTCCATTTAATTTATCATTGCTGATTGATAAGTCATCAAAACCTTCCACAATCTTATTTTCATTTATCACTTTAGCATCATTTTTAGAGAGGATTTCATGCACCTCATTTATTTCTTTTTGTTGTAAATCTGATGATTTAAAAATATGTGAAGAAGAAGTAATTCTTTTCTTTTTCTCTTTTTTATATATCTCTATTAATTTTATCTTCTCTTCTTCTGACCATTCTTTAACATTTTGATTTAAAATACCTAAAAAATAATTTTTTCTTTTAGCATTAAAGTTAATCTCATTTATTCCTTTTAATTTACAAACATCACATAGGGAATTGAGATTTAATTCTAATAATAGGTCTTTTGGTTTAGCATTCCTTATCATTTTAAATATCCAATTTTACTTAAAAATGATAAGAAGTAGGCCTATTTAGAATTTACTATCTTTCTTTTTCTTAATTTGAGTATGTTTCCACTTTTGAATTTTTAAAAAGAGCATCTTTGCTTCTTTCTCATTCAATTTAGGGTATGCTACTCGTAAGTCTTCTTCGTCATATTCACTTTTATCTTCCAATAAATCTTCTTTTTTAAGATAATCAAATAGTTTATTCACTTCACTTTTGTTTGATTTTTCTTTTTTAATAGTTATCATAAAATAATAAAAAGAAACTGGAATATAAATGTTCTTCCGACGAGAAATTAAAATTATTATTAATAATTATGTTTTAAAATATCTAATAGCAAAGTTTCTAACAAATCTGTCTACTTCTAAGAATATTGGAATTGTTTTAGTTTTATCCTCTTCACTTTTAAGGACTTGGGCTATTGGTCTAAATTCCTTAGAACTCTTGAACATTATTGGTTGATTCTTTATTAACTCTTTTCTTGCTTGTTCTTCTGTAATCTTTCCGCTTGTCACCAATCCATCTAATTCTTTTAGTTTTTCAACAATATTTGGAACCTCCCATGTTGGAACATATTTTCCTTCTGTTAACTTAATTTTATTATAATGTGCATATGGATTTCTTAGTTCATCTCTTTTAGATTCTAGAAAGTTTAATTCGTTTTCATCCAAAAGATTCATAGATTTACACCTAGAGATGGCACCTCCGAAATTCGTTCTTTCTAATTCTTCATCTTTTATTCCCTCATTAAATAATCTTTCTTTTGTGATGGTTTCCAATAATATCCCACAAAGAACTAATGCAGCATTATAAAATCCATAGGCAACTAAAAAATAAGTTTGAAAATAAAGGGCTCTTAAATGTGGCTCCATAAATGGAAGTTCTTCATTCGGCAATTTATCAAGATTTTCATTTAATTTTACTTTCAAATTTTCTAATTCTTTCTTAATTAATTCATCCTTATCTCCAAAGAGTTTATTTGGCATTTCCATCACCCCAAAATATTGCGAATATACAAGTTACTAAAATTACACATAAAATATAGATTCCAAAGGTCTTAGCAGGTTCAATCAATAAGTCAATCCACCAAGGAAGTATATTAAATGCTGTAGATTCCCCAAACTTTTGTAAAAGTGATGGTGTTTTAAAAATCATATATAGAATTGAAAGAATAAACCACTTTATTATGGGTAGTGATAATAGTAATCCAAATGAGTAACACAATATCTTCCACCAATTATTAACAAAAATCTCTCCTAAATAGTTTAAACCTTCATTTATATTGTCCCAATCAACCATTTTAATCTCTCCATTTCTTATTTATAAAAATGAAATAACTACTGCAAATTATAATTCCATAAACAATTCCAATATAATGCATAAAAAAGTCAGTAAAAGTGCCGTTATTGAACATATTATCAAAAGAGGGAAATATTATCTTTGGCGTCATAAAGAAAAGTGTGGGTGTTGTAATTAGGAAGAATGTCCATATTACGCCTATCTTTGATTCCTTTGATATTTCAAATAGTATCTTCTTAATATTAGAAATTAAGGTTAGTAGGAATATAAAGAACAAAATTAATACTAAAATGAGTATATTTGAAATTCCTTTACTATAATAAAAAACAAATAACAATGCGATGTATATCATAAAGAACAAACTAGTTCTTACATCAAAAACAATTTCTTTATTTATTTTATTAAAATATACTGCCCAAAAGATTATGGTAAATCCAGCTAATGCGGATACTATCCCCGAAGTTCCAGCAGAATGTTGTAGGTTAGGGAGCCAACTTAGAATGATTGGATATGACCTTATTTGAATAAACGAACTTACTATCGGAAGAGTTATAACTAAAAATAAAAACAATCTATAGAACTCCTTTTTCAATTTTAATTTGTTAACGAATATTATTATTAATAATGTATAAAGAAGATAGCCAAACAGATTAGAGCTTAAATGACTCCAACTATTATGAACAAATGATTGAGTAAGATATTGCCACCAAATAGGACTTTTAATATTAAGTTGTAATAGGTTCCTAACACTCAAAGGCAGAATCATAATAAAGGTTATTAAAATAGGGAGTATCAACATTAATACGGCATCTTTCTTTTCTATTCCTCTTATTAGTTCTAAAAATTGTCTCTTTAGAGATGATGGATTTAATTGTCGTTTTAGTTCTACTTTAAGGTTCTTAAATGAAACTTTTGTCATATAAAACTCATATGATAAGACTATAAAAGGATTTACTCTTTATTTCAAGTTCTTTATTTTCAATTTCCTTAATAGCTTTAATCCATCTATAATAATCTTCTTCAAAACTCTCATTATCTAATCCCATTTCATATAATTTTACTCTATCTTTTAGTGACTTAAGAGAATCATGAATTGCTTGTTCTTGTTTTTGTGTCCTAAATTTAAAAGATAATTCATAAAGAGGTTTTAGAATTAATAAAACTTTTTCCAATTCTTCTTTTGTTACTACAATTTTTACTATTTCTAAAACTGGATATTCCTCAAATTTTTTTCCATCTTCCAGATACCAACTTAATCTCTTTTCCATTTCTATTAGTTTTTCTTGATTTATTTGGTTACAATGGATTGGATCAACTAGTTCCCAATTTCTTAGATAAGGTGGCATTCTTACTTTTTCAGTTTTATATTTTATTCCGTCTTGTATCTCAAAACCAGATGGGAGTTTTGTAAGTTCTTCAACTATTGACTTCTTAGTTGATGTGGAGAGGTCTAAAAATTGTTTAACAGATTTATTGGTTTCTGCTCCAATACTTATTTCATAATGTTCATCGTCTCTATATGCAATAGTAAAACCAATTTCATATTGTAATTGTCTTCCATCAATAGTATTCTTTTTTGTTGGAAAAGCCATCCATATATCCCTTCTTTGTCCAACATAAAAATAGTCTTTATTCTCTTCGTTATATTCAAAAAAACCAAAATCTTTGTCATCTTTTAATTTGTCGTAAATATACTTATTATAGATAGATTTCATTAGATTAATTTTCTCTTTTCTTGTTTTAGGATTCTTATAAAATAGGGGTTCCAAAACTATTTTATCATAAGGAAGTAAAATAACGTTATCCTTTCCAAACTCATTTTTTAGACAAACCTCCTTCAATCTTGAGGTATTCCCACATTCAATAGCAATAAATCTCTCAGAATTCTTACCAACAACATCAATCCTTATTTTAACTGAATTCTCTAAAGTATAATTGAATTCTTCAATTATTTCAGAATCTTTAAAGCCATATTTTTCTTTTAATAATTCTCTTGCTTTTGTTTTTAACTTTTTATGTTCTAATTGTTCTGCCATTTTATATAAATTCATAAAAGATAGACTATAAAGAATTATCGTTTAAACTTTCTCACACCATTCACCACACTTATTTGAATAGTTAGAATAACATCAAACTAATTGAATAGTGTTCGAGAAGTTATTCTTTTTTTTAACTTATTTATTACCTTTCGCTCTATTATGTGTTTTACAAAGCATTTCGCAATTTGCAATATCTGTTTTTCCACCTTTACTCCAAGCACTTACATGATCTGCATCCATTTCATCTATTTTCCAAATTTTATTTTTATTAGCAGAATGCCCCATGGCACAATGAGAACAATTTGATTTTCCTTTCTTTTTTGCTTCATCTGTTTGTCTGATATAAACAACTTTCTTTGTTGCATCATCGAAAACTCGCACATCAAGAAGTTTTGTGTCTTTTGCTTCACCCAGAATATATTCGAATACTCCCTTGCGATTTTTAACATAGGGGTCGGCATATAATCTGTGAACTGCTTCTGATACTTTTTTAGGATTATACTTCTTTTTGTGATATTCTTCATAGAGTCTTCCCCACTCTAATCCTTTCATTTCACTTTCCACATCAATAAATGTTTTAGAAATCCAGTCAATCACGCTATTAAAGTATTTTTTTAATTCATTAATATTAGTATCTTTTCTATGTTTACTCATGTAGTCATCTATTTTACCCTCGCTTACCCATTCAAATGCTCTCGCTAAAAAATCTTGTCTGTTCACACTGCCGTTAATATAAGCTCCCCATTTCTGTATATTGGAGTTTTGAGAATTGCTGAACTCTGCTTTTGCAAGAGTTACAAATGGCCCAGAATAAATTGCATTAAAAATTTCCTGTTCATTTAATGGAACGCCCGCAGTATTGATTGTCTGAAACCAATCCTTTATTTCACTTTCTGCTCCCTCACATTCATAAATTAATAATTTGGTTTGTATTATTTTTTCTTGTTTATTTTTTGCAATACCTTCGAAATATTGTTCCATACCATTTTCATCTTTAACTGCGAAATTACCTTTTACGTATCGTCCAATGCTAGTAATTCTTTGCTGTCCATCTAAAACTTCAAATTTATCTTTTCCAACTTTATTAAAATAAATAAGTCCAATTGGATAACCATTTAAAATTGATTTAATAACAGCAACATCTTTTTTCCCATCAGCATAAATATAATTTCTTTGATATTCTGGTTGAATTGTCAATTTTCCATTTAAACCAAAAAGTCCCTTTCCTTCCAATTCATTATAAACAAATCCTTCACAAATTTCTTTTACTGTATAATCTTTTTTTAGTGTTGTTTCCATGTTATTTCTATTATTTTTTTCCTTTTATTCCTTTGTGTTTGATTAAGATACGGGCATATTGTTTTTTTCCTTTCACATATAAAGCTCCACTTCCATAATTCTTTTTATCCGAATATGCAGAACATTGTAATATTTCAAATTGTTCAGGATTATATTTATCTAAAAAGCTAACTGGCACACCCATTACACCATCATAATCGCTTGGAATAGAGTCGGTAAATGAAACTTCTATGCCATTAAATTTATCATATTTACCATAAGATTTTTCATTTTTCATTTTTTTATTATATTTCAAATTATCATTCATGGACATCAATGGTAATTTTTGATGACGACGACCATGGTCTATGTTTGTAAACCAACAAACATTACGAAATTTTACTAATCCTGTTTTCTCATCATAAACCCCTGAAGCATATTCTTTACCTACCGGTGTTGAAAAATATGCGTTTCCGGCATTGAAACCCCTGCCTAACCACATAAGGTTATGCCTAATCAAAGGAAAAACTTCTTTGTATGTAATAGCATTAAGATTTCCAATAATTAGGAACTGTTTTTTTGCATCCATTATCCAAGCTAAAAACTCCCTGAATAAACTAAATGGGGGATTTGTAATAATTATATCTGCTTCATCTCTTAACTTCTTTACTTCCTTGCTTCTGAAATCTCCATCCCCTTCCATATACTGCCAATCTAAATCATCTATGTCTATTTTATTATCTCCTGTTTTATCTCTTATAAGAGTAAAAAATTTCCCATTTAATCTTGTTTTCTTTTTATCAAAGTTTGGACTTCTTTCTTCAAAAAGTGTTGTCTGGTATCCATCCTTATATTTTTTACTCTCAACAGCATAACTCGTAGAAATTAATTTTTTCAATTTAAATTTTTTAAAATTCTGTGCAAAATACTTCGTGAAATTGCTCCACTCAGGGTCATCACAAGGCAAAAGAATGACCTTATCTTTAAAGACATCTGGATTATATTCAAGATAAGCATTTATTTCTTTTTCAATATCAGGATATTGTGTATAGAACTCATCATTTTTTACATTCTTAGCATCTGTTAAAGTAGTATTTGCCATATTAATTAAGAGTTTTATTTATATAAAAACCTATTCTCCACTTAATTTTTTATTATTCTTTAAATTTAATCTTTCATTAGCATTTTTAACTAGAAAAGTATCAATTTCTCTTAGGGTAGGAATTTTATTTATTTTATCTTTGATATAATCATAAAGAAAAAGAATCTTATAACAAAATTTAGAGTAATCTTTATCTCCAATTAATTTTGATTCTTCAACTTTGCCCCTAACTATTTTTTTTATTGAATTATTTGCTCTGGAATCATATATGGGAAAGATGGGTGCATGAAAATGTAAATATTTTGAAGCTAAAGACCTTTTTTCTTTGCCAGTTAATTCCTTAAAGAATTGTGTAAGTTCTTTATGAATAAATAATATGTCTTTTAATGTTTCTTCATTAAATTCTTTCTTTTTTAACCTAGACAATCTTTCATCAAACTTCGATTTGATGTTAAACTTAATAAACTCTTGAACAACATAATCATAAAAATCATCATTTATCTTTTTTTTATTTGTTCTTCGTTCAATTGAGGCTGCATAAGACCTTCCTATGAGCCATATTTTTGCACGAATTTCTTCATCTTTTGTATGAAAAGGATGTTCAGAGCATAACTTGTATAAAACATTATTTCCAAGCATCCATTTTTTATCTTTTAAATTATTAAAAGATTCTATACTAAAATCAATAATCTTCATTTTGTCCTGTCTCTTTATTATTTAAAACAGATAATTTTTTTCCATCAAAGAAATAAAATTCTACTTTGGTTAATTCCCCAAATCTTTTAAGCCATCTCTCAGGAACTTGAATATCCTTTCCGAAAACTAAAAACTTCTTTTTTGCACTAGTTTTTTCTAATAACCAAACATATTCTGCAATTGTGCTCCATTTAGCTGCTGGAACTGAAATATTTTTATAATATTTAACATCACCAATAAGGTTATAATCGTCGGACACCAAATCAAATTTTTTGGTTACATTTCCAATTTTTATTTTTCTTTCTTCTAAATTAACATTCCACTCTTTTAAAAGAAATATTTTTACATCTTGTTCAAACTTCTTACTTTCTTTAAGAAATTTGCTCATATTAAATTCTTTATTATTCATTCTTCCTCCACATCCTTTCTTTTGCTTAAACTTAATCTAAAATCCTGAATAATATCAACCATTTTTTTAAGTTCTTCATCAATATCTCCACTGACAACTTTGCTGTTTAACCTCGGATAGCAAACCATAGAAAGCTCTTCATATAATCCTTTGTCTTTCATTAACTGAATAAATTTTTCCTTATTCTCTCCCTCGGGAAGAACAATCTTATCAAACTCTTTAACAGAACATTTTTTATTTGAACCATAAACAATATCAACACCAAATTGCTTGGCATAAGCAATTAATTTTTCCCTAAATTCTTCTTCTGCTTTTTTTAATTCTGTCTGTTTAGTTTTAATCTCAGAAAATTCATCTACTAATTTAACGCCTTCATCTTCCTTAAACTTTTTAACATCCTCAATTTTTTCTAATTCAATCTCGTGCTTAAATGAAGGGCATTGCTCTTTGTAAACACAATAATCGCAAAGTGCAGATTGTTTTCTTGGAAAGTCTTTTGCGTTTTCAATTTCCTTAATTATGTTACAAACGTCCTGCTGTAATTTTTCCAATTGTTCATCTGTTCTTTCTGAAATTGCATCTTTATTAAAAGCTAACATATGCCAAATTAGTTTCACACTTTTAGCATCTTTGAATTTGTCTTTAACCCAAATAGAATAAAGTGCAAGTTGTCTGTCTGAGTCTGCTTCTTCTTGGTCTTTCATTCTTGAGTTTGTTTTATAATCGCATACAAAATAATTTCCTTCTGAATCACAGCCCAGTTTGTCAATCCTAACATGCCATTGGTTTCCATCTGGGAGTGTCATTCTATCTTGGGTTTCTAACCCCAAAATAATTAACTGGTCAAAGGGCTTCATTCTTTCATAATAATGAGTAATAAATTTCTCTCCCATTTTTTTATAATTATTTGCAGTAAGATTTTCTTTTTCTGCTTTAACAATTAAAATATCATCAGAATACTCTTTATCCCACAAGTCTCTATAAAACTTAATTAAAACATTTAATGCAACCCGTTTATTGAATTTTTTTAGCTTATACAAATGTTCTAATGTTTGATGAACCATATCTCCCATAAATGCTTCAATTGTTGTAGGAACATCTACTTCAACCTTATCTATATATTTTAGTTTATACTGATAAGGACAATTTTCATATGTGCTTATTCTTGAGTGCGAATATGTTGCCATTTTTTCTCAAAATAATAATAAGAACCGAATATAAAAACCTTAAGGTTAATGTTCATTTGTAACAACAATCTTATGTTTGTCATTCAAAGAACTATCATTCACTTTAAACTCTCTTTCCAAAAACATTTTTATCTTTTTTAACAAATAACTTTTTCCAGAACTATTATCTCCTTCTGCTTTAATTGTTATTTCGTGTTTCATTTTTCAAGTATAAGCGATGTTCCGTCTTCCATACACTTACAACCTTTCCATTCAAAACCTTTAATCTTAGAAGCTAATTCAACCACCTTATCTACTGAAGCATCCAAATCTTCATTCTTTGCTGTGATTATTATTTTCATCTTTCACACCAACAACTACAACCATATTCTCTTAACATGCTGTTACCAACTTGCGTTGAAGCACTTGTTAATTCACAATCATCAAAACAATTATATGAATATCTTCTTTCATATTCCTCAAGACAATTAGAAGTGCGTGCACTAACCATTTTTTCATTAGTTGCATCAACAACAAAACTTTGATGATTGTATTTGTTTTCTATTTGAGTTTTGTTTAACATTATTGAACCAAAAAATAAACCCACAATTAAAGCAATTACAATCAATCCAATCCAAATTATTTGTTTCATTTTTTATTAGTTTTCTTATACTACAATATTGTGGAATACTACTATATATATTTTTCCATAATATTGTGGAATGAAACGAACATTTAAAGAGGTAAGAAAAGCCATACTTCATGTTTTAAGCGATAATCAAGAACATGTGTTTGGGGATTTGGAAAGAAAGGTTAACACCAACTGGCAGACTATTCGCGAACACTGCAAAGACTTAGAATTGTTTGAAGCTGTTACCATATCCAAAGATAATAAAGTTAAGATAACTAAGAAAGGTTTAGAATTATTAAAGAAGTTAAATTAAACATTCCCATTTTTCTTAAAACCAGTTACTGCAGGCAACCCCATATTAAAACAGGCTTAACTTAGAGTTTAATAATTAATAGCTACTTTCCATCGAAGTTTTTATGGTATACCATAAAAATTGATTTGGTATACCAAATCTTATACCATAAGAATAAACATTATCTTCTTTGTTAAAAAAATTAAGTGCTCTATTTTGTTTTAAAGAATACCTTCCCAAAATTTACTCCTATTGTAAAACAAAATTAATTTTTTAAAAATCGTAATCTTTTATCATAAAGAATACCCCACAATATTAGCAGTGTAATGCAATATGCTCAAACATCCATTCAAAATGCTTTCTTTTAAACTCTCCAAAACTTAAAATTACATATGCATAGTCTTTATCTTTCCAATAATTAATTATCTCTTTTTGTTCTTTCATATAAACTAATTTATCTTTTACTACAACTAAAATAATTTTCCATATTGTGTCTATAAAATAATTAGGTTTTAGGGTTCTAAAGTGATAACCATAGGTTTTATTGAATTGTTTAATTAATCTTTCTCTCATCTTCCCACCCCACTTAGAAATATGAATCCAGGAATGCCCAAGCGTAAGAACACGGGAGGTGAAGACAAACCCTTTACATTCCTGGCTCTAAAATTTATACCAAATATTAGTATAATAAGATTGCTCCGATTAAAAATCATCGTCGAATCCTCCCGGCATTTTATACAGACTAAAAAAATAATCCTCCCACTCTAAATTTTCATAGTCAATTTCAACTTCATCAAGATTAGGTGGCGGAGAATCATCATCAAAATAAATGAAATAATCCATATCCCTATAATTCTCCTCTAAGCCAGTTTCTTCATAAAACTTTGTTCTTATCTCCATCGTCTTATCAAAATTATTTTTTAATTCTAACCAAAATTCTTTTGAGTGAGATAAAATTTTTATATGGGTTATTTCATGCAAGATTAAATACCAAGCAGTATCTTCTAATTCATCAACCATAAAGAAAGCTCCATTGAATCTTATTGTTTTATCTTCAGCATAAGAACACACACCAATAGAAACACTAAATCCTTGCGTTAGGAAGTATGGAAATTCCACATTTAAGTCTATAATATCATATAACTTTTCAGCTACTAACCTTGTGTATTTAATCATCACCTGTTGCAGGTTCATCTTCCCCACCTCCATCATTAGTATCTTCATTAGCTTCAGATTTTTCAGCAGGGGCAACTAATAACCGATATTCTCCAGTATCAACTCTTTCAATTTTACTTGCAGTAATCAAAGTTCTTAATGCTCCTTGTATAATCTTCCTATTCGTTTCAGCATTTTCATTAAACCTACCTTCAAATATATCTCTTAATTCACTTGTTGTAAAAGTTCTAATAGTTGGATTCTCCCATTCCCTATTTGACAACCACATAAAAATCTCATTAGCCGCTCTTGTATACCTATTATTCACAGCTACAATATCATTAGTGATTGAAAAGGATAAACTATTTTCTTCATTATTTGATTCTAATTGGACTATGAAAGGTCCGATCTCCCTATCAAATCTATTTTTCTCCATAGTTATTTTGATAAATGGAGAGTCGGCATTCTCTCTATCAAATAATAGAACAACATCAACAGCATTCACAATGTCGCTTGAACCTCTAACCCTATCTATGCCCTGCCTGTCAGGTGTCTTATTCATATGGTGAATTATAATAAATGTAACATTAAGCTCACTTGATATTTGCCTAAGTGTTGTAAATACACTGCTCATATCCATTGCAGTATTTTCATCAGTATTTGTTAAAAATCTAATAAGACTATCTAATACTACTACATCAGCATTAAAATCTTGAATGAATTTCTTTAATAACAAAACATCACTCTCTTTAGTTAGTTTAAGCCCAGAATGTAACAAATATCCAAAATCTTCTGTTGGTGGAATTTCCAATCCTTTTCTTATTAATGAGTTTCTAAATTTGGTTATTCTCTTTGGGTTTTCCTCATCAATATACAACCATCGTGACTGCTCTGTTATAAATCTATTCAAAAATGGTTTTCCCCAACATGCAGAAAAACCCATAGATGTTGTAAAAAAACTTTTCATTGAACGAGTTTTCCCAACAACCAAAACTAAACTTTCTTTTGGAGCTAAATCTTGAACTATACACTCTGTTTCTCCAAACTCCATACTACTTAATTCAGCATCAGTTATGATTTTTAGTTGATTGAGTTGAGGATTTAAGATTGACTCATTAATAGCAGTATCTCCAAAATTGATGTTATACTTTTCTTTGGCTATCTTTATAGTTCTCTTAAAATCATCTCCTCTTAATTTCTTCCCATTAGGAGTAAAATCACTACATTGACATATTCCTTCTTTTACCGCTAAGTAAGATAATGAGTCTCCACCGCCGTTGCATCTATAGCAGTGCCAGAGATTTTTAGTAGGATTAACAAAAAAGTTCATGCCTGTTGTTGAGCCATGTATTTCATGACTTCCAAAAAACTCATCTTTGTATGATTTTAATTTACTCATATCAACTAACGAGGTAATTGGAAGTTTATCACAAAGAGGAGTTTTACTATAAACACTCCAATTAGGAGATTGAACTATGAAGGTTCTTCCCTCTACTGCTGCAGTGTCACCATTGTTAGTGTATCTTTGTTTTATGATGTTTAGTTTTTCCTCAGTTAATGTGGCTATTGGAACATCTTTGTAGATCTTATATTCCTCTCCATTTGTATTCTTTGAGCCAGGTAATACTACCTGCGTCCCCTGTGCTTGTAATTCTCCTATGTGTTTTTTCATTTTTCTAGTATAATTTTGTTTAGTTTAGTTGAGAATTTGAAATAAATATGGAAACCTTTGGGAGTTTCAACAACAAAAGTATCTCCCACTATCTCCAAAAACTCCTTCAAAAGTGATTTATCATCAATATCAATAACATAGGTATCATCACTACCACACAAAAACCCTACATTACACCCTTTTTGGATGTGTTGTTGTATTTCCTCACTATCCCACTTAAAATTATTAGTTGTAGTCCATTCTACATCTAAAGGTCTTTTGAGATTGTCTTTTAATCTTACAAATCTCGTATTTTCATTCTTTAATTGGTTTGGTATTATTACTCCCATTTTTGATTGTATACATTCATTTTTAGTTGTCCACTTGTCTCATACTATATGGTTAATCCCAACGGACAAGTTAGGATACCCCAACAAAACAATGTGGTGTTATGTTTCACACACCACATTTGTTATGTCTTTTGTCATGCCTGTCTTGAAAGTCAAACAAGACAACACATGACTCCTGGACAGGTTCATTTCTTAACCCTTAAAACAACACTATTCCCGTCCTTAATTTTCTCTAAATTAAATATCTCAACTAATTTTCGTGCGAATTTTCCACCCCCATATTGAGTATAACCCCATATAGCTGTTTTCAAGTCCCTAAAGGTGAACTCATTACCATCTGTGCTGTCAAGATATTCCTTAATTTTGTTGTAGGTGTCTTCCTCAAAATGTTTCTCTTTCATTTTTATTTTTAACCTCCTGCTCGAATTTATTTATTTGAACCATAGATTCATCTAAAAATTGGATGAGAAGGTCTATCCTAACCTTAATTTTCTCTAATGCTTGTTGCGGTTTGTCTTCCATTTTTTTATCAAAGGTTTTAAAAACCCTCAATACCTCTTAACTAATAAGATATTTAGAATAATAAAATAACACTCTCTTATAAATATTTTTGATTGTGTTATACATTATTAATAATAGAAAATGGTAGATGTAAGAAGAATAAGAACGAGAAGAGTTACAAATAGAACAACTTCTTTAAGAATTGTCGACGAGAAAGTTTGGAAATTATTTAATCTTTATTATATGGGAAAAGTAAAAGGAGTTTCCAATATTACAAAGAGCGAACTTATTGAAAAAATTTTAAGAGATTTTCTAAAACCAAAAATTAATAGTGGTGAATTTAAAACTTCACATGCAGACCTACTTACAACATTTGATGACTAACACACTCCTTATTTTTTAATTTGTAGACTGTATCTCTTAGCGATTCTTAAAATAGTTTTCTTACGCGGCTCAACTTCCATAAGAATCTCACTAAGTGTTTTCCCCTGCCTTATCAAATCAGCTATGTTTTCCTTAAGCTCCTTGCTATATTTTTTATAGCCAGGTTTTTTAACCTTAACTTCTTTGTCGTCGCTAGTTTTCTTAACTTTTGTTTTTGGATTCATTCTAACCTCCTTTTTAAGTGATTTAATTTACCCTATGTTTACCCTTAGGAAAGTAAAAATTCTTTCCCTACGGACTTGTATGGGCCTAATTTAAGGTGTTTTGTTAAACATCTTAACCCTAATTTACCGACGGTAAATTAGATATTTTTAGAACCAAATAACACTTTTTAAGCTTAGTTCTTGTATAGTAGACAGATTAAAAATTATAACAACATGTATAACAAAATATTTAAAAGTAATAATATTGTTATTATGGTATGAAAAAACGAAAGATTGGTCAAAGGAGTGGTGTATTAATAGATGATGTTGATATTGAAATTTTAAGAATTTTAAACAAAAATAAAAAATTATTATCTATTGGAGAAGTCCAATCTCTCTTAAATATGACTCATGTCTCCTTTAAAATTCATATTAAAAGATTAGAGAGATTAAAATTTATTATTAGGGAGAGAATTCCAAAAATGTTTAAGTTCAACTTAATTATAACAAATGATGGAATAGAGCTTTTGAAGATATTTGAGAGAATTGGGAAGAAGTAATTAAAATAATCCTTTCTTACCTTTCGCTCCGACTAATTCTTCACTTCTTAAAGAAGATGGACTTAAAATTGAATAAAAACCTTCTAATGGGCCTTTCTTTTTACTAAAATATATTTTATCTTTATAGGGGTCTTTCTCTATAATAATTTCATTTAAGCTATTGTAATTATTCTTTTTAATTATCTCCTTAGAGTATAAATCACTGATGTATGAATGTTTCTCTTTATCCCCTAATCCAAATTTATCCATATCCAACAATTTCTTTCCAAATCCTAATGACATAAGTTCGGCTCTTGCATCAAGATTAGTTAGAGTAACAACTCTTCCAAATGGAAACACAGTGCTTGTAAAAAACTGCTGTGCTCTGTCTAATGTTTTTCCAGAAGCCCTATCTTCATCAAAAATTACTGGCTGTCTTCCTAATGCTAGTTCTTGTAAATATGCTATTTCTGTTGGACTTAATTTTGGGATTAAATCTCCTAATTTTTGTGTTGAAAATCTTGCAACATAGAATTCAGAACCTTCACTTTTAACTTCATCACAATATCTTAAATAAGCGTCCATTCCTGCTGCAACCCCTCCATGAGCTAATGCTACAAATAAAACATCTTCTCCATTTGCTCTTGTAATTAAATCCCCTGCTGTTCTCTTTGACCTTGAAGGGTGAGTAGCATTCCAAGTAACTAAATCGGAAGGTTGCTTTAACGTTCTTGTTAAAACCTCCCCATTCCCTGATTTCTTAGCTCTTTTTTTTAATTCTCTTATTCTTTCAATTGCAGAACTATCTCCTCTATAAACATCTAATCCTAATTCAATCGCATCTCTCAATAATAACTCTATATCCTCTCTTGATGGATGTTGTATTTTATAATCAACAAATGCTCTAATAATCCTTGGCGCATGTAATGCTAAATCAACAGCATGAGCCTCTCTATCTCCAGAACACAAAGCTCTATCTGTCTCAGTTAATACTCCATCTAAAGTTCCTTGATATTTCTGTCTATCAAAACCTGCTCTAAAGGTTGGGTCTTGAGCTACAATTGTATCAAATAATGAATGATATACCATATTTTTCATATTATTTTTGAGTATTTAAAGCTTATGGTGATGTTACTACTATATAGTAAATTATTAATATTAATTTTTAACAATAATCATCTCTCCTAACATCTTCCTTAATTCCTCTTTGGTTTTCAACATTATGTTTTGAACTTCTTGCTTTAATTTATCTTCTCTAATTTTTGATTGTTCCTTAACTTTTTGTAACTCTTCTTTTAAGTCATTGATTGTAGCTTTCTCAAACTTTTCATCAATTTCTCTATTTTCCATTCCATCTCTTGCAATATATCTATCTGGCATAGGACTCCTAAACTTCCAGCCATATCTTATACATAATTGTTGCCGATTTAATTTTGATGCATAATAGGTTGCGGAACTATGCCTAAATAAGTGATAGTAAATATTTCGATTTAAAATTCTTAATCCTAATCTTTGTAAGAATGCTCTACTTGACTTGTAGTTCTTTTTGAAAACTTGGTCTTTAGGATTAATATTATCTTTCATTCTTTCTTTCAAATAATCACTAACAGCTTCAAAAGAATATTTCCAATATAATCCAATACTCCTACCTTTAGTTTTTGAATATTCTTCTTTAAGAGTTAACCTAACCTTATCATTGTTAATTTCAATGTCTTCAAATCTTATATTATGAAACTCTTCTGCTCTTGCTCCAGAATCAAAAAGAACTGCAACCAAAAATCTTTCTTCTGCAGTTTTACATCCTTTATATAATTCCTCAATCATCCCTTCTTTCAAATAATCCGGAGTTCTATCTTTGATTCTTGGTCTTACTTTTAGAATTTTAATAAAAGAAATAGCATCGTCTTTTAATTTCCAACCTAAATATTTTATTAAAGAATCTTTGATTTTTAGTTTAGTTGATTCTGTGTAGGGTCTATTGTGGATTATTGTCTTTTTGGTTTTATCTTTCTTTTTAAAATCCCAATGAAGTTTATTTTTCAAAAGTGATTCACATAATTTATCAATATCTTTCTCCTCTACTTTTGATATTGGTTTTTTAAGGAATTCTAAACTAATCCTTAAATTAATGATGTAAGTAGATAATGTCCCTGGCTTCATAATATTGCCTGTAACCTTGCCTATCTCCAAATCCTTAAAAAAGGAAAATAAATCTTTTTTATCTTCATCACTTATTTCCCAACCTTTTACTTTTGATAATAACTTCTCTATGTTGATTTCTCGTATGGGGATTTTGATATTTCTTGACATCTTAAATAATAATATAACTTGATGTTTTATTATATTATTTAGACCAAAAGCTTATATATAAACTTTGCTACTAAGTGTCATAGAAATATGGACTATCTTGCTAATAACAACTTTTCTTTAGAAAAGAAAAGTTCTTAGAGTCAAAAGAAACTTAGAT
>Ga0051987_10000737_pt1 | contig 17830 bp, 22 predicted proteins | sample CryGey08umfilter_2_FD_58083 | JGI IMG/M metagenome (GOLD analysis project Ga0051987, IMG submission 58083) | Groundwater microbial communities from aquifer in Utah, USA - Crystal Geyser 4/10/14 0.8 um filter | ecosystem: Environmental > Aquatic > Deep subsurface > Groundwater | place: USA: Utah... | reverse complement strand
CCTCCGCCGGAATAACTGTTAATTCCCCCGGCATAAGCATTGTAGATGTACGGCTTCAACGGACTTTCTTCGGGCCAATAAATTCCCTGATAAAAACCGGCGCCGCCGTATCCCTCCCTGATAGCACTGGCATTGGTGAACTTGCGGGCATGGATGCTCGACGTTTTATCGGAGGACGTCAGAAAAGAACCGAATCCGTAAAAATAATCAGCCACAGCCAAGCCGGCGCGTTTCATTTCGGCATTGGCGAAGGCATCGTATTTTTCCAGCAAATCGCCGAAATGATCGTAGGTAAAATGGGCGTAACCGGCGGGCAGATCAGCGGTGAAATAATCGTTGGGAGAAGCGTTTTCAAAATACCATCTGGCTATACCGCGGCCGTAATCGTACAGCAGGGCGCTCATGGACCAGTTGATGGGTATCTGGCCGCGCACCGGATCGTCCCATAATATTTTTTGACCGTTGCTGTAACGATAGTAATTATAACTGACGCCGAACTGGTCGCCGTCGCTGACTCCGAAGGTAAGGTAAACTTTATTCGGATCCACGGCTACGGTTGCCGGATCAACGGATTGCTGACTGAAAGATTCGGTAAACAGCTGGCTTAAAGCGGCGTGCACCGTGGCATTGGGCATTTCTTTGGATCCGGCATGCATTCCGTGATTATTGGAAATAAGCTCGATATTATCGGCTTCGTTCCAATGCCAGCCGCGAACCATGGTAAAATTGCCGGATTTTTTCAGCAAATCATCATACAAAGCGTAATCACTATTAGAGACGCCTTCAGTGGACGGCGCGGGATCGAAATAATAACTGAAGATTTTAGCTCCGGTTACATAATCGTTGAGCCAAGGCGCAAAATCGCCGTAGCTTTCGTAATTTAAGGAAATGGCGTGGTGGTCGGTCAAAGGCAAAAGATTATCAATCGCCCACCGGTAAACGGATTGCCTGTCTCTCCATTGCGCGTTACTGTTCACGGTTTGCCATTGGTTTCGCAAATCAAAGGCGTTCGGCGCAATCAGCTTGTCGCCGCCTTGACCAAAATTCTTTCGGAATGAATCGGGCAGCAGAGTATAGCCGTGGGCTTGCAGCAAAGCGACATCGTCGGGATGCACCGGTATGGCATTGCCTAAAATTCCGGACATTGTGGCAGCGATATTCATGGTACTGGTGTGATCTTCGACATCCGGATTTTCTTTACTGGGAGCGGAGGGATCGATAATAATGTAATACTTGATGCCGGCATTTTTAAAGGCCCAGTCCAGCAAATCAGCCGGCCTGGTTTCAGTAACGGTTAAATTGAGTTTGGATTGATAATAGTCCAGCCATAATTGGTCCGGATAACCGTTGGCGCCGCCTTCCAGTAAAAAATAGACCATGCTGCCGTCAGGAGCCTGCCTGTTTACCAAACCCTGTAAGGCCGCCAAGCTCATTAGCTGGTATTTATTGTCGGCGTTGAATTTAACGGTTAACAAGCTTTTAGGGGCAGGCCAAGAAGGGAGCGCTTTGCCTAAAGAAGCGAGCGTATTTCTTTTCAATTCTATTTTTTGTTGTTTAGTTTCCTTTCCTAGAGTGGTTCCCCGGTGAAAAACGTCTCGACAAAACCCGTTGTCTCCAAAAAGACAGAATATAGAAAGCCCCAGACTGATGAATATTATGGAAAATGAAACAACCGTAATACCGGTTAAAATCAATTTATTTGTATTCATTTTCGTTTTGTTCTTGGTTTGCGGCGGTTCGTTTTTTTTCATATTTATTTAGGATTAAGATTAAAATGTCATTTTTATTTTATCCTTATGGCAGTAAAATAACAAGTAACAAAAAAGAAATCGCCCAACCAGATACATTATTAGATCATCATTTAATAATATATAGGGCTAACAACGAATTACTAATTACCAATTACTAATTACAAATTACGTACTAATCCATCTACATCCATCTTTCCAGCCATTCCAGCATTTTTTCCGGATTATCTTGAAAATAACTGTAGCTTTCAAACCGGTGCTTGGTGTTTTCAATCCAAAAAAATTCTTTTTGCGAAAGAGTGTTATCGTAAAATCCTTGAATGTCGCTTAACTTGGTCCAAGGATCGTTTCTGGCCTGAACATAAAGCGCGGGCGCTTTAATATCCTTCACGTAATTTTTAGGGGATAATTCGGAAAGCTTATATCCGCTTTGCCATTTGACGAACCTTTTGATCATCGGCAAAAGCAGAGCGGCAAAAAAAGGAGTCATCACTTTGCGCGAGTACGTGCGGACAAATACTTCCATTGAAATCGGCTGAATCAGCATCAAGCATTTTACTTTCTGGAATTTTTCCGGCTCTTTGCTTTGCGCCACAATAGTGGCATTGGCGCCCATGCAGAAACTGACAAAACCAATCTTCTTATTTTTCAAATCCTCGCGCGATTCTATAAAATCCAAAGCGGCCACCACGTCTTTATACTCTTCCAGGCCCACGCCGGTCGTGCCGTTGTTCGGGCTTTTATCGCTTTCACCATGATTTCTGAAATCAAACATTAAAACCGAATAACCGTGGTCATGCAGATGTTGGGCGGTTTTCAAAAATTCAATTTCTTTGTTATATAACTTGAAAATATTTTTGTAGGAAACGGCGGAGCCATATTTGGTCAATCCGCCCACGTGGGTCATGATGATGATTTTATCGCCGGAGGCGGGAATAAACCACCCGCGTATGATAATTCCATCCGCTGGTTTTAATTCCACCTTCTCGTAATCCATTCCGTAATCTTTGGGATTTTTCGGCACCGGCTGACGGTTCAAATGGACAATGCCGTAGGCGGAAACGTAGCTTACGAGAAAATAAAGGATAACGAGGATGATAATGGCGATTAAATAAAACATTTTGAATTATATTGTTATGATGTTTTTAAAATAATTTTCGTATTGCCGGCCAACTAAAATATTGATACGGCATTTTATGATACTTTTCCGGCAATTCGGATTTAACGGGATTTTGTTTGATGTATTCAATGATGGTTTGTAAGTATTTTTGATTGTTGATGATACGAGTATAAAAACGTTTTTGCCATATATTGCCTTGGTGTATTTCTCGTGAAAAATTTCCTTTGATTGATTGTAATAAATTGGAAATGTTGAATGAATCCGATCGAATCCTCGTTATTGTTCGCACCCTCGAAAGGGTGCTCTTGGGGGATGAATTAACGTTTGTTTTCAAAACCGAGCGCACGTTTTCTAACGTGCGATCGACATTGTCAATGTGATCGGGATAAATTTTCCACGCCATCAAATGCACGTGTTCCGGCATAATTTGGAATGATAAAATATCACATCCTTTTAATTTACCGGCATTGAAATGATTTGGGATAATAATTTCGCGCATTTTTTCTCCTCAAATATCGGCAAACCATCTTTTATGTTAAACGTAACGAAATACGGATATTCATCTTGATAAATGCGGCGTTGGGTCATCTCAATAATAAATATTTTTATTCCCAACAAACCGCGCCACCCGCACAATCATGCTGATAACAATGCCGACCATTCCTAAAATCAAAAGATACGGAACAACCTCATTTAGCCAGCCCATTTCAAAAAACCCGTTGAAGTCAAACGGAAAAACTTTGTATAAGCGATAACCGACAATAAAGCTAACCACATCCAGCGCGGAGCGGCTGGCCAAATAAAACAGCCGGCCGTCGTAAAATACAAACAGCGCGTAGGCCGCAATGTTCATGATAATGGAAACATTGATAATCCCCAGCACCTGCGCCCACTCACCCGTGATGAATTGCGCCTCCCAGGCAATTAAGTGATTGGCCACATAAAGAAACAGGATGTTAAGTACAACATTGACAATATAGCCCGGCTTGCGGCTTTTGGGCTTTTTTTGTTGGGTGGGGGTTGGGGATGGGATGAGTGGTGGGGTTGGGAGTTTATTTTTATGATAATTACTATTTAGTTGAGTATCCATGGTTTTTATTATTATTTATAGTCCTTAATAAAGATACAAAATCGTTCGATTCTTGAAATCTACCCATGCTTATTACTAGTGCACCTTCTTTAATTGATCCAGCGGTAACTTTTTGTAAATTACTTGGGAATGGTCTTTGATCAACTTTAACATATACCTTTATTCCACGAGGGAAGTAGATAACACCCATATTAACACTATCTATTTTTTCACATCGAGGAATTTGAATATTTTTCTGATTGATATTAGGAAAATCGCCATCTTCGAATTTGGTAATAATGAAGTCATAATCAATAATTTGTTTGGTTTTATTTTCTTTTTGTAAAATAAGAATATTTCTTATCTTTTCCTCATAGGGACCAATGTTAATTCTATTAAATTCTTTTCGTTTTGATATAGATGACCTCCATAAAATACTAAGTAAAAATAATTTTAACTTATTAACATCAACAGTTTCCAAAAAATATATATAATCCGTATTTTTATATTTTATAAATTTTTTATCTAATAATACAACTTTACCATATTCGTCTAATTTACCTAATATCTTATCACATTCAGCGCACAATATATTAGAATCATAAATTCCTATTGGTCTTTTCACGGGTTGCTCTTTGCTAACAAAAATTAACGACTTCTTTTTTGCTTCCTTGTCTTCGGGGTATAAATAACGGTAAGCCCATTTAGGTATAATATGAGCATCCACAAATTTTGTTTGAATGTTACATAAAGTACACTGTCCCATATATTTTAACAATTATGTTCTCACCCTGCTTGCTAGGATTTAGTTTTACGTCAGTCATATATAAGTTTTTGTTTCAAAAACACCATCTTATAACCATATTTTCAACCCTCACCCCCTCACTTTCCCACCCAAAACCTCTTTCCTCACTACTAACAGCATATAGAACAGCGCAACCGCCGGAACCAAATAAGCCAAATCAAACCAGCCGATTTGGTCAAAAATCGTTAAAAGGATGCTTAGGCCGGTTAAAATAACTGCTCCCCACCAAGCCCAGCGCTGTTTCTTATTGAGGTAGTAACCGAGCATGGCCAAAACAACGGCATAGCCTAAACCGTTTGTGGCGTAGAAATATCGGTAATCGGAATCGCGAAACAGCCAGGAGGCGGCAAAGACCAGCCAGAAAGCGGCAATTAAATACATTGGAATTACTAAATGGCGCAGTCGCATGGTTTTGAAGTTAAATGTTAAGTTTTAAATTCCAAACGTTATACAATTTTTTAATGACCAAGGTACAAGAAACAATAACCAAATAAGTTCCAATATTCAATAATCAAACCTTGCCTGTTATGAATTTATTTGTTAATTGGTGATTGGTCATTGGATATTGTTTGTATCTTGTATCTTGTTTCTTGGAATTTATTCCGTGCTTCGAATTTTGAATTTCACTTACTATTGTTCCTGATATGTCAAACTGTATTGTTTTATCACCTCTCCCTGGCTGATTACTTGCGCGCGGTTATAGGAATAGCCGCCGGGAGTGCTGGCATCAGCCACATAAAATGACGAGGTGTCAAAAACAGCCAGAGCGTCTTTGCTGATTAATTTATTATAATCAAAATCGTAGTTGTTGTAGTATTCGGCATATATCTGATAAAACGTATCAGTGCTGGCATAAACATCGTATTGGCCGGCGCAACCGGTATAGGTCTGCACATCAGCACTGCCTGTTTTTGCTACGGACAGCACGTCAGGCATTTGATCGGCATGACAGTAAATAGCAGAAAGAACGCCGGTGCCGTCTCCAGTGCGGATATTAGCTGATATATCGTGATTAGCAATGTAATTGTACGACTCGCCCGCAAAACTGGTGGCTTTTTTAGGAAACGTATCTTTTACTTTCAAAAAATAAACCACCTGCATGGGCATCTGTTCGCCTGCCCGGTAAGCAATGGCGATCCGGCCGGTTACTTTGCCGTCAGTGGAACTAATGCTAACCACTTTGCCATCGTATTGCATTAAATCAGCATAAGGGTCGGCATTGGTTTTGACTGTTGTTTTATTTACGGTAGCATTGGCATTAGAAGAGCCATTTGTATTTTGATTTTTAGTTGCATAATAAATTCCGATTCCTGCTCCAATAACCACCACTGCCACAATAATAATTAATGCTATTTTGTTTGATTTTTTTGAATTTAATTGTTTTTCCTCCATATATTTGTGGTTAATAATTAGCCTTTGTTAATTACTGAACTAGGACGCTTAACCAGCATTGGCCCCGCGACCACACCAACAAATATCAGATAAGATGGCCATTGGCCAAAGACAACGCTGGTGGTTTGGTTAGGAATGGCGATAAAAAGGAGGATGGCAACCAGCATTAAGGCCCAAATGATTCCGACGGTTAAGGCCTGCCTAGTTGATTCAAGCGGCAAATGTCGAGAAAGCCAAAGCGAGAAAAAAGCCATAATCACCGCTATGACTATTCCTACCCACGGATGATCAATCGGCTGTTCCGAACCGGTGATAATGGACATGATAAAGAGCAAAAGCATAGTGGCGACAAATAACAGCAGGCCCAGTCCGATGATTTTGCGATATAATTTTTTAAGCATGACGGTTTTTAATTATTGATTAAATTTACCAGGTTTTTTTTAATAAATTTTTCAGTGTACTGGATTGTTTCTTCATTTGCGCCCGCCGGACTCTGAGCAACCCACATCGCAAAATTATAGAATTCCTTTTGGTCCGCTTTCAGCCATTTTTTGTTTTTATAAAGAAAGGCCAGAAGCGCGGTCATGGCGATTCTTTTGTTTCCGTTTTGAAAAGGATGGTTTTTAATAAGCAGATAAAACAGAATGGCGCTCTTGCCGGCCAGCCCTTGATAGAGCGACCGGCGGTTAAATTTCTGAAAGGGCATAGCTAAACAGCTTTCTAATTTATTGGGAAAGCGCGTGTGAAAATCGGGAATCGGCTCGTTAAAAGTCAGCAAGCGCCTGGCTAAATAAAAGGCCACGTATTCCACTTCGTTAACGGTCAACTCTTTAACTCTGGTCATTGGCTAACAGTTTTAAGGTTTGGCCGTATTCTTTAATAGTTTTATCTACCGCTTTGTTAATCAACTCTTTGTCTCTATTTGATAAAGGCGCGCCTCTTTTTTGAGGAAGCTGGTCTTTTTCAATTAAATAATTACGGCCGAATTTAGCGGCTTTCAATTGGCCCTTTTTTATCCTGTTAAAAACGGCAATACGGCTTACCCCTAAGATTTTAGCCGCTTCGGATGTCGAATAATATTGTTTATCTGGCATATTATTTTGATATTATGTTAACTTATATCTTATATGTTAACATATGTTAATATGTTCGTCAAATGATAATAATAGAACCAACTTTTTAGGGCCTAAAAGCAATAATCCGATCGCACTATTGATCGCACCCTCGAAAGGGTGCTCTCGGAGGATAAACCATGATTTACACCAACCGATGCGATCGTATTTTAAAACTTCAAATCATACATCCGGTAGGTTTTATAGATTTTGGCGCCCAGCCGCTCCAGCACGCGGCGCATGGGAAGATTGGATTCGTTAATCATGGACATCTCGGCAAAGCGGTAGCCTTTGCGCTGGGCGTTTTCTAAAGTCTGCTGGTAAAAAAGGGCGTCAAAGCCATGGTGCCGATATTCTTTCAGCACCCCCATGGCCAGCACCCGAAAAGAATCGAGGCAGCGCTTCTTTAAAAGAATTTTAATAAGGCCAAACGGCCAAAGCCGGCCATTAGCCGTTTTTAAAGCTTGATTAGCATCCGGAACGGTAAGAGAAAAACCAATGGGTTTATTTTGGTACTCTAAGATAAAAGCCAAACTGGGATCAATAATCATCTTTAATTCCTTGGCCAACTTAACCATTTCTTGCTCGGACATCGGCGAGGCGCTCCAATTTTCGTTCCAGGCTTCCGTGTAAATTTTATGCACTATTTTGGCTTCTTTTTCCAGCTGATTCACATCCATTTCTCGCATCACCAAATCAGGATATTTTTTTCTTACCGCTTGGGCTAAAGCAAGCGTATTTTCCGGCAATCCTTCTTCTACCTTATGGCCAAAAGCGTACATTTCTTGAGAAGAAGAAAAACCATACTGTTCTAATAACTTGGGGTAATAAGGCGGATTATAGGTCATCATTACCATTGGTGATGAATCAAAGCCGGCTACTAATACTGAGTATTCTCCATTGATAGAAAAATTAGCGGGACCGCGCATACTGCTATAACCAAGATTGGTAAGCCACTTTTTTGCGTAATCAAAAAGCGCCTGGGCCGCGCTAAAATTATCAAAGCATTCAAAAAAACCGAAAAAACCCATTTGTTCGCGGTATTTTTGACAATGCAAAATATTTTCGTGAACACTCATTCGACCTACTGGCCGATCATCTTCGTAGGCCATTAATAACTGCACTTTGGAGTGTTGATAATAAGGATTCTTTTCGGGATAGAAAAAATTAATCTGCTCAGCAATAAGCGGTGGCACCCAATAAGGATCGTTTCGGTAGACCAGCCAAGGGAATTTAACGAATGCTTTTGTTTCTTTAGGATTATTTACCTCTTTAATGGTAATCATGCGGTGAATTTTTTAACTTATTGCTGACCTAATCACGCTCACGTATTTTTTTGTAATAAAAAGAGTATTATTTTTCATTCCGCCGGTATTTTTTCTTTTTCCGCTTTAGTTCCTTGAGCTGGCAATTAAAACAGAGGCTAGTATGGCAGCAGATTATTCCCCCGCATTTGGGACATTGCCATTTTTTCTGTTCTTTCGCCAGAAATTTTTTCAGACCGTGCTCTTTGATATATTCTAAATTTTCAATCTCGCTCATGCCATAACGCTCGCGATATCTTTTATCTAAGCGCTTCAAACTATCGCAGGGAAACTTGCCGCATTCGAAGCAAAAATCGCCCTTTCTCTCTTGGCAAAGCCTTCTTCCGCACTTGATCGGTTTTCCGTTTACTTTTCTTCCCGTATAGCAGCCGGGGCATTTGTTTTCCGCTCTTAGGTAGTGGAGGCAAAGTCCGCAGTTCATGCCGCAGGGAGCGATTAAGATTTCTTCAAACAATGGTTTCATTCTTTTTTGACGTTTCAAGCAAGCGAAATGCCGGCCTACTCAAAGCTAGGCCGAGGAGCGTCTTGCTTACCAATTAAATAATCATCCAGTTTCGTGTTCGGATAAATTTTATGCCAAATGGAATTTTTTAGGGAAAAGAACTGGAGAACTGGGGTAAGAAAATCAATGTAGTTTTTGGTATTCGGCTCGCCCAGCCACTGATAGATTCCCAGATAATTTTTCGTATCCGGATCAACCATCCATAATTTTACTTTGAATCCGCGAAAGCCGCTCCAAAAAGGGGTGGTTAAAATGCAAACGCGCTGGAACAGCCAGTGAAAAGTGGGATTTGATTTTATTAGTTTCAGCCGAAAGCCGACCACTAAAACCACCGGCTTTTCGGAAATTTCTTTACGGCTTACCGTTTCCCGAAAGATTTTAAATCGGCCGGCTTCGCTGATTCGATAGATATTGCCCAAGCGGTCTTTGCGCAGGCGCAAGGAATTAAAACCAAAACTAAAGCGGGCAACGGAAATTGCGGCTAGCTTGATAATCCTCCCCATACTCATTTTGACTCCTTATTGTCATTTAAGACTCCTTTGATCCAGCTGACTGCTCTTGCTAGTTCACCTTCTTTTAGCGGCCCTTCTTTGCCCAGGACAAAAAATGTTTCCGCGCCAATGATATTAGCGCCTTTGGTTCTAAGCGCTTGGGCAATGCGCTTAGACGCGTAGCCGAAAAATTTGATGATCAAGCGCATAAACGCCTTTTGACCGTCTGCCAGAATGCCGGTGTCAAACGCGGCGGCGCGGATATTCTTAAGCGTGCCGGGCGCGATGCCGTTAAGAAATTGGTGAGTGGATTGTGACGGCCTTCCGCCATGGGTGGGAGAACCGACAATTAAAACATCGCCGCTCTCCAGTTCTTTGGCATTCGCTGCTTTAACCTGAAGCAATTTCATCTCACCGGGAACCGCCGCGGCGATAGCTTCGGCAATTTTTTTCGTATTGCCGTAAATGGAATCGTAAGCGATTAAAATAGCCATGTGTTTCTATTTATAAATCTTCTATAATAAAAGACTTAGAGGCAATTTTTTTAATTTTAGCTCAAACTATGCCACTTGACAAATAATCATTATGAATATATATTCATAACAGATAATCTCTAAATGGCGGGGTTATCGCAAAATATCAAGAAAGGGGGTGAAAATTTATGCCAAGATTAGATGGGACAGGCCCTTTGAGTTACGGCCCGGGAACAGGCCGAGGATTAGGCCCTTGCGGAGGCGGTTTTAGACGAGGCTGGGGCGGTTATGGTTTTCGGAGATACATTTCTCCTAAAAACGAACTGGTTGCTTTGGAAGAGGAAGAAAAAATGCTGGAAGAAGAATTAACCGCAATCCGCGAGGAAAAATCCGCTCTAAAGAATCAGCAAAAGTAAAAGAAGGCTCGGGAACCGGCCTTCCGCCAGAAAGCGGAGGCCGGGAGGCCTTATTTCAAGAATAATTTAACATAAAACACAGGAGTAATCAATTTATGCCAAGACCAAGACTTTGCCGAAGAATAAGATTTAATCCACATGTAACTTATTTTAAGCCAAGGGGCGTGCCTCTGCGGCATTTAGAAATAGTTGATTTGTCATTGGAAGAATTAGAAGCTTTGCGTCTAAAAAATATCCTGAATTTGGAGCAAACCGAGGCGGCGAGAAAAATGAAAACCTCGCAAAGCACTTTCCAAAGAATTCTATCGTCAGCTTATAAAAAAATTACCGAGGCGTTAATTAGCGGCAAGGCGATTAGGGTAAAAGAAAACGGAGAATAAAACCAATAAAAACCGCTTTTGCTCATTCTAGAACATCCCGTAGGTATATCAACTCAGGAAATATTCTAATAATTTGTCTTTTTGGTGAATTGAGAATCTTTTCAAGAATAGCAACATCATCAGAAACAGTTTTTTTCGCATTTTGATTTTTTATTCACCATTTTTAATAATTTTACTATCCTCTTTTCATCAATGTCTTTTAACGTACCAATCTTAATGTGTCTCATCAATTTCCCGCCGCCCTCAAAAAGAGCGGCTTCTTTCTTGGCTAATCCTTTAACAGAAAAACCCAGATTGACCTGTTTTTTTAGTGCGCCGATATAGAACTTGCCGCCGGCAAATACGGGAACGCCCCATTTCATTTCTTCTTTCACTCCGGGGATGGTCTTAAAGATAAGTCTTCTTAGTCTTCGGCAAATATCCTTCTGGGGAGATTTCTGTTTTTGGATATAATTGTGAATTTCGTTATTCATAAGTTATTTTAGCATAAATTACTTATTTTCTAGCCATCGAACAATCAAATAAGATAATTCCTTATGCCGGAAAAAAGACCAGTCATGATTGCCATTTACCAACTGCAAAGTTGAATTCGGAATTTCTTTATTCATGCTTTGCGCCAGCTTTGGCGGGAACACCTCATCTCGATCGCCCCACAGAATCAAAGTCTTCACTTTAATTTTAGACAAATCCTCAAAATCACGGAACAAGACATTCCTGATGATTTTGGCAATGCGGGGCCATTGAAAAAATTTTTCAATTCTATTCGCTAAAAAATCTTTAACCAGAAGAAAAAAGAGAGCGCTGTTCCGATAATGCGCCAAATCAAAGAAAGTTTTTTCAATGAAATATTTGTATTGGAATTTAACTTTTGAATATCCACTGGATTTTCCGGCAGAATCTATTAGAATCAGATTTTTAACACTCGCGCTTTTTGCGGCCAAAGCAAGAGCCACCCCGCCGCCAAAAGAAACTCCCGCGATTGTTAAGTTATGGATATTCAGAAATTTAACAAACTCACTAAAGAAATTTCCGTAATCTTCCCATCCCCAAATTTCTTTCGGTACGGTGGCGTCTCCAAATGGCGGGAGTTCGGGAGCAATGATATGATATTTTTCCGACAAATCATTCAATGTTCTATTGTAAGTCGCGACGCGGACTCCTCCTCCGATAAAGAACAGGAGTGTTTCTCCTGAGCCTTTTTCCAGATATTTGATTGAAACCCCGCCGTGTTGAAAAAATTTTTCTTGAAAATCCATATTGGTTCAATCATTCCTTTAATAGAAGCACCGGGCACTTTGGTGATTTCCTCAGCGTTTTTATAAACTGAATTGTAAATAATTAGTAACTCGTGCGTATCTGGTTATTTGTTTACCGCCGCGGCTGTTCCATTTGCCTCCTTGGCAACCAGATTTCTATAAAGATATGCGTATGCCAGCCAGACAATAGGCAACGCGACAAAAACACCCACGCCCAAGGCAATGGCGCCGAGAATAATTACGCCAAGGGCGGCTAACGCAAACTGGAAGAGCGAAAGCTTAATGTTTTCCGAAAGCGCAGCGCTTCGCTTCATCGCCTCACCGATATCCATGTTTTTATCAATGATGAAATACAAGGTGAATTGGTAGCGCAGCGCTAGGTATACGCCGGGGATGATTAGAAAAATTAATCCCAGGATAATAATAACTCCCAGAAGCAAGGTGGCCAACAGAATGCGCCAGAAATACTGGAACTGGGTAAAAAGATCGGTAAACTTGCGCTTTTTGCCGTCGTAATAGTCAATTAGGATGCGCAATAGGCCGCAGGTCAGCCAGGTATTCAGCAGAAAGCCGACTAGGTTGAAAGACACCCTTTCTTCTTCCCGACTGTTAGACACACCGCCGATAACCACTATTACCACAGAAAGCCCGACAAAGTACCAGAAATCTTTCTTAATCAATTCCCAGCCGTATCTAAAAGCCTTGCTTATATCCACTTGTTTTGTTTCCATTGCTTGTTGTTTAATGTTAAAAATAATCATAAATCCTTGCCGGCAGATTGCGGCTTTTTTTTCGCACGAGTAGCAGTCTTATAGCATAAGTTGAAGCAATATCAGCATAAGCGGAATTTCCGTTCCAAATAAGCTTTTAGCACGATTGGCCGAAGACCACGAGTGAGCTCAGCTTTAGCGGAGCGAATTGAGTGGCGGAGAGGGAGGGATTTGAACCCTCGAAGGCTGTTACACCTTACTTGCTTTCCAAGCAAGCGCACTAGACCGCTATGCGACCTCTCCTAATATGATTCACTTATTATAATTACTCTAACAGAAAAAGTGAAGTTAGTTAATCTAAGGCCAGACACGGGGTAAGAAAAACCCATCCTAATAAGCTGCTAGGATGGGTCCGAATGGAAAGCGTCAGATCGCAGTACGAAATTGCGGATTATCCGCCAAAAAAGGCTCACATTTCAGGCATCGCTCGTTTAGCGGCTTGCCATTGCGCACCAAACACCTGTTCCCTCCGTACTGCGAACCGCACGTTGTCCCGTTAAGCTGCAGCTTGCGCTGCCGCCGATGCTCTTTGAGTTTCTTTCCGTCAATTACCACCACTCCTCCTTCTTAACTTGATTTGGAATAGTACCCTCTCCATCAAGCAAGAAGAATCACGTAGAGTTAGCCTGCATATGCTGGCGACCTCCTTTCTGGAAAGTTGGGAAAGTGCAAAGAATCCCTATTTTAGGGAAAAATTATCCTATCAGAATAATTAGGATCAGTCAAGGGTTATTGTTTCTTACCTTTATTTCGCTTTCTTTTTTCGATTTTTCTTGGTTTAATTTTCTTTGTTTTTTTCCGTGATTTCAATTTATTTTCTAATTTTTGGATATCCACCGTCATTTTCATTACCGTATCAGGATTCAAACTGATCGCGTCAATGCCATGTTCCACTAAAAAATGCGCGAATTCCGGAAAATCGGATGGCGCCTGGCCGCAGATGCCGATTTTAATTTTATGTTTTTTCGCTATGGCAATAATCCGGGCAACTAGCTCCTTTACCGCCGGGTTATTCTCGTTACCGACATGATCGACAATCGAGGAATCCCGGTCTAATCCCAAGGTAAGCTGGGTCAAATCATTCGAGCCGATACTGAATCCGTCGAATATTTCGGCAAACTGCTCTCCTAGAATTACGTTAGACGGAATTTCTATCATCACAAATATTTCCAAGCCGTCTTTTCCTTGCACCAGGCCGTTTTCTTTCATGACTTGAATTACTTTTTTGCCTTCTTCCACGGTGCGGCAGAAGGGAACCATCACTTTTACGTTTTTCAAACCCATTTCTTCCCTTACTTTTTTAAGGGCAACGCATTCTAAATCAAAAGCGGCCCGGTATTTCGGATCATAGTAACGCGAAGCGCCCCGCCAGCCAATCATGGGGTTCTCTTCTTTCGGCTCATAGGCCTTGCCGCCGATTAAATTGGCGTATTCGTTGGATTTAAAATCGGAAAGGCGGACGATTACTTCATTAGGATAAAAAGCGGCGCCAATCATTCCGATACCGGAGGCCAGTTTTTCGATAAAATAATCTTTCTTACTGGAATATCCTTTAGTTAGTTCAGCGATTGTGCTTTTTGCTGATTGATCTTTCAGCCGGCCAAAGTTAAGCAACGCTAAAGGATGGATTTTGATATAAGAAGTGAAAATGAATTCCTCGCGGGCTAGCCCCACCCCGTCATTGGGAATCTGGGCAATGGTAAACGCATCATCCGGCGTTCCAAAAATCAACTGGATTTTGGTCTGGGGCCGGTTCTTTCTTTGAATCTTGGTTCTTTTAACCGTAAAGGGAATCTTGCCGGCATAGACTTTTCCTTCGGAACCTTCGGCGCAACTCACCGTAACCATTCTCCCTGATTTTACCCGGCTGGAGGCATTATTGGTTCCGACAATGGCCGGAACACCCAGTTCTCGGGAAACAATGGCGGCATGGGAAGTCCGCCCGCCCAAGTCAGTAACAATAGCTGAGGCTATTTTCATAATCGGCTCCCAGTCCGGATCGGTAATCTTGGTAATCAGCACCTCTCCTTTTTTGAATTGGCTGATTTGTTTTACGTTTTTTATGACATTGGCTTTTCCCGCGCCAATCTTGGCTCCTACCGCTTGGCCAACCGCCAGCACTTTTCCTTTTTTGGCGATGGCATATTCTTCTAAAATAGAAACGTTTCTTTGCGATTGAACCGTTTCGGGACGGGCCTGAACTATATAAAGCTCGCCGGTTATTCCGTCTTTCGCCCATTCCATATCCATCGGCTTATAATACCCCGCTTCTTGGGAATAGTGCTTTTCGATTATTACGGCCCAGCGAGCTAGTTGCAAAACCTCTTTATTAGTTAAAACGTATCTGCTTTGATCTTCTTCGGCAACCGGAACATTTTTGGTGCCGCCTGATTTTTGAGCGGTTCGGTAAATCATTTTGATTTTTTTGGTCCCCATGCGGCGAGAAACAATCGCATTAAACCTTTTAGCTAAAGTAGGTTTAAAAACATAAAACGCGTCCGGATTCACTTTCCCCTGTACCACGTTTTCTCCTAATCCCCAGGATCCTTCAATCAGCACCACGTCTTTGAATCCGCTTTCGGTATCAATAGAAAACATTACGCCGGAAGAAGCCTGATCCGAGCGAACCATTTTTTGTACGGCCACTGATAAGCCGATTTTAAAGTGATTGAATTTTTTGTCTACGCGGTAAGAAATTGCGCGGTCGGTAAAAAGGGAGGCAAAACATTTTTTGCAGGCCTCTAATAATGCTTTTTCACCGCGAATATTCAAAAAGGTTTCCTGCTGGCCGGCAAACGAAGCATCCGGTAGATCTTCGGCCGTGGCGGATGAACGGACCGCGACATCGACTCCTTTACCGTATTCTTTTTCCAGCTGGCGGTAATTTTCTGTAATTTTTCTTTCTAAATCAGAGGGGAGCTGAGCCGCAAGAATAGTCTGGCGGACCGCTTTTCCTCTCGATTTTAAGTTCTGGATATTATGAGTATTTAAATCCTTTAGTATTTTTTTGATTTGGTTCTGGATTTTTGCTTTTTCCAAAAAATGAAAATAAGCTGGTGCCGTTACGGCAAAACCATTGGGAATTCTTACCCCCTTTTTAATCAGGTTACGATACATTTCTCCCAGAGAAGCGTTTTTACCTCCCACCAAAGGTACATCTTTAATAGTAAGATTCTTAAACCAGATAATAAATTTTTTGGATTTAGACATAAATTATTTCATTCACAAGGTCAACCCCCCTCTTCTTTTTTTCTCCTTTTTTAAAGAGAAGTAAAGAGAGGGGGAGAAGTAACACCTTGCAGTTAACAAAGCCGCCCTTTGCTGAATTAAGAGAATCCAGGGCCAGCTTAGGTTTTTAATCTGATTAGATATTAATCTTTTTGGCGAAATCTCCAATAACCGGCATTTTCCAATACTCTCCGGATAATGCCTTTAAGATTCCAATAATCGATACGATAATCAGTAATAACCCTAAAAGCCAGCCAAAAAACGGAATCCAAAAGAATACGAATCCGACAATATCTATGATAAACAGAATTAATCCCTGTTTTCCATGGAATTGAGCAAATTTACTGTTTTTCTTAAGAAGCAGAGGAATAAGACATAGAATCCAAATATAGCCGATAGCGGCGATAGTTTTATTCTCTTCAATGTCCTTTTGGTCTCCTTTAACCTCTTTCTTTTCTTCTTCCATTTAATTCACCTCCTTTCTTTTCGCCAAATGGCGGAAAAGTTTCTTTATTGATTTTTTCATTAGTTTTAAAAATATGGAGCAAGACGTATCCAACGGCAATCCCGAAAAAAATTCCCACTAGCGTGGTAATTGCCGGTTCACTGATCAGATTGAAAAAATAAAAAAGTTTTCTAAAGTAAATCAGTTTAAAGACGGCAACGAATAACCCGATGAATAAACCGGTAAATCCTCCTCCAATCACAATCTCCTTGTAACCCAACCGATGCTTTTTGGCTAGAATCGCCGCGACATAACCGAAAGCGACTAAGTCAAAAATCCAGACATAATTAAAACTCTTTTGCGATAGAAAATAAACAATCTCCACCACTACCACAAAAATAATAGGGAACTTAATAAGAGCAAAATAGAATCCCAGCGGTTTTGACCCCAAAAAAACCTTGCCCAGCGTCAGATTATCCTCATTTTTATCAGAACGGCCGGCATCAGATTCCGGTTCTTTTTGGTCATCATTTTCAGAATGAAATTCTTTTTCTTCCTCCATAAAGTATCTATTTATCCCACTACTTATTCTGATTATAACACAAATTCCCTTAATAATAAATAAACCGTAGGGGTAATTCATGAATTGCCCCTACGGTTTTTATTTACAATCAAATTTTTACATTCCCATTCCAGGCATTCCTCCAGGAGGCATACCCATTTCTTTATTATCCTTATCGGGAAGGTCAGTTACCACCGCTTCGGTAGTCAGTAATAAAGCGGCGATAGAAGCAGCATTCTGCAGAGCGGATCGGGTCACTTTGGTCGGATCAATAATTCCCGCCTTAACTAAGTCTTCATACTGATTGGTTAAGGCGTTATATCCTTCATTCTTATCCAGTTTCTTAATTTCTTCCACTACCACGGAACCTTCTTTGCCGGCATTTTCGGCAATCTGGCGGGTGGGTTCCTCTAAAGACCGTTTTAAAATGCCAATTCCCACTTTTTCATCGCCTTCCGCCTTTATTTTTTCCAGAGCGGAAATTGCCCTTAAAAGCGCCACGCCTCCGCCCACCACGATTCCTTCTTCCATCGCGGCCCGGGTGGCGGCCAAGGCATCTTCGATCCGGTGCTTTTTTTCTTGCATTTCGGTTTCGGTAGCGGCGCCCACTTTTATCACTGCTACGCCGCCGGACAGTTTAGCTAAACGCTCCTGCAATTTTTCTTTGTCAAAATCGGATTCCGTATCTTCAATTTCTTTCTTGATTCGGGTAATTCGATCTTTTATTTCTTTCTCA
>Ga0051987_10000728_pt1 | contig 17987 bp, 20 predicted proteins | sample CryGey08umfilter_2_FD_58083 | JGI IMG/M metagenome (GOLD analysis project Ga0051987, IMG submission 58083) | Groundwater microbial communities from aquifer in Utah, USA - Crystal Geyser 4/10/14 0.8 um filter | ecosystem: Environmental > Aquatic > Deep subsurface > Groundwater | place: USA: Utah... | reverse complement strand
TACAGTTGCCTGCACAGCAGTTTTCTAGACTGCCCCATTCGACCGCTCTGGCACTCCTCCATTGTTGTTAGGCTACCTGCTTTTGGCCCCAGATGTAAAGAAATTTGTATGCTATTAAGGTGGATTGAAATTTAATATTTTGATGGGGCCTTAATAGCGCTTAAAGGTATACTTTATTTTCTTAGGATTTTCTTAGGGTGAAAATTATACACCTATTTACTGTTCTTTTAAATTTTGTATTCTTGCATTGCATTACAGTGCCCCCTACAATGGGAAACATAAATACATAGACATTACCCCTTATGAACATGAACAGCAAAAAAGTTTTAAAAACATTTATTCCCTATTTATGGGACAAAAAAAACACTAAACTTCGTATATTTTTAATTATATCTTTATTAGGGTTGCTCATTTCAAAATTTACCAGCATCTTGGTGCCGATCATATTGAAAAGTACGATTGATGCTTTGTCAATTGATGATCTTGGCCTTAAGGCAATCCCTGTAGCCTTAATTATAGCTTACGGCATGGCGCGCCTTTCGACACAATTTTTTTCAGATGTAAAAGACGGATTATTTTCTCACGTTGAACATAATGCCATTAAAAATGTTGCCATAAAGGTTTTTAAACACTTATTTGATTTAAGTTTAAAATTTCATCTTGACCGTAAAACAGGTGGTTTGTCGCGTGCTATTGAACGTGGAACGCTTAGTATTGAACGATTTTTAAGATTTTCTGTTTTTATTATCGTGCCAACACTTTTAGAAATTATTTTGGTTGCCTGTGTGTTATTTTTTATTTATGGGTGGGTATATGCGACCATTATCCTTGTTACCCTTGGATCATATCTATGGTTTACCTTAGCGATTACAAATTGGCGTCTTAGCTTTATACGTAAAATGAATCAAGTTTCAACAGACGCTGCAAGCAGATCAGTAGACTGCCTGATAAACTATGAAACTGTTAAGTATTTTGGTAATGAAGAACATGAATATAGGCATTATGAAAAAATAGAAAATGAATATGCAGATGCTGCCATTCGATCTAAAAAAAGCCTGGCATATTTAAATATTGGACAAAGTCTCATTATTTCAACTGGGTTAATTGCGCTTATGGTTCTTGCTGCTTATGAAGTTTCCAGTGGTAAGTTAACAGTTGGTGATTTTGTTCTTGTGAATGCTTATTTAATTCAGCTGTACTTGCCTTTAGGTAATTTTGGATTTGCTTACCGTGAAACAAAACTCGCATTGGTTAATATGGAAGAAATGTTTGCCCTGCTTCATGAAGAACAAGAAGTAAAAGATATTCCTAATGCAACAAACTTAATCATTAAAGAGGGTTCTGTAAGCTTTAAAGATGTATCTTTTAGCTATAATAAAGATAGGCACATTTTGCAAAATATTTCTTTCGATATTCCAGCAGGTGAAACCTTAGCAATTGTTGGGGAGTCAGGTGCAGGTAAGTCAACACTATCTAGATTACTGTTCCGGTTTTATGATGTTACATCTGGGGAAATTTTAATTGATGGCAAAAATATTAGTCAGGTTACGCAAAAAAGCCTACGTGAAGCCATTGGTATAGTGCCACAAGATACAGTTTTATTTAACAATTCCATTAAATATAATATTGCCTATGGTCATCCCAACGCGCCTTTTGAAGATGTTCAACGTGCTGCAAAAAATGCCAAAATACACGATTTTATCATGGGGCTTCCAAAACAATACGACACGCCTGTTGGTGAACGTGGATTAAAACTTTCAGGTGGTGAAAAACAACGTGTTGCCATTGCCCGCACAATTTTAAAGCGCCCACCAATATTTTTATTTGATGAAGCAACATCCGCCCTTGATACGCATACAGAAAAAGCGATCCAAAACCGTTTGAAAGAAATATCAAAAGGGTTTACGACGCTTATTATCGCGCATCGACTATCGACTATTACGCATGCACATAAAATCATTGTTTTAAAAGACGGGAAAATTGCAGAAAGTGGAACCCACAATGAATTAATTGGGCGCAAGGGGCTTTATAAAGTTATGTGGGAAAAGCAACAGCACGAAGAAGCTGATATAGTTAAAACATGATCTGCTTTCCTTGCTAGGCAAAATGTTTTAAGATGAATCCACAGTATCTACTATTGTATTTTGATGGATTTAACCGCTTTATTTCAAGTAAGTTGTAACGGTATTTTAACCGGGATGATTTATGGTCAAATGGCACTTGCTTTGTCTATTATATACGGGGTGACGCGCATTATTAATTTTGCGCATGGCGATATGATCGTTGGCGCGATGCTTTTGTTATGCCTTATTAGCAATACTTATATAGATAGCCTTTATTTTAATTTTGCGTTGACGCTTATATTATCTGTTTTGGCTGTTTGGGGTATGCAAAAAACGGTGTTTAACCTTTTGCGTGGAAAAAGAGATGGCGTTCAATTTATTACAATGGCAGCTGTTTCTATTATTTTATTAAATGCATTGTTACTGATTTTTGGTGCCGATACATTCACATTGTCTGCCCCCATTACGTTAGAATCATTAGAAATTTTCTCTATACATCTAAATTATGGTAAGTTTGTTGGCGCCCTAACAGCCCTTCTCACAACAGCTGCTTTATTTTTATTTTTAAAAAAAACATATATTGGAAAAGCCATTCAAGCAGTTTCAATTAATCCCAAAGGCGCATTTTTAATTGGGTTGAATCAACAAAAGATTTTTTCAATCACCTCTATTATATCAGGCATTTTAATTGCAGTTAGTGCTTTGTGTTTAAGTTTTGTGGTAGATGTTTCAGTGCAGAGCGCGCCAGACATTACCTTATTATGTTTTATTATCGTAATTATGGGTGGATTAGGTTCTGTGCCCGGTACGCTTTTAGCTGGCTTAATTATTGGTATAAGCGAATCTTATGTTGGGTATTATATTTCACCGCTGTATAAAACTTTAAGTGGCTTTGTTTTGTTAATTGCATTATTACTTGTACGCCCACAAGGGTTAAAAGGAATAAAAACAGTATGATCCAAAAACAGTTTGCAACAGTTAAAAATATAATACTGATAAGTTTAACGTGTATTGCATGCATTGTTCCTTTTTTTGAAAATACCTACGTGATACATTTTATGATTCATACATTTATCACAATAGCTTATGCGTTAAGCTGGAATATTATGGCAGGATTTTGTGGTCAATACTCTTTTGGGCAAGCGTTATATGCTGGCTTGGGTGGGTATTTTTCTGCTTATTTATTTACCCAGTATCATCTATCGCCCCTACTATGCATTCCTTTTATCTTTTTATTTTGTGGCTTTTTAGGTGGTGGTATTGCTTATCTATCAGCCAGGCTTAAAATTGAACATGCCTACTTTACACTTTTAACAATTGCCTTTTTAGAATGCACGCGTATTTTATTTGAAGCAGGTCAATGGTTTGGGGGTGCCTCAGGTTTGTTCATCCCGTTAAGTTCGGCAGATAGTTTATTAAATTTACGTTTATCAGAAGCTGGTTTTTACTATGTTCTTTTATTTTTGGTGATACTTTTTACTCTCTCAACATGCAGTATTTTTCAACATCGTTTAGGGTACAGTGCCCGTGCCTTAAACCATAATATTGATGCAGCCCATTCTGTTGGTATTAATACTGTTAAAACACAAGCAATCATGATGTTTATATCTTCTGGATTTGCAAGTATTGTCGGTGTGATTTCCGCCTTTTATCAAAATAGCCTTTTTCCAGATCAAGCCTTTAGCATGCAAAAATCGCTTAACATGATTATTGCACCGCTACTGGGCGGACTAGGTTCTCCCTGGGGGTCCCTAATAGGCGGTATTATTATGACAACTCTTGGCGAGAGTATTGATTGGTTATTAGAAATGATCGATTTTGAAAAAGGTGGATTAAAACAAGTAATATACGGCATTGTTTTGTTGATTGTTATTTTGAAAATTCCCCGCGGGGTTTGGCCCTATGTTAAAAAATACGCTAAACCATACGTTTAAAGAATGAAAGGGTATTTAGTATGAACTCATGTTACGATTATATGTATGGGGATAGTTGCTTTTTATTTTTACATGTCGTAAATTGACCATCCCAACACATACAACAGTTAAAGAGAGGTCTTACGTTATGAAAAAACAAATATTAATTGCGTCAATTTTGTGTGCAATAACAACCACAGAAAACTATGCAAAGCATGGGGAAAATTTTCATAAGACTGTTCAATCTGCAGTAATGGTTGATGTCCCACAAATGCATACATATGCACGCGGCCATTATGGAAAAGCTATTGAGGCTTTGAGAGGAAAACAAAAAATAAGCCGAACTACAATTATAAATCTATTGGAAAATGATCCATACTTAATGCATGAAAAAACAAAAGATGGGCATGCAAAATTTAGCCATAAATATTTTCCTGCTACTTTTTGTGTGCAGGCCCATAACACAATAGATATAACAGGTGCTACAGAGCGCAGAAATCATCACGAAGCCCTTCAAGTTTATATTGATACCCTGTCAAGTTTAAGACATCCCAAATTTGCTTTAAATGATTGGCAAACAGCTTGGAAAATGCAATCAAATTCTTTTGATAATTATGTAAAGCGTGCTCAAAAAAAGTAGGTTAAACATAAAAATGGCAGAAGGGGTGAGGTCTTGCAGTAAAATAATTGCGATGCCCTCTCTCCCTGCCGGTATTACTTAGTTTCGTCCTAGAGAAATCTAGTATTTGTGGATATTTCCTTCGTTTTTCGTTATACTGCATTATAATGATGTAAAAAATATTTTGGTGAAATATCCAAATAATAGAAAGAATTTAATCATGAGCTGGTTAACAGATGTGGTGCGCCCCAAGATAAAAGCATTAATCCATAAAAAAAAGGATATTCCTGATAATTTATGGTCTAAGTGCCCTAAATGTGAGCATATGCTTTTTCATCGCGACCTTGTTGCAAACCATCATGTATGTCATTACTGCCAAAAACATTTGCGTTTAAGTGCACAAGACAGATTGAATTTATTATTCGATGATCAAAAATATGTAGAAATTGATGTGCCGGAGGTTAAGCAGGACCCCCTTCAATTTAAAGATTCTAAACGCTATACAGATCGTTTAAAGTCATATCGCCAAAAAACGGGTCGTAAAGATTCGGTTATTTTAGCTTATGGGCTTATTGGTGGCAAAAGCACTGTTGTTTACCTGTTGGATTTTAATTTTATGGGTGGATCTATGGGCATGGCTGCTGGTAAAGGTATGCTTGTTGCTGCTGAAAAAGCGATTCAAACGAATTCACCTTTGCTGGTTGTAACTGGTTCAGGTGGGGCAAGAATGCAGGAAGGAATTTTATCCTTGATGCAAATGCCGCGTACCACAATTGCTGTTTCACAAGTAAAGGAAGCTGGCCTGCCGTACATAACACTTTTAACAGATCCTACAACAGGCGGTGTAAGCGCTTCTTTTGCAATGCTAGGTGATATTGCCATAGCAGAACCCGGTGCTATTATTGGGTTTGCAGGAAGACGCGTTGTTGAAGATACTGTACGTCAAAAACTTCCCGAAGATTTTCAAACAGCTGAATATTTACTAGATCATGGTATGATTGATATGGTCGTACATCGCCATAAGCTGCGCGAAAACTTAATTACGCTTTTTTCGCACATATGTTCAAAAAAAGAAACTACTAAAGCTTTGCAATACAGTGAATAGCCTTACCGAAAATCTGAAAATTCAGGATAAATCAAAGAATTTTCAGGTTGCTATGGAAACGTACCATAACAACATTTTGTACAATAAATTTTTTATATTTGTGTCGATTGCAATCGTTAGTATGCAAATCGTAAGCGTGTTGAATTTATATCAAAAATTCTATATAAATAACGATTTTATTGATTATCTATGTATGATTGTTAGTATCTTTTTTGCCTATATTGCTGCTGATTTTATGAGTGGTGCAGTCCATATGTATATGGATAACAATACAAACTACAAATCTATTGCGGGCCCATTTATTGCAGCCTTTCATATGCATCATCGCAATATGAAATATAAAACACGGCACCCCCTTATGATTTATGTTATAGAATCTGGATCGAAGTTTTGGCTTGTTGTTTATTTAGGGATGGTTATTTTTTTGCAGTATCAACTATCTTTAGTTGTATTTATCAATATATTTTTAGTTGCATTTGGTGTTTTTTCATCGTTTGCGGAAGTGTCACATTACTGGTGTCATAACGCACATAACAAGAATTCCATTATTAAGAAATTACAAAAATTTAAAATATTACTGCCTAAGAAGCATCACCTAATTCACCATACTCAAGACAACGTAAATTATGCATTTTTAAATGGCGTTACTGACCCTATTTTAAATATTTTGGCCAAAAAATTTTATAAGGGTTACAAAAACAGTTCAGACCGCCATGCTGCAAACTATAAAGGGCCACAAACAAATAACAGATAAAGTGAAGATTATCTGTAAAGTTATTTAAGATGGGTTTGCAAAATCAGGAGCCTTTGCCTGCTTCCATAGTGTGTCAAAAACTGAGTAAGTATTTTTGACAACTTCTTGTTGTTTATGGGCCCATCCTAAAGAATTGGCGTATTTAAAGTCATGGGCAGTAAGTGCTAGGGGACCTATGAACATGTGTGATAATGCCGTTTCATGGTCTAATAAAATGATGGTGCCTGATATATTGTTCATCACTTTAATTTCAATACCTTTTTCAATACATAAATTTTCAAGGGTATGATCGGGTGAAATTTCAGAAGTGATAATTTTAATACTGCGACCCATTTTGCGCATTTGAAGCAGAAAGTCGACAAAATTTATATCATCCAATTTTTGTGTTTGAACGGTAAGTGTTTGTGTTGCAAAGCGACACCATTCTTTTAATTTTTCACGGCCCTTTTCGCCGCCAAATATAATAAGCTGTGACTTATTATACAAGTGGTTATAATCCTTTAGTGCAGCAGGTTTTTCACCACGACCACCACTGGCATTATAATCAAAAACTATTTTTAAGGATTTGGCTAACTCTGTATTATTGAAGAAAAGCCCTTGTGTAAAATACTGTTGATTTTCATTGCAGGGTAGATGAGTTAACAGAGATACTAATTTCCGATCAACGATTGCAAACGCCATTTTCTGAACGCTATATTTAAAGTTTTGATCCCCTAAATCGGGCATAAAATATGTTGTGATTTTTGTTGTTTGATAGGCAATATCTTGAATATTAAAATTATTTGTTGCACTGTGTTTGCCTTGTAAAGCGCCTGATTTTTGAATAAACAAACGAATCTCTACACCCCTGTTTTTTGCGCTTTGAAGGGCTTTTATAATTTCAGGTTCATCAATAATATGCGCTGCAATATCGATCGTTTTTGTAGCGGAGGTTAACGCTTCAATCAGCGCATTACGTGTATCTTTACGTTGATAGGTATAAGCGAATCCTTTGACAGATGTTAAATTAGGAAACGTAATAGCTGTTGATAAAGGGTCATCGCCACCCTCATTGTTTTCAACTGTAACGGCATCATTCTTAGTGGGGGGTATAGCGCCTGGTGCAGCAACAGAGCCCGCATGAAGTGCAGATAAAAAAGACACGGTCAACAATAGTGAAAGGTGCTGCATCTGTAACTCTTAATTTATGTATATACATATAGTCTAGCAGCCGTTTAAATATATGCCAATACAGACAAAAAAACCTGTACTTAGTTTCTAAGTACAGGTTGTGTAATTAAATGATTATAAATTAATTACAATTTTCGAAAAAATCGTTTCAATTCTTCAGCAGGTCTTTTTACAACATTTTGGTTAACATTATTTAAATCCTCTCTAGCTTTTTGTGCAAATGCTTCAAGGCGTTGTGCTTCGGTTCGTTGCTGTTCGTCAAGCAGTAAAATGGCTTTTACTCTAGCTTCTATTTCTCTCTCTTTTTCAGCAGCAGCAGCTTCTCTTGCTACAATTACACGTCTTGCAACTTCAGCATCTACTTCTGCTGCATCAGAACCAGCATCTTCTGCTTCTACTTGAGTGCTTTCTGCCCCTGGATTAGCTAAAGCGTTTGGCTCACCTTGTTCACTAGCAAATGTGGGTTGGCTCTTTAATAGTACTGCTAATGCTACGGTTAGTAATTTAATTTTGTTATGAACTTTCATGATGTAATCCTTTCTGAATTGTTCTTATACCTAGATAGTGACTCATGATGGAATTTGCAACCTTTTTTAAATACTGCTTCATGGACAATAGTGCACCCTATTGATAATATGAATTATCAACAAACAAAGTCATAAAATTTATGAATATTCTTGCAAAGCGCCTTGATCGCATTAAATTATCTCCAACACTACAAATTATGGCGCAAGCCCAAAAGGCCAAAGCTGAAGGCAAAGATATGCTTATTTTGGCAGCTGGGGAATTAGATTTTGATACCCCAGACTTTATAAAACAGGCTGCGGGACAAGCCATGGAGCAGGGATTAACACGTTATACAGCCGTTGACGGCTTGCCAGCTTTTAAAAAAGCGATCCAAGATAAATTCTTACGCGATAACAAATTAAATTTTGCCTTAGATGAAATTATGGTGTCTGCTGGCGCAAAACAGGTTTTGTTTAATGCCATGCTTGCAACCATTGAACAAAATGACGAAGTGATTATTCCTGCCCCTTATTGGCCGTCTTATACCGATGTTGTACTTTTATTTAATGGCATACCTATTATTGTGCACACAGAAGAGCGTTTTAAATTTAAAATGACACCTGACCAATTGCGCTGCGCTATTACTGATAAAACAAAGTGGGTATTTTTAAATAGCCCTGGCAACCCCTCAGGTGCTGTCTATAGTAAGGCAGAATTAGCGGCACTTGCGGTCGTGTTGCGTGAATTTCCGCATGTATATGTTTTGACAGATGATATTTATGAACATATTACGTTCAATATACCCTTTTATACAATTTTAAATGCTGCCCCAGATTTAAAGGAACGTACATTAATTTTAAATGGTTTATCTAAGGCTTTTTCAATGACAGGGTGGCGTTTGGGGTATGGTGCTGGGCCAAAGCAGCTGATTAAAGCCATGACGAAGGTACAGTCACAAAGTACAACAAATGCAAACTCTATTGCACAAGGGGCGGGCGTGATAGCCCTTAATAGCAATTTATCATTTCTTGACACCTGGAAAAAAGAACTTTTAAACAGGCGCGATGTTTTGGTAACGGGCATTAACAATATAGAAGGCCTAAGCTGTAATTCGCCAGATGGTGCTTTTTACCTTTATATAAACTGTGCAGATTTATTGGGCAAAGTTACTCCTAACGGGCAAGTATTACAAAATGATCATGAAATTTGTGCTTACTTCTTAGATTACGGCGTTGCAGTTGTTCCAGGTTCTGCCTTTGGCTTGTCGCCTTATTTTAGGGTGTCATTTGCAGCATCTATGACAGATCTTGAAAAAGCTGTGGTCAGATTAGGTAAAGCTGTTACAGCTTTAATGTAAGAATATTTAAGAAGGTTATATGTAGTGCCACGTTATAAGGTGTTGATGGAATACGATGGAACAAAATTTCATGGATTCCAACGCCAAAAAGAACTGATCAGTGTTCAAGGGTTGATTGAAAAATCGTTGTTAAAAATTGCACAAGAACAAGTAACCGTGCATGGTTCAGGAAGAACAGATACAGGCGTGCACGCTATTGGCCAAGTTGCCCATTTTGACTTAACAAAAGATATTTTACCCCTGAAATTACGTGAGGGCTTAAATTATTGCATGTCAGAAAAAGGCTGCAGCATTTTAGAGGTTAGTATCGTTTCTGATGACTTTCATGCACGGTTTCAGGCCAAAAGCCGCAGATATATTTATAAAATATTAAACAGAAGATCGCCTTCTCCACTTTACGATCAGCGTGTTTGGCATGTTAAAAAAAGTATAAATATTGATTTAATGAAGGAAGCTGCAAAGCATTTTATTGGCCATCACGATTTTTCGGCATTTCGCTGTATTCACTGCCAAGTAAAATCTCCTGTTAAAACGATGGAGCAATGCGAAGTTATTGAAAAAGATGACTTAATAGAAATTCATATTTCATCAAGATCGTTCTTACATAATCAAATACGTATTATGGCAGGCACCCTTGTTCATATTGGTTTGGGTCGGGAACAACCCTCTTGGGTTAAAGACCTGTTAGAAGGCGGAGATCGAAAACAATCAGGACAAACGGCCCCACCGTATGGTCTGTATTTTGCAAGCGTAGCATACTAAAAAACTTGCTTTTGATTGTTCTAAAAGCAATCTAGAAAAAGTTGTCATAGATTTTGATCTTAATCATGATTTTTATATGCAAAAACGAAATGAAAAATTTAAACGTGAACTTTAAATCACCCAATGCAGGGCAGATTTTTTGAGAATCTGTTGATAGCTGCCGATCGTGATGCCGACGCTACCAAATAACAATGAATGATTCAAAGTTCAGTTTTTTTTTAAAACGTTTATTTTTCTAAGGCTGCTTTTAAAGCATCTAAATCTATTTTAGCTTTAATTTTTTCTGACACACCTTCAAAGTTGTTCATGTTGATTTTGTCACATTGTCCTTTTGGAACCAATATCCACGCAGTTGGATCACCAGCTTTATTTGTAGCAGTACAATCTTTACTGTCAGCAGATTCGCAATCAGCTTTATATTCTTTAATAAAGCCAACGTCGCCCTTTTTAATGAAACATTTTTCCATTTCAACATCTTTTTTAACGTCAACTTTTGATTCTTTTTTAACGGTTGGCATTATATCTGTTTTAGCGGCAGGTTTTTTCCCGTCGCAACCCATCAGGATAAGCGCGCCTGTTATAGCTGTAAAAATACTTGAATTTATTAATTTTGACATTTCAGTCTCCCATTTCTGATTTAAACATATCAAATGTTTTATCTATGCAGTTTTATGCATCTTTTACAAGATTACTTGAAAAGTACTAACAAAAAGTTAATTTTTAAAAAAAATATCATGAAATTTTTTATTAAAAGTGAATTTTCTCGCTATGTTATATGCATATTGTTAGAATCTAAAATGGATATATACAGTCTATCTATAATAAAAATTAATAAAATGTGGAATTCATGGAAAATATACTTTTAGATTCAGAAAATGTAGAAACAGAATTAACATCTGAAAATTCTATACGCCCCTTGTTATTGGATGATTTTACAGGGCAAGAAAGACTACGTGAAAATTTAAAAGTTTTTATATCAGCTGCAAAAAAAAGACAAGAAGCACTAGACCATGTTTTGTTATATGGCCCTCCTGGTCTTGGAAAAACAACCCTAGCGCAGATTATTGCAAAAGAAATGGGCGTTGGTTTTAGGTCAACATCAGGGCCGATTCTTGCAAAAGCTGGTGATCTAGCTGCAGTTCTTACAAATTTACAGCCACATGATGTACTGTTTATTGATGAAATCCATCGCTTAAACCGCAACATTGAAGAAGTTTTATACCCGGCAATGGAAGATTTTAAGCTAGATATTATGATTGGGGAGGGGCCTGCTGCACGATCTATCCAAATAGATTTACCGCCATTTACATTAATTGCAGCAACGACGCGTTCTGGTTTATTGTCTGAGCCACTTAGGGATCGCTTTGGTATACCTATGCGCTTACAGTTTTATGCCATTGACGATTTAACAATAATTGTTACGCGCGCTGCAAAAATATTAAAAATTAATGTGACAGATGAAAGTGCTGAAGAAATAGCGCGCAGGTCTCGCGGTACGCCGCGTATTGCTGGGCGCTTATTAAGACGCGTGCGCGATTATGTAGAATATTCTGGCGAGAATACGATCACAAAAAAGCTAGCTAAATCTTCCCTTGATAAGTTAGATGTTGATCCCCTTGGTTTAGACGCACAAGATATTCGTTATTTGCGCACAATAGCAGAATTTTATAATGGCGGCCCTGTTGGTGTAGAAACATTAGCAGCAGCCCTTGCAGAACAGCGCGATACTTTAGAAGAAGCAATAGAGCCCTATCTTATTCAGCAAGGATTTATCCAAAGAACGCCGCGGGGAAGGTCGCTTACCAATATAGCGTATCAGCATTTGGGGCTTCAAATGATTGAGGAACCAAAAGAAAAAACGCTTTTCTCTGTTGGGGATTAAGTGAAAGGCTCATAGTGTTGGGAGTGCACAAATGCCTAAAAGCTTGGTTAATTTATTTTTTGTTAATCTTTAAAAGAGGCAGAGAGTCAGTGGGGCTACTGAGTGAGTCCATGCTTGCAGTAGCACTCAGATTTGTACTTTCAATAACAACCGGTGCATCTTCTGTAAAGGACACATTCTTTAGCCACAATGGTGATGTTGTATCCATAAAGGTGGGCCTTTTTGTACTGCTGTTTGCCGGGCTTGGGGGATGCGGTGTTACGATAGATGCTATGCGCAACTTTGTTGCAGGCGTACATACTATGCCGCCACGCCTGCACGATGTGTTTAAAGTGGATTGTTCATTAGTTTCCTCATCACTTTCTGGGTCAAATGCATCGCCCTCGTATACTCCATTAGGGTGGGCAGATAGAAACGAATTTTTTGCAACCAACCTCATTTTAATTAAATCTTTTCGGTGGTTTGCTTTGTTTTGATTTCTGTTGTTTATTTGGTTCACCTTATCTGCTTCTTTCTCTTCTTCTGTCATTTCTATAGAATCACCTAAATCTATAGATGTTCTCATGGGAAATTCTGTAAAGCTTACTCTTCTTTCTGAAGGGTTCTGTTCTTGTGACCTTGCTTTCCAAATTTCTTCAGCGCGTAGGCTGTTCCAAAAAAAACTATCAGATGAACGCCTTCTACTGCTAGATGACGGTTTAAATTGTAAAAAGTTATTTACTTGCAAGCATGTCAGAATCTGTTGTTGTGTTTTTTTAATGTCCTCTACGTCTGATTTTAATTTTTCAGCCCATTCAGGCACATCTGTTATTGAATCATGGTTGTTCATTGACAGCGCAAGCGTTAATCCAGATGTATCTTGCGCCAGCACTTGCGAAACTGAAGGCTTATTGTTAGAAATTGATTTTTCTATATTGTTGCCAAATTTGCTGCTTTCGGTAGCAAACATTGCACCGCCTAACGCGACAAACATAAGGTTAATTTTAAAATGCTTCATTACCTTCATTTGAATATACTTGTCAAACAATTCTATCTTTATTAAACATTAAAAAGGTTAATACATTGTTAATTTTATAATTTATTTCAAATGAATACCGCGTTTATAAATGAATGTTTTCTATTGATTTGAACAATAAAATGCTTTACAAATGAAAATATAGTAACTCTTATCAATGAATGACATGGAACGCACTTTATCTATTATTAAGCCCGATGCCACAAGAAGAAATTTAACTGGTAAAATAAATGCATTAATTGAAAGTAGCGGTCTGCGCATTATTGCACAAAGACGTATTCAATTAACACGCACACAAGCTGAACAGTTTTATAGCGTGCATAAAGAACGTGCTTTCTTTGGTGAATTGTGCGACTTCATGATATCTGGAACTGTTGTTGTTCAAGCGTTGGAAGGCGATAATGCTGTTGCAAAATATCGCGAAATTATGGGTGCTACAAATCCAGCAAACGCTGATGCTGGTACCATTCGTAAAGAATTTGCAGAAAGTATTGAAGCAAACTCTGTTCATGGATCAGATTCACAAGAAAATGCAGCAACTGAGATTGCTTTTTTCTTTTCAGGTTTAGATCTGGTTGGATAACACGTATAAAAAGTTAAAATAATTTACTAAAAAATAGACATAATAAATTTTTTATGATATAAGTAATATATGTATTAAAAAGGTTAATTAACATGAAAAGAACTTATCAACCAAGCCGTATTGTTCGTAAACGCCGTCACGGATTTCGTGCAAGAATGGCAACTGTTGGCGGTCGCCGTATATTGAATTCACGTCGTAGTGAAGGTCGTAAACGTCTTTCAGCCTAATTCAAATGGTTTCACGTATTAAAAAACGTGCAGATTTTTTAAAAGTGTCGCACCTAGGGGTTAAATCTAGGATGCGGCATTTTACTTTATTATGTGCGCGTCAAAATGAAAATCTCTCCCTAGTGAGCACAAGAATTGGTTTTACCGCTAGTAAACGTGTTGGGAATGCTGTTTATAGAAACCGCGCAAAACGGCGTATGCGCACCCTTGTAGATTCTTTGTTACCACAATGTCTAGAGCTTTTTTTTAAAGAGCATGCAGCAGTTTCTTTAGATTTTGTTATCATTGCCCACAAAACAATTATTGATTCCGATAGGCTATCTCTAGAGCAAGATTTTCACAAAGCTGCATTAGGCTGTATGTCTCGGATAACATAACGTTAAGAATTTTTAAAATCTTACTCCCCCTCAACAACAAAACACCCCTTTTATAAGGGCGATGTTCTAGCTAGGCTGCTCTATCTGGCCGATTCATATGTAAAACTGCTTGCGCGTTTCCGTAAACTTTATAAACGCGTGCGTGGTAATCATTATGATATTTTGGGTTTGATGTGTGATAATATTTCACAGCCTTTCCCCAATCTCCAAAACGCTTCTTAAAAGCTTTAATAAGTCTTGCAGCGTACAGGATGTTGGTTTCAGGGTCCAAGGCTTGCTCTATTGATACAAACTGTTTTCCATGTGCCATTAAATTGACTTGCATACACCCAACATCAATATTCTTATAGCCCTGTTTTTTCATTAAATTTACAAATGCGACAGCTTCTGACTTGTTATCAAAATAATGAGATTGTCTTTTTACGTGGACAGCATAAGGACGTAAACGTGATTCAACGTAGGCGATTGAATGCAGTAAATCTTTAGGAATCCCCATTTCGATTTCAATTTTTTTAATAAGTGCAACACACTTTTTACAGTGCTTATGTTCATTTCTTTTTATTTTATTGTACCCTTTTTGTACAACTATTTCTGCAGAATGTGAATAGGGAGATATTGTGGATGTAAATAAAATACCCAAAATTTGTAATTTAGTCTTCAACTTGTTGTACCTCCTGTACGGCTGGCACATAAAATTTAAGCATATTTTCGATGCCTGTTTTTAATGTAAAGGCAGAACTTGGGCAGCCAGAGCAAGCACCCTTCATTTTAACGTACACGATACCATCAATAAAAGAATCAAACACAATATCGCCACCATCCTGCGCAACAGCAGGCCTTATACGCGTTTCTAACAGCTCAATAATTTTTTCAGAAACGGGATCTAAATTTTTCTCTACATCATTTTTTTTTGCTTCATGTACATTAATAACCGGTAAGTCATTAACAAAATTTTCCATAATTGTACCCAGTATATGTGGTTTTAACATATACCAATCAAATTTTTCATTTTTTGTAAGGGCAATAAAGTCTTCACCGAAAAAAACTTTTTCAACACCTTCAATTAATAAGAGTTTTTTAGAAAAAGGAGATATAGAAAGATCTGTATCTTTTGTAAATGTTTCAGGATGCCCTTTCATATGTTCTGTAAATACAGGGCGCCCGGGTACAAATTTTAATGTATTTGGGTTGGGGGTTTCTAGCGTTTGAATAAACATAAGTTTCCTGATTTTACACGTTTAAAATCATTATAAGCACTAAATTTTATTTGTCAAATTTGCAGTGTTTACACAGTATTTAAATGTAGTGATTACTTGGCTATATTTTAGTAACTTAATATTTTGAAAAAACAAGTATAAAAGGTGTAATTAACTTTTTGTTAATAAGTGAAGGCTACATTCTGGATAGGTTTAAATATTTTACATTGGGGTTTTGTTTATGAATATGATAAAAATATACTTGGTATTAACTATGGGCATCATGGCACTTTCTGCAGCAGATCTAACAAAATATGGCGATATTATTGGCAGAAATGGGTTAACAACCGCCTACAGTAATAAGGACGATACATATGTTAGTAACGAACCTCACTTTATTACTTTGAATAGCACTGCCTACTGTTCAGGCATGAAGTGGCAGTGCGTTGAATATGCGCGCAGATGGCTAATGGAAAATAGAAATATCATTTTTGGCGATGTTCAGTACGCAACGGACATATGGCAGCTTTCAGGTGCTGTAAATTTATCTGACAAAGCAAGGCCCTTAACTGCAGTGCGTTACACAAATGGCACTGCTACTGAAATGCCAAAAACAGCAGACTTACTTATTTATGATACTTCATATGCACCAATAACTGGACATGTATCTGTTATTGTAGAAGTGGGACCGGATAGTATAAATGTAGCAGAACAAAATTATTCAAGCTATAAATGGGCCGCATATGATTATTCGCAAAAATTAGGTATAACTTGCATGCAAAAAGAACAGGGTGAAGTTCGTTATTCTATTGCGGATACAGGCGTTATTGGATGGATACGCTTTATTTAAAATATGTCGGTATGAATCAAAATGATTTTTTTTACTTAAAGTGTTGACTTTTTAAAGTAATTGTATTATATACGTATCAGATTGTTTTCTTAAAAAGAAGAATTATGAAAAAATATACAGGTATATTGTTAATAAGTTTCGTATCGCTTAATGCAACAGCGCCGCAAAATGCTGCAGATGAAGAAGCGCAATTAGCTGCTGCAATAGAAGAATCTCAAATAATGGCAGAAGAAGAAGCGCAGTTGGATAAGATTCTAAAAGAATCTGAACGGACTGCAAGAGTTGAAGAGGAAAAAAGACGTTTACAGAAGGCTGCAAGCGCTTCTGCATTCGGTACTACTAAAGACGATCAAATTAAAGTTTTGTTTCAACAACAAATAGATAAAGGCGGTGTCAACCAATCTGTTGATAGGTTGTTTTTTGGAGTGTTGGGTGAGAATTTACATGGTGGTGTGGGGATATGGCCGACACAATTATTTGAAAGGCATGTTGACGAAATGCATAAAACAGGTCATTTGTGGCCAAATAAATATATGCAAGTTTTTTTTCAATGTGGCCTGTTAAATTATTTTTTGGATCAGAATTTTTATGTCGTAGCCCCTGGTGGTTTAATAAATGATATTCCAATTAGGGAGCTTGGTATATTATGTAATCGATTCGGTGAATGGGCGAAAAATAGTGAAGATCTTAAAGATAGAGTCGTACCAATACTGCGCGCTTTTGTGCAAGGGTTGTGTGAAAATAAGGGCTTCATGCATGTAGGGGCAGCTTACCAAATAGGGAAGGTACGTTTAGAAAAAATGGGTAAAGGCGTTCATAACGGCAACAAAGACTTAGAAAACAATCGCGTAGACTTATTGCAGGATTATTGTTTTACATTTGTTCACAATGCGGTGAAACGTTTAGAGGAAATGACCAAATCGGCAAGGGAAAAAAAGACAAAACTAGAGCCATCGACAATTCACGATTACTTCTCTAATTATACAGTTTCCTTAAATGATATTGATATAGGTGAACTAAAATTGTTGGAAACGTGCAATTTAGGACTTGAGGATAAGAGCAAAGTCCCAGTGGAATTGCAGAAAATTTCTGATGAAGGTCTGTGCCGATTTGAACATGTATTCAAAGAAAAAAGTTAAAAAATTGAGCAGTATTTAACTTGACCATGGTAAAAAATAGTAGTAGGATGTGATTTAATGACTATATTAATGTTATGAAATTTTTATATTTACAAGAGGGTTTTAATGCCAACCGTTAATCAATTAGTAAGAAATCCGAGAAAGCCAAAAGTTAATCGGAATAAAGTGCCAGCACTTGAATCATGCCCACAAAAACGTGGTGTGTGTACCCGTGTGTTTACAACAACGCCTAAAAAGCCTAACTCTGCGCTTCGTAAGGTTGCACGTATTCGTTTAACAAACGGTTTTGAAGTTACTGGTTATATACCTGGTATTGGTCATAACCTGCAAGAACACTCTGTCGTATTGATTCGTGGCGGACGTGTAAAAGATTTACCGGGTGTTCGCTATCACATTATTCGTGGAACATTAGATACCCAAGGTGTTAAAGATCGTAAGAAACGTCGTTCACACTATGGTGCGAAGCGT
>Ga0051987_10000727_pt1 | contig 18012 bp, 15 predicted proteins | sample CryGey08umfilter_2_FD_58083 | JGI IMG/M metagenome (GOLD analysis project Ga0051987, IMG submission 58083) | Groundwater microbial communities from aquifer in Utah, USA - Crystal Geyser 4/10/14 0.8 um filter | ecosystem: Environmental > Aquatic > Deep subsurface > Groundwater | place: USA: Utah... | reverse complement strand
TATCTAAATCGAAGGAGGTTAGCGCTATGTCCGAAGGTAACGGAGGTTCAAAAAAAGGCGTGCTGCACGAAACGATCATCAGCATGTTACAGGGCGAATTCCAAGACGTTCTTGATGAGCTTGCGTGCGGTGATTTGTATCAGCGCGTTCCGGTACTGGGCGTGCTGGTCGCCAACAGCACTTTTCCGGAAGACGCCCGGCTCAAACTGATCACTGCCTTCATCGACGCTGGCAAGCAGACCAGTGATGATGAAGTGTGCAAGGCGGTCGCGATGGTCCTCCAGGCTCTGGGTGGCGGAGAGGAATTGCTGCGAGTTATTGCCGAGACCGGGCAGGGAGAGGAACGGGATTGCCTCGTACCAATCGCCGAACAAATGGGACTGGAAGTTCCGGTTCTGGGAGAAGACGGGGGCGAATAGCAGCAATATCCTGATTCAACTTTGTTCATTAATCCCCCTATCGTGAATGTGCGATAGGGGTTTTTCTTTTAATAAAAAAATAATTTTGTGACTTTTATAATAAATATCTTTCTGTAACCAAAAGAATAGCTGCTTTTTGGCGCCAAAAAGCAGCAAAAACCGTTGGGGGCAACAAAGCGCCGATTCACCAATTTGAGTATGTTTCGTTTTTCTTGGGCTTAATGTTGCCCCCAAACCCCCTACGATTAGAGTTTTAAATCCACATCCATTTTTTTAATCAACTGAACGGTTGCGCGGGATAAAAACATCTCTTATATATTAAAAGATGTCCGGCTAAAGGAATTCGATTTGTTCTTTTATCTCAATTGACAAAAAGCCGCTAACTGATAAAGTAAACGAAACCAAATCGCACTAAAGCGAGCGTACCTTCATAGCTTAAACCAACTCAGTTTCAACCAAAGGAGATGTAAGAAAATGCCGAAAATGTTTAGAGAGGTGGTAATCGCCTCTGCGGTCAGAACGCCCATTGGCGCGTTCTTGGGATCCCTTTCCACCGTGCCGGCGCCGAAATTGGGCGCTCTCGTGATTGAAGAAGCTCTGAAGCGGGCTAACGTGGACAAAAACCTGGTCAATCAAGTGATTATGGGCTGCGTTTTACCTGCCGGCGTCGGACAGGCGCCTGCCCGACAAGCCGCGATTTACGCCGGGCTGCCACATTCCGTGGAAGCTTATACCGTTAACAAGGTCTGCGGCTCAGGGCTGTTTGCGGTAATGCAGGCGGCGAATCTGATCGCGCTCGGGGAAGCCGAGATTATCGTCGCTGGCGGCATGGAAAACATGTCTCTGGCGCCCTATTATTCGAACTACCGGCAGAGCGGCTACCGGATGGGCAATGTGCAATTGATTGACGGAATGGTCTTAGACGGGCTGACCGATCCCTACAGCGGCAAGCACATGGGTTTGATCGGCGAAATGTGCGCCGCGGAAATGGGCATCACCCGCGAGATGCAGGATGAATACGCCGTGAAATCATACTATCGTGCCGCCGGCGCTCAAAACAACGGGTTATTCAAACCGGAAATCATAGGCGTGACCATTCCTCAGCGCAAAGGCGATCCCAAAGTCGTGGAGGCAGACGAGGAACCGGGCCGGATCACTACGCTGGATTTCAAAAAAATGACCCCCGCTTTCCAGAAGGACGGCACCATTACCGCGGGCAACGCCTCAAAAATCAACGATGGCGCCGCGGCCGTGGTGGTGATGTCGGCGGAAAAAGCCCGGGAGTTGGGCATCGAACCGATGGCGGTGATTCGCGATTACGCCTCGCATTCCCAGTTGCCCGAGCAGTTCCCCATAGCACCGACAGGAGCGATCAAGAAAGTTCTGGATCGAACCGATCTGACTACCCGCGACATTGATTTCTGGGAAATCAACGAAGCGTTCAGCGTCGTGGCCCTGGCCAACAACCGCCTGCTCGAACTGGACGGCAAGAACGTGAATGTCCGCGGCGGCGCCGTGGCTTTGGGCCATCCGATCGGCGCTTCCGGCGCTCGCATCCTCACTACCCTGCTGCACACCATGAAAGGCGGGGACCTGGGCTGCGCTTCCCTGTGCATCGGCGGCGGTGAAGCAGTCGCTATGATCGTGGAGAAATAATCTCCGAAATTCGTTCTATTTCATTAGTTCCCCTATCGTGAATCTACGGTAGGGGTTTTTCTTTTGACAAAAAACGTCTTCCTTGTGGAAGAGTTTTTTAGCATAACGTAACCCTCCATTTTTACTGCTTCTTTTTTCTCAAAAACCTGATTAAATAAGCCAACGCCAGGCCGCCAATAATAAAAGGTGTAAGAAACTGAAAGTAAAGCCAGAATAAGCACCACAGCCAGAATCCGGCCGGAGCCGGGCAGGTAACGTAAGCGGGAAATCCCTGATAATAAAATATTCCCAATAATCCCGCGCCGCCTACGCCGGCTATTATTCCGGCCTGCCACCATTTCAGTTTAGGCTGCTTTAGGAATTTTTTTAGGCCGATTTTATCCGACCGCCGCCATTTCATTAGTTCTGACATTAATATATCGCCTTAAATTGATTTTAGTTACTCATAACATAGCGATTCCAGCGATACCGTTCCGTTATTAACTTGTTTAACGCATTCTTCGATTAATTCTTCGGAATAGCAAGTGCCGGTAATGTCAGTCAATGGCTTCTCAGCTAACTCCGCTATTTGTTCTTCGGTCAATTCCGGAGGGAAGCAAATTCCTGATTGGCATTGCCCGCCGTCGATGCATTCTTCGCCCGTCAGCCTATTGGATAAAAGGCATTTCTCATTTTCCCAATCGCCGCCGGCCTGCTCGCAGTTTGATTGGTTTTTTTGAGGGTTGTTTTTGGGCAGTTGGGAATAATAATAGCCCGAACCAACTCCCAGCAAGCCGATTATCACAATGGCAATAATAAGCTTAAACAAGTCCTTACTGGACTGCCGATGCTTTTTTTCTGACGGCGGTGTTTGTGATGAAATGATTGATTGAGCCATATCGTTTTCATCTTAATAGTATCATTTTTCCTAATTAAAAACATCTTCCGTTGCTGGGGGATGTTTTTGGGTACTTAATAGGAATTAAACTTTACTACTCTTCTCTTAGCGCCTGAATAGGGTCCAAGCGTTGCGCTTTACGAGCGGGAAAAACGCCGGCGATAAAACTTAAGAGACCTAGGCCGGCGGCGACCAGGAGCACGTTAGTCGGGGAAATGAGGATGGCGTGGCTGCCAAAACCAATATTAATCAGCCGTTGTCTGAAGACGGTATTGACGAATATTTCCACGCCAAAAGCGAAAATGATGCCGACCGAGGCGCCGAAAAGACCGATTAAAACCGCTTCTACCGAGAAAAGGTTCCGGATTTTTTTGTTGGGCATGCCCAGGGCTTTAAGCAGGCCAATCTCTTTCGTGCGCTCGAACACGGACATCAGTTGCGTATTGATAATGCCGAAAGCGGCGGCTAGTAAAACGATGCCGGAAAAGCCGGCCAAAGCATAAGTCACCGTGTTTAAAACAGTCTTTATCCGGCTGACGATATCGCTTAAACTGCTGACGCTGTAATTTTTATTCAACGCGGCGATGGCATCGCGTACCGAGGTTTCATTGTCGGGAGAATCCAAAAGTACGGTAGCATAAGAGAATTGATTAAAATCGCGCGCGCCATTGAATTGCAGATCATATATTTTTGCCATGGAATCGATGCTAATCATGACCACTCCCGTTGTAGCCGGCCCGGCCGACTCGAAGCCAGTTGGTTTTTTCAAAATTCCGGAAATAGTAAATTTTTGCTCCGCAATTTTTCCTTTCACATCCAAAAAGCCAATGATTACGGTTTTGCCAATCAAATCACTCGGCGCAATTCCAAGGGTATCGGCATAGCTTTGGTAGAGAACAATGTCGTTTGTTGACCAGTTTAACGGATATGCGCCGGCCAACATCTTGCTTGTTTGATCGCTGTATGATTGCTCGCTGACGTAATCGATAATATATTTTTTGTCATTTCCGTCCAATTGAAGATACTCGGCTGAAATATTGTAACTGGGCCAGACCTGTTTCACGCCGGAGATTTTTGCGAAAGCGTCGATTTGTTCTTTGGTCATGAATTGAATCGTCGCTCTTTCACCGTGGATTTGCGTGGATTGGGCCGCCGCCGCGTTCGTATTATATTCCGGCACTCCCGTTTGGTTTTTATTTTCCGCGTTCAGCCCGACCGACAGCTCATTGTTAGTGGCCAGCGATAGTTGATCATTGACACTGGCTTTCAAGGCATTACTTAAACCAAAAGTTAAGACCAAGGTAAAAGCTCCGATAGAAAGAGCTAAAACGGTCAGTATGGTCCGTGATTTATTGCGGCGCAAATTGCGCAGGCCCCGTCTTAATAAATCAATGTTTCTCATGCCGCTAATTCCTTTCCCTCATGCGCGATGATTCGGCCGTCTTTAAGAATGATACTATTGGCAAACCTTCGGGCCAGATCTTCGTTATGAGTGACGACCACTAGGGTAGTGCCTAATTCTTTGTTTAGTTTAAAAAGGATTTCTTCCACTTTCTCACTGGTTTTGGAATCTAAGTTTCCCGTAGGCTCGTCGGCGAATAAAATTTCTGGTTGGCCGATAATAGCCCGGGCCACGCAGACTCGTTGTTTTTCCCCGCCGGATAAATGCCGAGTCAAATTACGGGCTTTGTCTTTTATTTCCAGCCGTTCTAGGGCCGCATAAGCCTTGGGTTTACGGTCAGCCACTCCGCGGATTTCCAGAGGCACCATAATGTTTTCCAGCACGGTTTCTTCGTTTTGCAGATAAAAATCCTGAAAAACAAAACCGGCCATCTGGTTGCGATAAGCGTCAATTTCTTTCTGCTGGCGCGACCACAAGTCTTTGCCATTAATAGCAATCGAGCCAGAAGTCGGCCGATCCAAACCAGCCAAAGCATGCATCAAAGTTGATTTGCCCGAACCGGATTTACCCAATATAGCCAGATTCGCTCCCTTTTCTAATTTAAAAGATACTTTATCCAAAGCTTTGAATGAAGCCGGACCCTGGCCGTATATTTTACTGATTTTATCAACTTTAATCATAAAAACCTATAATATCACATTTTTTATAAATAAAACATCTTCCTTGCCGGGAGATGTCTTTTTAAAGCTTCGAATAAACATTCAATCCAAAAAGGCGTTATTGATTGTTGTTTTGCCGGCGGGTTTTACTCTGCTGCCAGAGGGGGTAAAAATACATCCACGCTCCGGTTAAAAGCATCAAGAATAAAACAGCGCCAAAATAAGTGCTTAGCTGATTATGAATATATCTAATAAACACTGGATCGATAAAAGTAAAATAATCTCTGGCAATTACGGGGAATTTAAGCAATACTCCGGTTATGGTCATAATCAGGCCGAGTAGTATGATAATCAGTACCAAGTAACGGTGTATTTTTCGTGATAATGAATATAGATTAGTCATCTTCTTCCTCCGATTCGTCCTCCTCCTCCTCTTCATCATCTTCTTCTTCATCGTCATCACCAGTTGCAGGAGGCGGAACTTGATTAATTATTTGTTGATTTTGCTGCAGATCATTAGGCGTGGTAGTTGATCCTAAAGCGCCAATAAGATAATTCGCCAGCTGGCTTTGGGCGAATGACGAATGGCTGCCTTGCCCGGCTTGGGTGTTGAATGCTTGAGTAGCGTCTTTGCCGCAATAAGGAATAATAATGCTGCTGCCGCCCGGATGCAAGGTAAGATAATTAGTCACATCGTACACGCCGCTGTTAATAATCAGCCAGCAATCATTTCTATTATCGTGTTGCGCCGCCATGGTCGCGCTAAGCACAACGTCAGTTTGCGTGACGGTAACAGTATCGGTAGCCACGGCATTAGTATTATTGTTTGCCGTTTCAGTGGTAACTGCATTCTGATTCAGGTTGCCCAAATAAAGCGCTCCCAGTTGTTCCAAAGCGCTTTGGGAATGGCTGCCTTGCCCGGCCTTAGTGTTAAAGGCTTGGGTAGCGTCTTTGCCGCAGTAAGGTAAGACAATATCTTGCCCGCCCGGATGTAACTTGAGATAATTAGTGACATCGTATACTTTGTTTTCGATAATCAGCCAGCAATCCTCTCTGGTGCTATGTTGGGCGATTTTCGCTTCAGTCAGCGCTGCGCTGTCAGATCCCGGTGCGACATAAACACTGTTAACGGCGTTAGTGGACGGCAGCTGTCTATTTTGGTAGGTATAGGAAAAATAGGCGACTAAAAATGCCACAACAATCATTCCAATTATACCTAATTTATTCTCTGTTTTCATAAAGTAAGCAATTATTATAACAAATACTATAATAGCACCATTTTTTTGTAAATAAAATACCTCCTAAAAAGAGATATTTTTGGGGGAAACCGCAGGCGTTTAATATTTTATAGATCAGGTGACGAGCTTGATCTCCTAATCGTTATAATTTTTGAAACTAGAAGGATGTCTACTTTTTTGCAACCAAAAAAGTAGCAAAAAAGTTCCGGGGGGAATTGATTTTGTTCGCTCACTACGTTTTTATCCGCAAGGTCCGAAAATGAATTCCCCCCGGACCCCCAACGTGTTTTGAGTTTATCTTTCTATCAGTTGTTCAATAGTAATTTCCGTTTTAAAGGCTTGACGAATAGGCAATAAGGTGATATTATTTTTAGCTGTTCATTTTAGAATCAAAACCTTGCTTAACTCTGGTTTGTCCCAAATAAATTGATCTGGCTGATTGGAGCCAGTTACAAATACTAAATCCGGAAGAAAAAAAAGAGAAAGGAGTTGTCTAATGAGTACTCCACATATTCACATTGGACAGGAAGACCCATTCGAAGATACGTGTAGAGAATGCGGTGCCCATATTTGCACGGATCATCATCCAGGTAAAACAGTGTGTTGCACGCTGACAAGAGGGCACGATGGTCCGCATACCAATGAGTGGTATCCTGAGAATGGTACATGGGAAAACAAGTGAGGATCACGAACATCTTTTTAGTACGAGCCGTGCAGGAAATGACTAACTGCCGGCTTTTTTTACTTGCAATTAAAGACATCTCCCATTGTTGGAGAATATTTCATATCATTGCTAAAACGGGACCACTTATTTTGGGCAATGCTAAGCTGGCCAACAGCCAAACAAAAAACCGCTTATCTTTTCCAACATTGTTAAAAAAATGTATAATCATAAGATGAAAAAGTGCGATATTATCATCATTGGCGGCGGGGCCGCAGGGATGATGGCCGGCATCAGTGCTTCACGCAAAGGAGGATCCGTTTTAATTGTGGAAAAAAATCTGAAATTAGGCCGGAAAGTTCTGGTCACGGGCAACGGCCGCTGCAATGTCACTAACCGCTATGCTGATAAATCTCATTACTATGGTGCCAGCCCGGATTTTGTGGAAAAAGTATTGTCGTATTTTGACCAGCGCCAAGTAATGAAATTTTTTGAAAATCTGGGCGTGTTATTGAAGGAGGAGGATAATGGCCGGATTTTTCCGCGTACCAATCAGGCAAAAACCATTGTCAACGCTTTAACCGAAGAATTGGAGGCAAAAAAAGTCCGAATAATCTTAGGTAATCCGGTCCGCCATTTGATCAAAGAAAAAAATCTTTTTCAAGTCAAATTGCAAAACAGCGAAGAATTTATTGCTGCTAAAATAATTTTGACCACAGGAGGAAAAGCCAGCGAGCAATGCGGCACCACCGGCGATGGTTATGCGTGGGCGGCAAATTTCGGCCATCGTATTACCGCGCTTTATCCGGCGCTTGTCCCGCTAGAGACTGATGAGCGATGGCCTAAAGCCGTTCAGGGTTTGAAACTCGAAGCCAAAATATCCGTGACTATTGGCGAGCGCGTGCTCGCGGAAAAATCCGGTGATGTTTTATTCACCCATTATGGTCTTTCCGGATTGGCGGTGCTGGCGTTGGCGGGAAAGGCGGCGCCTTTTTTAACCGAACATAAGGTTAAGGTCCATTTGGATCTTTTTCCTGAAGAAACTCATAAAAATCTTGATCGGAAAATCGCCAAAATTTTCGATTTAAACGGAAAAAAATCCGTTAAAAACTCGCTTGCCGGAGCGGCGCCTTCCAATTTTATTCCGATATTTTTAAGCAATTTGCGTATTAATCCGGATAAAAAAGCTGCCGAAATTTCGAAAAAAGAACGTCTGAAAATATCGGCCGGTTTCAAGAATATTGTTCTGGCCGTATCCCGAGCACGGCCTTTTAAAGAAGCCCAAGTGACCGCCGGCGGCGTTGATGCCAATGAAATTGATCCCGCAACCATGGAATCAAAAATTGTGCCCGGCCTTTATCTGGCCGGAGAAATTTTGGATGTCGACGCCGACTCCGGCGGCTATAACCTCCAATGGGCCTGGTCATCCGGATATCTTGCCGGAGTAAGCGCGTCAAAATAATATAAATTTCCGATTTAATATTTCATTAAATCAAAGAATCATTCCTTTAATTGCGCTCAAGACAAGCATTGGGGCAATTGAAAATAGATATTAATTTTTTCTTTTGTCCATTGACATTTAGTCGGCGTATGTTATTATATCAAGTAACCACGCTGTATGATGATAAATTTAATTTTCAGCATGCAGCTGACGGGAAGGGTATAGTAAGCACGGAAATAAAGTCGAATTTCAAGATTACTATATACTAAATTAATCTTAATTATTCAAATTCATGCAAGGCACAATCAAAAAATTGACTGACAAAAATTTTGGTTTTATCACCGCAGAAGGGGACCAAAAGGATTTGTTTTTTCACGCCAATGAGCTGGAAGGAGTGGCGTTTCAAGATCTCCATGAAGGTGACGCGGTCAGCTTCGAGATTTCGGATACGCCCAAGGGCCCAGCTGCGGTCAAAGTCAGCAAAGCCTAAATTTTCTTAGGTAAGAAAAATAAAAAATACTTGTCGCGAGACGAGTATTTTTTATAATGATTTTATTAACTAAAAACACCTCCTAATTCTGGAAGATGTTTTTTGAGTTGCGAAATGGATTATTTGAAGGATTTTTATAATTTACTTCCCTCTAGCAGCAAGCTCTCTAAAGGGATGCCCTGGTACTGTTCTTTGCTGATTGATTTATTTTCATTCAATACCTTTAGTTGAAAACCAGCGCTCTTGGCGATAGCGATATAGTCGTCTTTTAATAACGCTCCTCCCACGCAGCCGGCGATTAAATCTTGGTTATTTCTTTGCTCGGGGGTAAGCTCCGCCAATAATACTATGTCGGATATGAATATTTTTCCGCTTGTTTTTAACACCCGGTAAGCCTCTTGAAATACTTTTTTCTTGTCGGGAGCAAGATTGATCACGCAGTTCGATATGATAATATCAACGGCGCCGCTTTTAACGGGCAGATTATCTATGTCGCCGAGCATAAAGCTGACGTTTTTATATACTCCTTTTGCGGCATTGGCTTTCGCCTTAGCGATCATTGCTTCAGTGAAATCGACTCCGATCACTTTGCCGCTTGGCCCCACCTTTTTTGATGCCAAAAAACAGTCGATTCCCGCCCCGGAGCCAAGGTCCAGAACCGTATCGCCCTCTTTGATGCTGCTAAACGCCACCGGATTGCCGCAGCCGAGCCCCATATTGGCATTGCCGACTTGTTCAAGCTGTTCATCGGTATAGCCGATATTTTTTGACAGGTTATTTTTATTGGAGCACGAACAGCCGCAGGTTGATTGGTGCTGGGCAATATCGGAATATTTGTTTTTTACAATCCGTTTTATTTCGTTCATAAATTCAAGTATAGCATAAATTAAAAACACCTCCACAAAAGAAGGTGTTTTTATTCTTTAAAATCTATTTTTTCAGCTCAAGGCAATCCAGAGTATTAGCGTACATATTGGCCATGGTGTCGGTATTCCACTGCATTGCTACGGTATGCGTTCCGGCTTCAACTGACAAAATCGCATGCGTCTCAAGACTAGCAGCGTTTGTGATACCCGTTGAAGTTCTAGTGATACGGATGGTCCGATTAACTAAGATGTTATCAAGCAGCATCTGCACTCTGATCAATCCGCCGGGATTACTGGGGGTGTCGCCGTACCCGCTCCAAGTACAAAATAGCGAACTGTCGCCGGTGGTAATTGACAGTGAAGTTAAGGTATCGAAGTCTGCTCCTGACATGGTAGTATTTGTGGATGTCGTAAGCGCAGTTTCAACACCTTGTGTGACCGCATCATTGGCTAGGTCAGCGGTAGCTATTGTTCCATTGCTGATTTTTGCGCTGGTAATTGAGCTGTCAGCCAAATCAGCGGTGGCAATTGTGCCATCGTTTATTTTAGCGGTGGTTACCGAATCATTCGCCAGATTATCGGTGCTGACAATTCCGCTGCCAGACAGACTGTCAACGGTGAGTGAACCGACCACCTCCATATTATCATTGACAATAAACGGTTGGCTGTCGCTGGTACCGGCGGTGGCTCCGCGGTAAATCCGGCCGTCAATTCTTACATTGTCGCCGAACGTTATCGGATTGTCCGCTCCGTTGTCGGTAGTGTTATTTATAATTGTCCCGTTAAAAAAAGTTACACCCCCTACTCCTTGAGCCCCGACTTTTAGCGAATCAATAATCATGGTGCCGTCAAGGTCAAAGGCATCACCCGATATTCCTCCTAAGTTTGAGGTAACATTGTGGGTTGCGGCGGCATAGACTAGGCCGGCAGTTACGAAAGTTGATACAATAATAACTAATGTCGTGATTAAACCTCTTTTCATTTTTTTCACCTCCTTCCTACTTATGTTTTTTAAATAACTTTATTCACCTAAAATCAGTATAACAAAAAACCGTCCACTCGACGATGCTCGGGGCGATTTTTCGAATGGGGTCGCGAGTGGAAGCCCATTATAACCAATATACTTAGGGTTTTAGGCAATGAGCAGTATATAGGGTGGGTTTTGTGCTAAGTACAGGTAATGCGAGACATAACATAGATTAATTACGATACATCAAATATTGTTTGAGTGGCCAGGGTATTTTGACAATTAATCCTTTAATATTACAAGTATGCTCGCCAAATAATTCTTTGGGGTGAGTATATTTTATGCCTTTAGATTGATGAATATAGTTCCCATTATAATCTTCTAGAAAAACAAACTCAATTCTTCTGTTATCAGTTTTAGCGAGAATCTGAATTTTATAGAATCTTTCTTTTTTTATCTGATAGTTATTATCAACTAGTATCGCTTTTAATTTCTTCTTATCAGATGCAAGTATATGAAAGTCAATGTCGTGATTTTTTTCGTCATCATCTATTACCCCTTTTAAAATTTGTTCAGTTAACCCTCTCGCTACCCAGAATTCAATTCCCACATTTATTAATAGATCAACAATTTCAAAAAAGCTTTTTCTTAAATGTTTAATTTTAATATTCGTATAAATAACCATTGATTTAATTAATTTCTTTATCAAGGATAGTTTGAAGGGTTTCCTCAAACTTTTTTCGAAGCGGAGACGGTGCATATAGGATTCTATCGAGCCAACATACAACATTATAGTAATAAGATTCTTTGGTTGTATATTTTTTTAGTAGTTCCTGATTTTCCTTTATAGTTTGAATTTTGTTAATTAATGCAACTGCATATACCCTAACCTCATCATCGTCACAAAATAATAATGAGGAAACTATTTTAGGAGGGATTGGTCGTTTGAATTTTAATGAAAAGGCAATCGCCTTTTTCATAAGAGCGTATTTTTGTGAGTCAAATATTTTTTCAATAATTTTATATTTACCGTTTTTATCTAAAAGCAAGGAGCCCATAATTGCAGTATCGTCGTTTATGCTGGCAGTTAGCGCAAAATCAAGAAGGATCAAGGAGTCCCTTTGACTGCCATATGTTTCAATAATTTTTACACACAACTTTTTGATCTCATAAGAATCAGAATTTAATAGAGTCTTTACTATAGGTACATCCTTTGAATTTCCATATTTTAAAATTACTTTTAATGCGGCTATTTTAAATTGATCTATAAGAAAGCCCTCATATTTTGCGTATGTTTCTTGTAGAGTTGCTTCAGGTATCTTGTATTTTAATGCTAGTTGTTTCGACCAAATGTCTTTCTTAGATTTAAAGCCTTCCTGTAGATCAGATCTTATTTCCTTCTTGTTATTTTGAAATGTTCTTAACCCAATTATCTCGTAAATTAAAGGCCCATCCAGAGATAACCACTCAATTGATTTTTCTAGTTCTTCGGTAGAAAATTTATTGTAAATTTTTTCTAATATATCTCGTTTATTTAAATCAGTTGACCGACGAGTTAATCTAAAGTAAGTATTTTCTTTTTCGTCTATTTGTAGTATTTTTTCTACTTTTTCCGGTGAATATTTTTTTCCTTGTGTGATCAACGCATTTAATGTATAAAGCCTTATCTCCCAACACTTATTTTGTAAAAATTCCTGGAGTTTAGTATCTCCAAATGCCTTTCTTTTGAGCAGTTCTCTGTAAACACTTACGACTAAAGATTCGTCTTTTATATCTAATAAATCAGTTAATTCTTGGTTACTTAGTTTATTTAATAAAACTTGAAAATCGGAAATGTATAAATTATCCGCTTTGGATATTTGTTTAATCAAACTTAAGACTCTTCTATAGTTAAATCTGATGAGTAATCGGATCTCCAATTCTCGAGCACTTTTACAAATATATGATTCTTTGTCTTTTTTTAGTATGGATATTATCTTGAAAGAATTTTTGTCTAGATGTTTTTTTAAAATATCTAAAACCTTACTTCTAACACTATTTGATTCGTCTGAAGCTAATTTTTCAAGAATAGACAAATATTTGTTTGACCAAAAGTTATCTAAGAGTATAATTGCGCCAATTTTAATTTTGTCATTATTAGAGTTAATAAAGTACTTCCGTGCAAAATCTATTAGCGACTTTTTTGTTAATTTTTGAAACCAATACCATCCAGCTTTTTGATCATTATCATCGGAAATTATTGTCTCGAGAATTAGCCAACTTTCTTCAAAATATAGTTTCATTTTATCTCGAAATTTATAGGCAATATGTAGTTCGTGATTATCCAGGATTTCTGATGATAATAATTTGTTGTAAAGTAGTGCGGAAGAGTATAAAGAAATTCGTACTCTGTCAAAGTTACTAATACTTTCTAATTTATTTTCCGAAAATTTACCCACTCTTTTTATAACTGAAGACAAAATGGTACTATTGCCATTTAACTCTGTCCTTTTAGGAATCTTCTTGGTTATATTTTTATTGTCTTGTGCCTTTTCGGGTTCCTTTTTGGTCATCATTTCTCGATCTTGAGGCAAAGCTAATTTTCTACATATATTATTTACAATATAACCCAGACTCTTATCGATTTCCTCATTAAATTTTTCTTGTGAATTATAGGGAACATATTTTGCATTTTGTTTGTATTTTTCTATCAATGTATTTCTGTACGAAGGTTCCCCTTCCTGGTTATTGTTGGCTACTTTAACATCATTAACAAAAACAAAAAGAATGAAAGATGAACGATTGGCTAATGTTTGTTGAAAGCCTAGTTCTAGTTCGTGTTCAAAATTGCCGCTTCCTGGATTAACCCCGAGAATCCCAATAAAAATATCACAATCCGTTATATATGGATCAATATTTTTCTGAAGGCCATCTTCTGAAGGGGCAATATAAGGAAGGTTATCAAAATTATAGAGTTTAATTGTTACGCCATCATCTGAATGCGTTGTATTCAGCACATCTATTCGTTTTTGAATAGAGCTTAATTCATTTTCAACTCCTGATGTATATGCTGCAAATATTTTAATTTCCTGTTTTAGTAGTGTCATTTTAAATTGAAAGTTAAAAAATCCATCTCCTCCCACCTCGCTCAAAGGCGAAAATTGGCCTTTTAAAGCGACTTTATTATATTCCGCCCAGGCAATTAGTCAATTGATTTTTCGGCCAAATGAAGTAAAATTAAGGTATAAAAATTAACAATAAAAATCATGAAAAAAACATGGGTTATTCCGGCTGTAATTGCCGGTATTATTGTTATTGGGGTGGGGGGCTATTTTTATTTCTTCTCCCAAGACAAAGAAACGGGCGAGCGGACTGTTCCGGTGATTGTTACGGAAGATAATCTGGATTTTAAGCTAGAGGCGGATTCCGCTGACGCGCTGGGCGTGGATGTGGATACCAGCTTTACCTTGACCAGTTCCAAAGAGGTTGATCTGACCGTGGTGGAGGGCAATTTAGCGGTTACCCCCGCTTTTGAATACCAGGTGCGGTCATCGGACAGCAATACGTTTGAAATTGTTCCTCAAGAAAATCTGCAGGAAAACACCGTTTACAATTTCAGCTTAGTGGCCCAGCAAGCCGGGGAAGAGCAGCAACGGGAATACCAATGGGCCTATCAAACGAAAGATAGTTTTAAAGTCATGTCCACTCTGCCGCGCGACATGGCCACGGATGTGCCGGTTGATTCCGGCATTGAAGTGACTTTTTCCCATGAGAACTACGTTAATTACGAAAATTATTTTAGCGTTTCTCCTGAAACCGCCGGCCATTTTGAACAGTACCGCAAGACCTTGGCTTTTGTGCCGGATGCGCTGGCGGCCGGCACGGTCTACACCGTAACAATTAAAGCCGGTTTGCCGCTTTCGGGAACAGACCAGACTCTTTTAGAAGACTACCAGTTTCAGTTTGAAACCGCGCTCACGGAACAGCAGACCGGTTATTTTAATTTCACCAAGGATTTTTTTGAATATCCCGACCAAGAAGCGCCGGTGGTAACGGTTTACGAATACAATTCCGGAGTCTCTCTGGCCCAGGTGAGCGTTTACGCCTTCGGCAACTTTGCCGAATTTACCGACGCGGTCAAAACGGTCGGCCTGCATCCGTATTGGGCCCGCTATGCTGATCGCGGCAATCCGTATCCCACCGATTCTTTGACGCTGCAGTCTACTTTCAGCGCGGAAATAAAAACCGCCGATTATCAGCAATATTTAGAATTTCCCGAAACCGTTCCCGAAGGTTATTACTTAATTCAAATTCCGTACGGCAATGCCAAAGCGCAGGCTTTTTTACAGATCGGCGAGCTGGTGGCCAGCTTGCAGGCCAGTCAAAGCAACTCCTTTATTTGGGTGCATGATTTGGAAACCCAAGCGCCGGTGGCTAATGCCGCTATCCGGTTCTCTGACGGCAATCAGATACTTTCCGAAACCGACGGAGACGGCCTGGCCCAGTTCCAGACTCCGGCGGCCATTGAAGAAGATTCTGACGAGCGATTGAAAGGGATGTTTTACTTTACGGTCAGTGACAAGGGAAGAAACCTGCTCTTGCCGGTTGAGAACCATCATGAGTTTGGTGGGTATTATCAGACCGGACGGCGGGACTATTGGACCTATTTTTACACCAACCGTACCTTGTATTCTCCCACTGACAGCGTGAAATTCTGGGGATTGGTTAAGCCGCGCGAGAGCCAGCAGAATCTGCAGGAAGTGGAAGTCCAATTCACTAAATTCCCGAATTACTATACCTCTACTGCCGAAGAGGTCATCGCCAAGAAAACGCTGCCGGTCTCTTCTTACGGCACGCTGGAAGGGTCGTTCGACTATCAGAACCTTAACCCCGGCACTTATTACCTTAAAGTGGCAGCGGACGGCGTGACCATTCTTTCTAAATACGTTGAAATAGCCACCTATACCAAACCGGCCTACAAGATTGAAGTAGATACTCCCAATAAGGCGATTTTTGAAGGGGATGACGCCGTGTTTAACATCAATGCGGTTTTTTACGACGGAACGCCGGTGGGTAATTTGGAACTGGAATATACCGGCGCTTTGGGCGGCGGCAAGATCACCACCGATGCTAACGGTCAGGCCAATGTTGTTCTGGCCACAAGCTATTCTGACGGTTATTATCCGGTATATGAATATTTTTCCATTCATCCGGTACGGGCCGAACTATCCGGCATTTATACCGATGCTTATGTGTATGCCTTCGGGCCGCAATATGCCATTGAGGGAGAGATTAATGACGAAGGAGCGATTTCCGGAAATGTTGATGCCGTCGATTTGAGTAAAATTAACGCTTTAGGAGATGATTTTGTCTGGGATTACCAGGGCGATCCGGTTTCGGACGTGACGGTCGCGGTAAAAGTTTATCACGAATACTACACCAAAACGGAAATCGGAACGCATTACGATTATCTCAATAAAAAAACCTACAAGACTTATGATTATCAATCTCACTCCGATTTAGTCCAGGAGCTTTCGGCCGTTACTGACAGTGGAGGAAGATACTCCGCCCAAATCAACAAAGAAGAGGGCAAGAACTATAAAGTAGAAGTTTCGGTTAATGATCCTGAAGGCCGAAAGGCGGTCGCCAGCCTTTTTCTTTACGGCGATGCCAGGGATTTTTGGTGGAGCCAAGAAGGTTCGGAGCAATATTACTTAGTGACCGATGGAGCGCAAAACGGGGAAACCGCGGCTTATCAGGCGGGAGACGCGGTATCCATATCATTATATGAAAACGAAAAAATAATTCCGGCCCAAGCTCAAAAGAGCATAGTTTACTTCAAAGGGCAGGTGGGATTATTTGATATCGCCGCTTCCGAGCAGTCGGCCGTCTCCTTTACCGTCGAAGAATCATATGCCCCGAACATTTACGTCTACGCCCTTTATTTTGACGGGCGCAGTTATCATTTAACTCGATCCGAACAGATCAAATACGATACCAGCGCCAGAAAGCTTCAGATTGACATCAGCCAGAATAAAGAAAGCTACCGGCCGGGCGAAGAAGTCACGCTACAGCTCAAAGTAACGGATCCGGCCGGAGCGCCGGTGAAAGCCACGGTGAACGTTTCGGCAATTGACGAGGCGCTTACGGCTATTCAATGGGCCAATCCCGCCAACGTTCTGACACAGCTTTACGCCAATATACCCACCCCGATTCTGTACAGCTATCAAAGCCACGAAAAATCAATGGAGTATGGGGCAGAAGGCGGCGGCTGTTTCTCGGGCGATACTGAAATTTTAATGGCTGGCGGAACAACTAAAGCCATTTCCCAAGTGTCCATTGGAGATTTAATCTTGACCCGCCAAGCGCCCCAAAGTAGCAAGCTTGTTTTGGCCCGGGTCAATAATGTTTTGAAACATACCGTGGGGGATTATTTGGTGATTAACGGAAAACTGCGCGTAACGCCGGAACACATTGTTTACCTTAATAATTCATGGCAGCCTATTGGCAACGCGGCGGTCGGCGATCAGCTTACCGGCGCGGATGGCCAATCCGTTAAAATAAACTCCCTGATCCGCCGGCATGAACTTTTGACCGTTTATAACCTGCACGTTGACCGTTATCACACTTTTATCGCTGACGGAATTTACGTGCATAACGAAAAAGCGGGCGGCCGCCAGAATTTTCAGGACATCGCCTTTTTCGGCAGTACTGAGACGGACCAAAACGGGAACGCCTCAGTCACCTTCACCTTGCCGGATAACATTACCGCTTGGCAGACTACGGTGCATGCCGTAACCCAAGATCTAAAAGCCAATGCGGTCCAGACGGCGATTATCGCCACTCAGCCGTACTTTGTCGATGTGGCGGCGGCCTCTGATTATCTGGTTGGCGATCAGCCCAAGATTCTGATCCGCAGTTTCGGCCGCGAGCTGGATAGTGCGGGCACGGTAAAATACGAAATTTCTTTTCCGGAATACAATGACGAAATTATTACCCAGCAAGCCGGCGCTGACGAAGTGGTCGCCGTAGACTTGCCGGAATTTTCCGCCGGCCAGCACGCTATTCGGGTACAGGGGCAGCAAGGTGATTTAAGTGATGCTGTAATCAAAAAATTCAATTACCATGATTCCAACATTACCCAGGGGACGGCTAATTACTATCGCCTGGAGGAAGGATTGGCAATTAAAGGCGCTGCCGAAGGCCAGACCACTCTGAAATTCACCAATCTGGAACGGGGCCAGTTTTATTCCGATTTGAAAGGGCTGACTTGGTCCTGGGGCGACCGCATTGAACAGCAGCTGGGCCGGCGGGTTGCCCAATCATTGTTGAATGAATATTTTTATGAAGAGGCGAC
>Ga0051987_10000725_pt1 | contig 18025 bp, 20 predicted proteins | sample CryGey08umfilter_2_FD_58083 | JGI IMG/M metagenome (GOLD analysis project Ga0051987, IMG submission 58083) | Groundwater microbial communities from aquifer in Utah, USA - Crystal Geyser 4/10/14 0.8 um filter | ecosystem: Environmental > Aquatic > Deep subsurface > Groundwater | place: USA: Utah... | reverse complement strand
TCGTCTTTTGAGGATTTTTGTTCGTTGACGGATACTTCAGCAAGCTCTCCCTTAGGCGTAAGGGAAAATGTTAAAAAGACCTCTCCCTCCTGCAGTTTTCTGTAATTATAGTAGGCGAACCTTCTTATTTTTTCGCGTATGAGCTGGTAGTAGCTTTTATATTCAGGCGTCTTAAATGTCTCACCCGGAATATTTGGAAGGCTTACATTTTTTTTCAAGGAGCCGGGGCCTTCTTTATACGAAGGTTTATAGCCAGAATTCAGTATTGGTTTCTCTTTAAAGATCTCATTTTTTATGAATTCGGTGGATATTTTTTTATTCGACAATGAAGGAATTTGCCCGATGGTTTTGTTTTGCGCGCGCTGGGCGCGTTCCTGTGGCCTGCTGTTAACGGACAGTTTGTAAGATACCTCAATTGGTTTTAAGGGCCGTATAGCCTGTGTAAGCGCGTGATAAGGCATAACAATAAATAGGGACATATGTATGGCAAGAGATACGCCCAAAAATCCCAGGAATTTCAAACCTTCGTTCATATAGTTATTTTATCAGAATTTATGCAGCACGCAAAACTAAAATGCATAATCTACTTTTAAAGTATAATTTCTTTCCGGGCTGGGATAATAGAATTTTATGCCGTTGGCTACTGTAACGCCGGCATATTCTGAGTATATCCTATTAAAAAGATTGTTAATGCCAAAAGTGACGGTTAGATCATTGTGGCGCCAGGATAGGTTCGTATCAGCTAACATATATCCGTTAAGTTTGGAATATGCATTAGCTTGGTCATTGAGGAAGTATCTATTTCCGAGATAGGTACCTGTTATGTTGAACTTTAAGTCATTGGGCAAAGATAATCTGATGCCGATACTTCCCTTATTTTTGGGAACTAATGGTATCTCATTTTCGTTGTATTGCCCGCCGTCAAAATAAGCATTGGTAAAAGTGTAGTTGGCAAATAAAGCAACCTTGTCGTTCAATTTTTCATTGATAGAAGATTCAATGCCCTCGTGGACAGTCTTATTATAGTTTTCATTCTCTCCGAAACCTAATGCTCCACCGGTAGAATTATAATATATCTCATTTTTAACATTCATTCTGAACAATGAAAAACTGCTGCTTAGCCGGTCAGAGAAGTTGTGTCGTATGCCGACCTGGTAATTTATTGAAGATTGCGGTTGAAGGTTTGTGTTAAGTTGTTGCTGGAATAACGCGTCATTGAAAGTGAATTCATCTACCTGAGGAAATCGGAAACTTTTTCCTATATTGAAAAAAACATTTGAATCATTCTGATAGGTGTACACGAGGCCTGTGTTAAATGCTCTTTGTTGCGGCCTTAATTTGTTATCTATGTCAGGGTTCCAGCCCGAGTTATCATGGTAAGTAAATGCGTATTGGGTCAGCTCGTAACGATAGCCGCATACCGCTGTCAATTGCTTAAAGATGGAAAATTCATCTTGCAAATAGCCGCCAATGGAGGTTTTATTGATAGATGTAAGATTCTGTATCGCGTCATCAGGGATAGCGTATTTATTTGAATCAAAATAGACCCGATAATAATCAAGGCCGGAGATCAGCTTGTTATCGTGTTCAAACAGAGCATGATCCAGAGTGTATTTGGGCAATATGCCAAAAGTTTCTATCCTGTTTCTCTGAGTGTATAGCCCTGATGTTAAAAAGTATGTGTCTGTGTTTTTCTGGCGGTAAGTAAAGTCAATGTTGAGATTTCCGAGATATGAAGATTCTATTTTAGGCCCAAGAACAAAATAGAAATCCTTATTGTTGGCGTGGTCTTTGCCGTATCTGGCGTATGTTCTACTGAATTGGTTTATGACACTTTGATTTAAGGAAGCAGGCATGCCGAATGTTGAAGCGTGAAATCCCGAATTAAAATGCGTAGATAACGCTTTGCCGAAATTATACTCCAATTTAGAGGCAAAATCGGTGTTTTTGTTGAAGCTATTATTACGGTATCCGTTAGTTGCGTCACGCCCGGCATTGAACCAATAGGATAACTTATCACCGTGCCCTCCGCCTACAGATAATTTTTGCGCGTTCATATCATAACTGCCGTATGTTGTTTGAAGATCTACTTTAGGCTTGCCTGAACCTTTTTTGGTAATAATATTGATCACGCCTCCGGAGGCATTATCGCCGTACAATACACTCCCGGCGCCTCCACCGCGTATAACCTCTATACGCTCAACCTGATCTAACGGGATCTGGCTCCAGTCTACGCCGCTTAGGTCAACGTTATTAACCCGCATGCCGTTAACTAATACAAGCACATTTAGCGCTGCCTGCTCTCCAAAGCCTGCCATATCCACAGCTGCTTGAGCTCCGTTGCCATACCAGTCTCGCACTGTAACGCCGGGGATAGTCCTGAATATATCTAGCACCTTTCGGGCATTTGAATTTAATATTTCACCCGGAGTTATCGTGGTAACACTTGAAGCGGTCTTATTCAATATTTCCTCGTAACCGTAGGGAGTTATCGCGATCTTATCTAATTCTATTTGTGGTTCCTCCGTGGCGAACGCGCATAAAGTTGGCAATAAAAAAATTACTGCGATAATAAGGCATTTTTTCATGGCTATTCTTTCTCCTATATCTTAAAAAATGGTTATAAAAATAAAAAACCCTTGGCCTCTTTTAAAAAGTCAAGGGTTAACCCAATCTATTGGCACCCTGGCTTTGCCTCGAAGCCGTTGTTTATAGGTTTTAACTATAGGCAGGTCTTCTGGCTCTCCTTTTAGCCTTATCGCCTTCCCGGTTTTCACCAGTGGCTCATTGATGAGGCATTGCAGCAAGGATTACAGCGGCGGGACCGCATCCGAATTTTCCTCTCGCGAGGAAGTCACGGATTTCCCTTACGCCCATAGATTAAAAATTATCGCGTCAAAAGAACAGCGGCGAATTTTGTATTCCTGATAAATTTCGCCGATAACTCATAGGCGCCGAAAAGCGCCGCTGAATATACGAGTGTGCTAGCAAGGAAGTTTCTGAAGAACGGTATACCTGCTATGTAACATGTGCTTAGCCCTGAAAGTGTCAAAGGATACCAGCCGCTCGCCCATACACCGAAATTAGTGACTATGAAGAACACAAGTGACGAGATCAACGAACCGGCAAGGATGTTTGTAATCTTTTTTGATCTTTTTAATGAAAGGCCTATAAGGCTGATCAGGACTACCGAGCCCCAGGTGAAAATTACTATATCGTGAAGCCCCAGGAACAGATCGCTTAAGATCATCAAGGCTAAAGGCACGATAAGCGCTAGCCTCTTATTAGGTAAATATGCGGCTCCGAAAAGCGCTATAGCTGCGACTGGATTTATATTCGGCATGTGAGGTATAAATCTAAAAAAAACTCCGGTCATAATTAATATAATAGCTAACATCTTCACCCCTCCCATGATTTGTTTATTAATGTTGGAGTTTTTATTCTGATGCTTATTTTTATATAGAGAGTTTCTCGCTAACGCGGAATTTTGTCAAGTTATATTTATTTCTTCACCTTTACCATCGGCACAAAACGCACGGGAATTATATTCTTTTGTTCAAACGCGCCGTCTTCTTTTTTTGTGACGCAATATAGCTCCTGGAAGATATCTCCAAGCGGAATGACCATGCGCCCGCCTGTCTTTAATTGTTTGATCAATTCTTGCGGTATTTCTGGTGCTGCCGCGGTTACTATGATCGCGTCAAAAGGCGCCTCCTGCGGATAGCCTTTGTAGCCGTCCCCTGCCAATATTTCTATATTTTCGTATCCCAGTTCTTTGAGGCGTTCTTTGGCTTGTTCTGCGAGTTCCGGTATTATTTCTATCGTGTATACTTTTTTTACGAGTTGAGCCAGGATAACAGCCTGGTAACCTGAACCTGTGCCGATCTCTAATATTTTGTATTCAGGTTTTAGATCGGCGAGCTCTGTCATGAGGGCTACGATATAAGGTTGAGAGATCGTCTGATTTTTTTCAATAGGCAAGGCGCTGTCTTCGTAGGCGTGGCGCTTGACGTTTTCAGGAAGAAAGAGGTGTCTTTTGACTTTTAGCATTGCCTGGAGGACCTTTTCATCAGAGACATTGCGACCGCGGATCTGGTTTGTAACCATACCGCGCCTCTCTATTTCAAACTTATTTTCAGGATCTTCGGGCATTATATTTGTAGGAGCAAAAAAGCGATGATGATAAGTATTACAATAATGATCAGGATGGAACGTTTAGCTGTTGAAGTGTTCTTTAGCGATTCTCCGCAGAAAAGGCATAGAAGCGCGTCGTCATCATTGATCGGCTTATGGCAGTGCGGGCAAAGACGCTCCATGAACATATTCTATCACTATAAATGCAATCCTATAATATTTATTTAGTGAAATACTCCGAAGCGGTCATTTGCGTAGGAGTATAAAAAAACAACCTTTTTTTGAAAGGTTGTTTTCCTATATCCTATTTACTATTTACTATAAACTATATACTATTAACTAATTTTAAAAACTTACTTCTTCAGGCGTTTTGCAGAGGTCTATCTTCAAGGTATGGCAGAAAGAGACATAGAAGTATTTTTCTTTTGTAATGCAATATATGCCACCCTTCATTTTGATGTGAAATTTTTCAGTTTTTTCTTTAGTATCGCGGCATTTTGAGACAAAGATCTCGGGCCTATCGGTCTTATGGACATCTTCTTTTTTGACTTCCTTGACTATATATATAAGGTATTTATGGATCTTAGTCAGGATCCCTTCTTCATTGATGGTTTCGGAAGCCCACAATACCCTTTTTTTCCTATCGTCCGACGTTAGATTTTTGAATATCATGTCTCTCATAGTAATACAAATATAACATAGTAAAATTATGCAATTCAATGGGTTATGAGATTATTAGGAAAGCGCTACCTTGCGGTTATTTGAATAACTTTGAGAAGAAATTGCGGGTATTAAAACGCGTTTCATTTTTCTGTAACAGCCTGCGAATATTTGTGTTATGCCTGATCATAGATAAACTGCACAAAATTATTAGGAATGCGGCAATCTCTTTGGGTAGGTTTAAAAATATCGCAATGACAGGCAGGCATATTGAAGATATCACAGAAGCAAGCGATACTATGCCTGTAGGAATGAATATTATAAGCCATAAAAAAATAATGCTGATAACTACCCAGACAAAGCGGTCAATAATGATCGCAAACGCTATAAGCGCTCCTAAACTTGTTGCTATGCCTTTGCCTCCTTTAAATCCCAAGAATATAGTCCAGTTGTGGCCGCTTACGGTAGTTATCGCGCAAAGGCATAAGAATAGGTTTTCGGAGATCAGCGCTCCACTTTGATAAAAAATATATTTTGCAAGCAGGACCGCGAGTGCGCCTTTTAGTATATCCAACGCAAGGACAATGGCCCCTGTGCCGCGGCCAAGTATTCTGAAGGCGTTGGTAGCGCCTAAGTTGCCTGAGCCGTGTTGGCGTAAGTCTATGCCTTTGGTTATCTTCCCGAATATATAAGCTACTGGAATAGACCCTAAAATATAGCTAAATATTATTCCTAAAAGAAGCTTTATTATTTTTTCGTCCATGGTCTGAGTTAAGGGTGTTTATGCCTTTTCGCGCGTAGTCAAAACCCGATATGATGGTAAACGAAGACGCTATCCACCATATAAACGGCGAAAATTTACATTCAAGGATGAGGCTTACGATTGTCATCATTTGGAAAAATGTAGTTAGCTTTCCCCACCACGTGGGTTTTATCTGCGCGTCTTCATTGGTCATCATGATGATCCCGCTCCCTATTAAGATGATGACATCACGGCTTATGACAATCAGAAGGACCCACAGCGGAAGTGACACGGAAAAATATACCTTGCTTATCCTGTAGACAAATATAAAGGCGGTTAAAAGCAGAGCTTTGTCTGCCAGCGGGTCTAAGATGGCGCCCGCTTTTGTCTTTTGCCTTTGAGTGCGGGCGATGTAGCCGTCAATGATATCTGAAACGATAGCCAGGAGAAAGATGCTAAGCGCTACGAATTTTAAGTATTCTTTTTCAGGCGAATAGAATATCAGGCTTGCTACGAAAAATGGGATGCTTAAGATCCTAAAAAGAGTGATCTTATTGGCAAATGTCATTTTAAGATCCTGATCCGGTTCAGAGGCCAATAGATCACAATGGCCTTTCCCATCAGATACTTTTCATCCAGAAAACCCCAATACCTGGAGTCTTTTGAAGAGGCGCTGTTATCGCCTAAGGCAAAGTATGAATCTTTTGGGATCGTTAAGGCCTGCCCCTCTTTTCCGAAGTCGCCGCGGTTATAATAATATATTTTATTAATCGGGTCTTTTTTTTCAGAGATGTTATTGCGCAAGACCTCTCCATTTTTTATCTCAAATATGTCTCCGGGCAGGCCAAGGCAGCGCTTTATGAAGGCGCGTTTTATTTCTTCCGGATAATTGAAGACGATGATGTCTCCTATTTGCGGCGTTTTAAATTTTGCTATTTTCTTAAATGTGAAGGGTATCCTTAATCCATAGCTATAGCGCAATACGAGTATCCTGTCTCCCGGCATCAACGTTGGCTCCATTGACCCCGTCGGTATTTTAAAGGGCTGTATGATAAAAGAACGTATGATGAGCGCGAGGACTACGGCCGTGATTATTGTCTCAAATGTCTCTTTAAAAAATGCTTTTTTCTTTTCGTCTAATTTTAGGAACATTTACCTCTCCTTGCGTAGTGATGCGGCACTGGCCCAATTTGCGCTATTGAGCGCACACCCGCGCAATTCCTTATAAGCGCGGGGTGCCTTATAAGGGCCAGGTGTGTTCAAATTTTAAGCGCGGCTAAGAAGGCTTCTTGTGGTATCTCAACGTTACCTACTTGCTTTAGCCTCTTTTTTCCTTCTTTTTGTTTCTCCCACAGCTTTCTTTTTCGGGTAATGTCGCCTCCGTAGCACTTAGCTGTGACGTTTTTGCCCATGGGCCTGACTTTTTCAGAAGCCAGGATATTTCCGCCTACGGCGGCTTGTAGGTTGATCATGAACAATTGCCTTGGGATCAATTCCTTCAGTTTTTCAACAAGCATGCGGCCTTTGGCTTGCGCCTTGTCCTTATATATAAGGCATGAAAAAGCGTCACATACCTTTCCATTTATAAGGATGTCCAATTTGACGAGCTTGGTCGGTTTGTACCCTTCAAATTCATAATCTAGAGAACCATAGCCGCGCGTCACTGATTTTATCTTGTCATAAAAATCGACGATGATCTCAGCAAGAGGCATTTCATAGATGACCTTGACCCTGTCTTCTCCTAAGTAATCGTTAGCTTTGAATTCACCTCTTCTTTGTTTGGCCATTTCGCATATCTCTTCAATGGATGTGGTAGGGATTATCATAAATACGCGCGCGAACGGCTCCTCGGCTAATTCTATCTGCGCCGGGTCGGGTAATTTAGCCGGGTTGTCTATTTCTATTGTATTTTTGTCGCGCGTTGTTATCCTGTAGACTACATTAGGCGTGGTCAGAACAAGGTTTAGATTGTATTCTCTTTCAAGCCTTTCCTGGATGATCTCCATATGCAGAAGGCCTAAAAAACCGCACCTGAAACCGTAACCAAAAGATTGGGATGTCTCGGTTTCAAAGACAAAAGATGAATCATTGAGGCTTAATTTACCGATGGCTATTTTAAGGTCCGGAAAATCTTTGGAGTTCACAGGATAGACGCCGCAAAATACAAGAGGTTTGACTTTTTTATATCCGGGCAGAGGTTCTTTGGCAGGATTGGCTGCGTGCGTCACTGTGTCTCCGATAAGTATCTCTTTGGGGTCCTTGATGTTGCAGGTTATGTAACCTACTTCGCCGCATGAAATTTTATTAGTTTCGGTCATCTGCGGCTTAAATACGCCTATCTCTTCAACTATGTAAGTTTTTTCAATGTGCATCATTTTTATCGCGTCGCCAACGGCCACGGTGCCGTTAAAGAGCCTGCAATATAGGATGACACCTTTGTAGATGTCAAATTGTGAGTCAAAGATAAGGGCTTCTAAGGGGTTATCGCTGTTTCCTTTAGGCGCAGGCAGGCACTTTATGACCCGCTCTAATATTTCTTTGATCCCTATACTTTCCTTCGCCGAAGCAAGCAGTATGTCTTTTTCATCTAATCTTAAGATATCGCGTATCTGGTCTTTAACTCTTTGTATATCTATGCCTTGTATGTCTATTTTGTTTATTACGGGTATTATCTTTAAGTTATGCTCGCGCGCTAAGAAAAAATTAGCAACGGTTTGAGCCTCTATACCCTGGGTGACGTCTACTATGAGCAGCGCCCCTTCACAGGCTGCCAGTGATTTTGATACTTCATATGTAAAGTCAACGTGGCCCGGGGTATCAATAAGGTTTAAGGTGTATGTGTTTTTGTCATCGGCGGTATAGTTCAATACCACTGATGATGCTTTGATAGTAATACCTCTCTCTTGCTCTATTTCCATATCGTCAAGAAGTTGATCATGGAAGCGCCTCTTGTCAATGCCGCCTGTGAATTCTATTAATCTGTCGGCTAACGTTGATTTACCGTGGTCTATATGGGCAATAATAGAAAAATTTCTTATCAGTTGTTGGTTCATTATTGTTTATTTACCTCGGCTATTATGGTGTCAACAACCTCACCTATGGAGAGATCGGTCGTGTCAATGTATACGGCATCGTCCGCGCGTCTTAAAGGCGAATGCTCGCGCGTGGAGTCCAGCCTGTCTCTTTGCGTAATATCTTTTTTTACGTCCGGCTCATCTATCGGGATATTTTTTTCCTTCATTTCCAGAAAGCGCCTTTTGGTCCTTTCCTGTAAGTCAGCGTCAAGATAAAATTTTTTGTAAGCATCGGGGAATACGACAGTTGTTGTGTCACGGCCCTCAAGTATAGCCTTTTTTCCTTCAGCCATATGTCTTTGTAAAATGACCATGCGTTCTCTGACTTTTTTTATTTTCGCGATAAAGGATACGGTTTCGGCTATTTGCGGTTTTCTGATATCTTCCGTTACATCTTTGCCGTCACAATATACTTTGAGTTGCGCTGATGCCGGGTCATAGTCAAGACGTATATCGCAATTAAGCGCTAACTCTATTATTTTTTTTTCATCATCGTGACTTATACCGAGCATCTGGGCCTTGAGCGCTAAAACGCGGTACATAGCGCCCGTGTCAATGTAAAATAATTTCAGTTTTTTAGCGACTAGTTTAGCGACCGTGCTTTTTCCTGAGCCTGCGGGGCCGTCAATGGCGATGATGGGTTTGCGCGACGTCATGATCCTGATGGGATGAGCATTCTTTTGTCTTTGGATTTCTTAAGGAAGGAAACCAATTCTTTTTTATTATGTCCTGCCACAGCTTTTTTCAAGGTTTGAAGCGATATTTCAAAAGCTCTTATTGATCTTATGACTTCTTTGGCGTTGGATATAAATATGTCGGCCCATATATCAGGGCTTGAAAGCGCGATGCGCGTTGAATCTTTTAGCCCGCCCGCGGTAAAGTCAATAGCCTCATTAGGCAGGGCCTGCATTAAAGAAAAGGCAGCCGCGTGCGGAAGGTGGCTTGAAAAGGCAAGCATATGGTCATGTTTCTCGGGTGTCATCACGACTGTTTTGCTCCCTAGTTTTTCCCAGAATTCAGCTAAACGCGCGAGCTGCTTGGATCGTTTACAACGCTCAGGCGTCAGGATAAGAACAGAATTTTTAAACAGGTCGGCTCTTGAGCCTGATATGCCGCTCTGTTCTGACCCTGCCAGAGGGTGAGAGCCTATAAAGTTAAGCCTCCCTGCCGCTTTGACAATTTTTAATTTTGTGCTTCCTGTATCCGTTATAATACTTGTTTTACCCGCGATCTTTTTAAGGATGTTTAATTTTTTTATGATGTCGCTGACAGGCACGCAAAGGATGATGAGGCCGCTGAGCGCTACTGCTTTTCTAATGTCATCTGTCCCTTCATCTATCGCGCCCATTTTTACGGCAGCCGCGATCTTGTTTTTGTTTCGGAAAAAGCCGGTCACTTTATCCGCAAGCTTATATTTTTTTACGGCCAGGCCGACAGAACCGCCTAATAATCCGACACCTATGATAGTTATTTTTTTAAAAGGCTTCATATTTCCCTGTGTATCGCGAGCGCGATCCTTTCCAATTCATGCATAAGGAGCATAAGTTTTTCCGGAAGTAGTGATTGGGCTCCATCTGACATAGCCTCTTCAGGTTTTGTGTGCACCTCTATCATGAGGCCGTCAGCTCCCGCGGCTAAAGCTGCTTTTGCCAGAGCTCCCACAAGGTTCCATTTTCCAGCGGCATGGCTGGGATCAACAATAATGGGCAAGTGCGATAGTTGTTTTACCACTGGTACCGCGCTTATATCAAGTGTGTTGCGTGTATAATCTTCAAACGTGCGGATGCCGCGTTCGCAAAGAATGATATTATTATTGCCTTCGGCCATGATGTATTCCGCGGACATCAATAGTTCTTTGATCGTTGAAGAAAGCCCGCGTTTTAAAAGTACGGGTTTTTTTGTCAGGCCGACCTCTTTTAATAGATTGAAATTCTGCATATTCCTGGCGCCTATCTGGAGGATGTCTGCGTGCCGGGCGACTAATTCTACGTCGCGCGTGTCCATAACTTCAGTGATGGTTGGCATATTGAGTTTTTTGCTGACGCGGGATAGCATTTTAAGCCCTTCTTCTCCTAAACCCTGAAAGGCGTATGGGGAAGTGCGAGGCTTAAATGCGCCGCCGCGAAGCACGGACGCGCCAGCGAATTTTACTTTTTCGGCTATTTCAAGTAAAAGGCCTTCGTTTTCAATGGCGCAAGGCCCTGCGATGATAATGACGCGCTTGTCGCCTATCTTGAGGTGTTCTGTAATATTTACGCAGGAGTTTTCTTTTTTGAATTCCCTGGATACCAATCTATATGGGGCTAGCACAGGTATAACATTTTCAACACCGGGGAATACCTCAAGAGGAATGGCGCGTAACGCGTCTTCAGGTCCTATGAGGCCGATGATGGTCCTCTCCGTGCCTTTTGAAATGTGGGGTTTTAAACCCAGTTTTTCGGCCCTGTCTATTATATGATCTATATTTTCCTGCGTCGCGTCACGCCTTAAGACGATTATCATTGATCCACCCCCCTGATATTGATCACTTTTTCAAGTTCCTTTAATTCTTTTATTAGTTTTATGTTCTCTTGTCTTGTGCCTATGGTGATCCTCGCGTAATTAGGCATGTTATAACAATTCATTTCGCGTATTATGACGCCTCTTTTAAGTAGTTCCTGGAAGATCTTCCGCGTATCAGCATTCATTCGTATAAATATGAAATTGGCCGCGCTTTTCTTGAACCATATTCCGAGCTCAGTGAAAGCGTCGTAGAGGAACTTCTTCTCATTTTTTATGAGGTTTTTTGATAGTTTTACAAAAGCTTTATCGTCAAGCGCCGCGGCAGCCGCGGCTTGAGCAAGCGAATTGACATTAAATGGCTGCCTTACCCGTTGGGCATAAGCGACTAGGCTGCTATTTGCTATCATATACCCGACACGCAGGCCTGCCAGTCCGTAGATCTTTGAAAATGTCCGCAAAATAGCTATATTCTTTTTATTTATCAGCCTGACCAGTTTTGGAAAATCTTTATCAGCGGCATATTCAAAGTAGGCTTCATCAAATACTACAAGGATATCTTTAGGAATGCCTTCCAAAAATGAAGTTACCTGGTTTGAATTTACGTAAGTTCCAGTCGGGTTGTTCGGATTGGCGATAAAAATAGCTTTAGTGCGCGGCGAAATAGCTTTTTTTATTGCCGTCAGGTCATAAGTAAAGTTACGCATAGGGATCGTTTTGACTACGAACCCGTTAATAGCTCCGCAGATCTTGTACTCAACGAAAGTTACTTCGCTTGTTATTATTTCAGCTCCGGGTTCTTTGATGGTTTTTAATATGATGTCAATGAGCTCATCTGAGCCGTTGCCAAAAATAAGGTTAGGCTCAGGTACGCCCAGGAAACGCGCGAGCTTATTTTTTAAATAGAAGCATGTTCCTTCCGGGTAACGATTTAGGCAGGCAAGCGCCTTTTTAACGGCTTGAAGCGCTTTAGGCGATGGGCCCAGCGCGTTTTCATTTGAGGCAAGCTTTATGGCGCCCTTTATGCCCAACTCCCTTTCTACTTCTTCAATGGGTTTGCCGGGTTTATAAGCTTCAATATTTTTTATATCTTTGCGTATTAGGCCCATAGTTTAATCGTTTAAGGGGTATGATCCCAGTATTTTTAAGAATTTGCACTTTTCTTCCAGTTCTTCCAGCGCTTTCCTGATCTTTTTGTCTTTGCAATGGCCGATAAGATCAATAAAAAAGAAATAATCCCAAGCTTTTTTCTTTGAAGGCCTGGATTCTATTTTTGTCATATTTATCTTATATTTTTTGAAAGGCAAAAGCATTTCATGCAAAGCGCCTACCTTGTCTTTTATAGAGAACATGATGGAAGTCTTATCATGGCCCGTAGGTTCAGCCTCAAATTTTCCTATTACAAGGAATTTTGTAATGTTGTGCGGGCTATCTTCAATTGCCATTGCCACTACTTTTAGTTTGTATTCTTTAGCTGCCAAAATAGAAGCGATACAGGCCGCGTTCTTCTCTCGCGCGGCTATCTGAGCGGCTCGCGTTGTGCTTGAAACTTCAATTAGGCCTGCTTTAGGCAGATTTGTCTCAAGCCAAAGGCGGCATTGGCCAAAGACCTGAGGATTAGAATATATTTTTTTGATATTTTTTTTCACACAGTTAGCAAGAAGATTATGAGAAATATCAAGCATTAACTGAGCGCATATTTTCAGGTCTGAGTCAACCAGCATATCTAGCGTGTGCGATATAGCGCCTTCAATTGAATTCTCAATTGGGATGACACCATAGTCGGCAGTATTTTTTTCTACCTCGGCGAATACGTCACTTATGGTATTACAGGGCAGGTATCCGACAGATGAGCCAAATTTTTTTAAAGCCGCTAAATGTGAGAATGTAGCTTTCGGCCCGAGATAAGCTATGACAAGAGGCTTTTCCAACGAAAAAGACGCTGACATGATCTCTCTGTAAATGGCTTCAAGGGCTTCATTGGCTAACGGGCCTTGGTTTTGTTTATTTATTTTCGTCAAAATGTCTTTTTCCCTCGCCGGAGCGTAAATGGAGCTCTTGGACCTATTTTTGAGTTGGCCGATATCAAGTATCTGCTTGGCTCGCTTGTTCAAGAGCTTTACTATCTCCTTGTCCACTGCGTCAATATTTTTACGGATCTTTTTGATTGGCATCCTGTTCTCCGATCTGTAATTGCTCTTCCTCTTCTTTTGAAAGCGGCGTTATATCACCTTCGCCGCTGGCCAGTTTTACGTCTAAGAGAATGTCTTGCTGCGCGAATTCTTCTATCTTTGGCAGTTCCGCGAGTGATTTTAAACCAAAATAATCCAAGAAGAGGCGCGTAGTGCCATATACGAAAGGCCTGCCTATGACTTCTTTGCGCCCCGCTATGCGTATAAGATTTTTTTCAAGCAGGCTCTTTATTACTCCGTCCGCGTTGACCCCGCGTATAGCTTCTATGTCTATGCGTGTCACCGGTTGTTTATAGGCAATTATAGAAAGTGTCTCAAGCGAAGGGCCGCTTAGCTTCTCTGTATGTTTTATTTTATAATAACTTTTGATGACCTCAGCGTTATCCGGAGATGTCACCATTTGAAAGCCCCCCGCGATCTCTATAACGCGCAGGCCGCTGGAGCGGCCTATCAGTTCTTTTTGAAGAGATTCTATGAGTTCTCTTATCTTGGGAGCCTCTAAATTATCAAAAAGTTTTTTGATATCGTCAATGAAAATGGGTTTGTCACTGGTAAAGATGAGTGATTCTATGGCCGATCTTATTTTTTCAGGTTCCAGCGGTTCTTCCATTATTTACCCTTAAAATTGTTTTCCACCCGATAGCTGAGGATCGTCATCTCTAACGGGGCTTACCGATCCTCTGTTTATAAACGATATTCAGGACTTCTTCCGCGTTTTTCAGGTGCGGCTGTTTTTTCAGTGCTTCAGAGACCATTTCTTTGGCTTCGCTCTTTTTATACTGTAATTGCATGAGCACTTCTACCGCTTCTTCTACCAGGCCTACTTCGGGCTGGGTGGTTGTTTTTGCGGAGCCGTCCTGAATGAGCCCGAATCTCCCTACCTTGCCCTGGAGTTTAGCTATTATTTCTTTGGCCCTCTGAGGGCCTATACCTGGTAGCGAACGCAGGGAGTTTGTGTCAGCCTCGTCAATGGCCTTGGCTATTGACGATATCGGAGTGTTGATGGCGCGTAGCGCGGCTTTGGGCCCGATGCCTGAAACTGTGATAAATATTTCAAAAAACTCTTTTTCCACCTCGTTTAAAAAACCTATTAATACCGGTATGCCCCGCGAAGGCTCTATCTGGTAATAGTGGTATGTCACTAAGTGTACCAGGCCTTCATTTGTGATATTTTCGTCTATGCGGGATAATGTGATCAGAGGTAAAAATATCTCATAGCATATGCCTTGGTTCTCAAGGATGATGGATTGCGCTTTTTTTTCTATTAATTTACCGCTGATACGGGCTATCATACTTTACTCCGCATGATATAAGCGTGCGCTACGGCAAGCGATATCGCGTCTGTCGTGTCTAATGGCCCCAGGGATTCTTTTTTAGCGCCTGTCATATGCTCTACCATTTTTTGTATCTGTAACTTTGACGCATGGCCGCTTCCGGTGATGGTTTTTTTTACGCTGGTCGCGGCATACTCAAAAAAAGGTATATGTTTTTCTTCAGATAGCATGCATATGACGCCTCGCGCGTGGCCCAACAAAGACGCTGTAACAGGGTGTTTGTAGTGGCTGTATAATTTTTCAAGCACAAGGCAGTCAGGCCTGTATTGGTCAATGAGCGAGGATAGCGTAGCATGGATCGTTGAAAGACGCTTAGGCATCCCTTCTTCAACGTCTGTCTTGATGAAACCAGATTGCTTTATACAAAAACCATTCTTGGCTGTCTCTATAAAACCGTAGCCGGTGATATTTAAACCCGGGTCAATGCCGAGGATCAGCATTTTTTATTTACTCCTCAGTTATTTCATCCGGCATCAATTCATCAGGGATATCAAAATTCGCGTAAACGTGCTGGACATCTTCGTGTTCTTCAAGCGCGTCCATAAGAGTTAAAATGGATGCCGCGTGAGCTTTATCAGTTATTTTGATGGTCGTTAACGGCAGCATCGTTATTTCAGCTGACTGCATGGGTATATTTTTGGCGTCTATAGCCGCCTTGACAGTATCCAGGTCAGCAGGCCCGGTAATGATCTCATAGATGTTTGGGTCTTCGGTCTTAAGGTCTTCTGCCCCGGCATCTAGGACGATAGTCATAAGCTTGTCTTCTTCAACAGCGCTTTTCTCAACCGCAATGTAGCCTTTTTTTTGGAATAAGAAACTGACCGATCCTGCAGAAGCCATATTAGCGCCTCTCTTTGACATAAGATTACGCAGTTCAGCGGTAGTCCTGTTCTTATTGTCTGTGACGATGTCTATCATAAGCGCGATACCCGCAGGGCCGTAACCTTCGTAGGTCATTTCTTCATAAGTTATGCCTGGGAGTTCGCCCGTGCCCCTTTTTATGGCTTTGTCAATGTTATCCGAAGGCATATTGGATTCTTTAGCTTTGCCTATGGCGGTTCTAAGCCGGATATTGGTTTCTATGTTGCTGCCTCCCGCGCGCGCCGCGGCAGTCAGCTCTTTTATTACTTTCGTGAAGAGCTGTCCGCGTTTCGCGTCTATCGCGGCTTTTTTGTGTTTGATACTTGACCATTTTGAATGCCCTGACATGTGAAGCCCCTTTCGTTTTATTTTTTGATATCAATTTCCAAAATAGACGTATAAGCCGAGTTCTGTCTGCCCTGGTTACGTTTTGTCCTGGGATCGCTCGCGATTTCAGGACAGCAGGGCATGATAGCTATTTGACTCGACCTGCGGATCGCTCCGCGGGCTCTAGCAGCCAACCCTCTCTGACTCTGTTTTTCAGACGGACAGTCCTATTCCCGTCAGACGGGATGTCAGAGACTACTTAGCATTGCTCTACGCAGAGATTGCCGCGTTTCACCCGTCCTTCTTACGTTTTGCTCTTGCATCGCATAGCGATACAAGAGCAATAGGACGACTCGTCTCTGTGGCTCTTTTCCTCCCCTTAAAGGCAAGCCTTTAAGGGTGGCGGTTATTATCCGCTGCGCTGTCCTTTAGAGCTCGGACTTTCCTCCCGCGCGCTTAGCGCTACGGGCAGCTATCCCGCCTATTTTGGATTTATTTATTGTGTTACGCAAAACCAATGTAAGCTTCTTTGTCCACGGAACTTTTTGCCGTCTGCTGCGGTTTAGGGCTCGCTCGTTTCGCCCGTCATTGTGTAGGGCACATCGCTTACCCTAATTCCCTGCCTGTCCGGCAGGCCTGCAGACTTTTGCCAAAAAGTTCCTGATTGTGAGCTTAAAGAACCTTCCATTGCTTTTGCGTTATTCAATGGGTGTTTTTTCTTTTAATCGCCAGGCGGGCTAATTTATCGGCGCCGCTGTTTTGTTCTCTGGGTATATGTGTTATAGCATAATCTTTAAAACCTTTCAGCAAGTTTATGGCCTGCTCAAAAAGGTTTTTGATATTTTCACTTTTGACCCTGTATTCGCCGCTCATTTGTTTACAAAGAAGCTCGCTGTCAGAGAAGACCTTGATGGACGCCGCTTTCATGATGAGGGCTTCCTGAAGCGCAAAGACAAGCGCTGTATATTCCGCGAAATTATTTGTTTGTTTGCCTATATATTTTGAAATATTTTTTAAAGGTACGTCTTCGCTTGAGATCATCACTCCTATGCCTGAATCTCCCGGGTTGCCTATGGAAGAGCCATCTATATAAATATCTATTGTTTTATTATTGTACATCTTCCTGCAAATATAATATTCTCGCGCACGATTCGCAAGTGATGATGTTTTCGTGCATTCTTATCTCGTTTTCAACTTGTGGCGGCACGTGCATAAAACATCCGCCGCAGGAGTTATTATCAACTTTTACTAAAGCTAGCCCGTTTTTTCCCTGAAGGATGTGCTCATAGCGGGCCAATATTTTTTTATCAATTCCGCTTATGAGGGCCCGCCTTTTCCCATCAAGGCCGCTAAGCAATACTTCGACTTCTTTGACTCTGTTTAAGGCAGCGACCTTTTTTTCGTTGTATGACTTTTCCTCAGCCTCCAGGGATCTTTTTTCTTTTTCAACATCATTTTTCATGGTATCTTGCTGATCCATGAGCAATAATATTTCTTCTTCAATGAGGGACTTGTCGGCTTTTAAGCTTTCAATTTCAGTTAATTTAACCTGGTATTCCTTGTTTGTTTTTAACTGGCCTAGTTGGCTTTGAATTTTTTTAATGTTTTCCTCTTTAGACGCCAGATCCCCTTCTTTATCCTTTTGTTTCAATAAAAGTTTCCGTTTTGTTTCTTCAAGGCTTTTCAGGCCTGCTTTTTTAGCTTCAAATTCTCTCGCGAGTTCCTCAATAAGCTTCGGATGATCGGTTTTATCTTTTGAAAGAGCAAATATATCCTTGTCGATCTCCTGCAGCTCAACAAGTCTTTTCATCTCTTCTTTTATGTTTACCTTTGGCATATGGCGGCTTCCATTTCTTTTTTAATAGTGGGCGCAGAAGGACTCGAACCTTCGGCCTCTGCCATGTGAGGGCAGCACTCTAACCAACTGAGCTATGCGCCCGAATTGAGATTTGAACCCCGGACTAGTCGCTTCTCACTTTGTTCGTCGCTCCCCAAAGGGGATCTGCCACTATAGCGTTCCCATTAGATCATTGGCGGACTGTTACTCCGAAACCGTGGGTAAAATTTTTCCCCGCGCCCCTATTTGCTCCGGTGTTCTTTAAAATTATGGGCCCACAGGGATTCGAACCCCGGACCAAGTGATTATGAGTCACCTGCTCTGACCGACTGAGCTATGGGCCCTAAATTGACACAAAATGGGCC
>Ga0051987_10000705_pt1 | contig 18353 bp, 18 predicted proteins | sample CryGey08umfilter_2_FD_58083 | JGI IMG/M metagenome (GOLD analysis project Ga0051987, IMG submission 58083) | Groundwater microbial communities from aquifer in Utah, USA - Crystal Geyser 4/10/14 0.8 um filter | ecosystem: Environmental > Aquatic > Deep subsurface > Groundwater | place: USA: Utah... | reverse complement strand
TTTTTGGTCTAAGAATGAAGCATAAGTTTATTCTTGAATTAATTTTAGCTCTTATTATTAGCATCATGATGTATCAACAGCTGGGAATTTCTTTTATTAATATTCCTTTTGTCGGTACTTTTAATCTTGGCTTGATGTTTATCCCTTTTGCTACTTTCACTATTGTTGCTTTTGCCAATGCTATTAATGTCACCGATGGCTTAGATGGTCTGGCCGCAGGTTCACTTATGATCTCCTTGTTTGGCTTGTGGTTATTGTCAGCCTCAATTCTTGACGTTCCTTTATCGGTTTTTATCGCCGTCTGGATTGGTTCGCTGATTTCTTTTCTATATTTTAATGTCTTTCCGGCTCGCTTGTTTATGGGTGATGTTGGCTCTCTTTCTTTCGGAGCTACGCTGGCGGTCATAGGCCTTCTTTTGGGCAAGGTTTTCGCTTTAGTCGTGATTGGTTTTATTTTTGTTTTAGAAATCTCAAGTTCACTGGCGCAACTGATGAGCAAAAAATTCAGGAATAAGAGCCTTATTCCAGCCGCTCCATTTCATTTAACGCTTCAGTCTCTTGGATGGGAAGAACCCAAAATTGTTCAGCGGGCTTGGCTTGTACAGATCATGTTGACAATCTTTGGCGTCTGGCTAACCGTAATTCGATGAAGCATAAAAAACATCCGGCTCGATTTGATCGTGTGCTTTTAATAGTAATTATTTCTTTGAGTTTACTTGGATTTTTACTAATGTTTGATAGCTCAGTGATCGAGAGCTACCAAACATTTGGCTCGCCGTACGCTTTGATTCGACAACAGGGCCTGGGTTTAATTCTTGGCTGCATTGCTTTTCTTGGGACTTTCCTGATACCTCCAAAATTTTGGATCAAGTTTGGGAAAATTGGCTACATTTTCGGTGTACTGTTACTGGTCTTAGTTTTTGTTCCAGGCATCGGTGTAGAGCTGAATGGTGCTCACCGTTGGCTAAATGCAGGTTTTACCTTACTTCAGCCAATCGAGATTTTTAAATTTTTATTTATTGCAGCGATGGCTAGATGGTTTTCTGAGCACCAGCGCATTAGACCATTTTTAGCTGTCACCGCCATTCCTGTGATCTTATTGCTACTTCAGCCAGATCTGGGTTCGACTATGCTGTTAGTGCTAATTGCCGTTGGAATGTTTTTTCTTGCCGGCGGGTCTTTGAAAAAAATTAGCCTGATCGGATTAAGCATAATTCCCTTAGTATTGGTGGCGATATTTTTGTCTCCATACAGACTTGAGCGGATGAAGACATTTTTGGATCCAAACTATGATCCTTTGGGAAGTAGCTTCCACATGCGACAGGCCATAGTAGCAATTGGGGGCGGGGGTTTTTTTGGAAAAGGTATCGGCAATTCCAGTCAAAAATTCTCGTACGTTCCCGAGACAAGCACAGACTCAATTTTTGCCATCGTTGGTGAAGAGCTCGGTTTTATTGGTGCGTTTAGCTTGATTCTAGGATTTGGTTTATTCTTTTGGTTGGTCTATAAAACAGCTCAGCATCCAGACAACTCGCCAGAAGAAAGACTCTTGGTTTTTGGGTTGCTTCTATGGATTGCAGGCCAAGTGATTTTGAATTTGTCCGCTATCGTAGGCTTGCTCCCACTAACTGGGGTGCCATTGCCGTTTTTTTCGTATGGTAGATCATCTTTGATCATGATATTGTTTGCCTCAGGTACTATTTTGCAAATTGCTCGACAGAACAAATGAAAATTCTTATTAGTGGGGGACATTTAACCCCAGCGTTGGCCTTTATTGATTTCGTCAAAACTCAAAAAAAAATCGAGATGGTTTTTGTTGGGCGTATCTATTCTCAGGAGAGATCAAAGCAGCGCTCACACGAAAGTGAAGAAGTTTCAAAACGGAAAGTTAGGTTTATACCGTTTAAATCAGGAAAACTTTTGCCATCGGCTAGTATTTTTGCCTTAAAAGAACTTGGGTTGCTGATTCAGGGAATCTTTCATGCTCTTCTTATCATTAGATCTGAAAAGCCGACCTTGGTGGTGACATTTGGTGGCTATATGGCGGTACCGCTCGCCCTTGCCGCCTGGTTGCATAGAATACCCGTTGTCCTTCATGAGCAAACTTCTGTTGTTGGAGTTAGTAATTCATTTATTGGTCGAATTGCTACTTTAGTCGCTGTTTCATACCCACATGTTGAGAAAGTATTTCAAGGAAGGGATGTAGTAGTCACGGGAAATTTGCTCAGAAAGCAACTTCTTAATCAAGAAGTATCGCGGCCAACTTGGTTAGCGGCAACAACTTCAAAGCCTATTTTGTACATCACTGGTGGTAATCAAGGCTCTGAAGTCATCAATACTTCTGTGCTGCAACTCCTTCCCCAGCTCACTCGGGACTGGACAGTTATCCATCAGTGTGGAACCGTCAGTGAGCAGAGTGATTATCAAAAAGTTCTAGAAGATGAGAGTCGAAAACTTTCTGCGGTTGGTAGAGAAAGATATGCAGTGCGAGAATGGATTAATGAAAACGAACTTGCATGGATCTACCAGAACTGTGCCGCCGCTGTTTCTCGATCTGGTGCTAACACAACCTTTGAGTTTTTGTATTTTGCCATTCCCTCGATTTTGATCCCACTGCCTTTTTCACCTCGCCAGGAGCAACAAAAGAATGCTGAGTTTTTGGCAAAAATGGGTGGAGCTATTTTGCTTTCTCAAAAGGAGTTATCAACTCAATCACTTAGAAACTCTCTTTCAGAGCTACAAAAAAATGCTCGTAGATACAAAAATAAGCTTCTCAAGAATACACCAGAAATTGGGGGAGCAGAGCGTTTGTGGCAAGCTTTGTCAAAACGAGGTTTAGTCTAGACGGACCAGTTTATGAAGCAGAAATTAATCGCGCTTCTTGGACTCACTTTGCTTAGCATATTAGTTTTTTTCTGTTTAAGACAATGGATTTTTGTTGTCAATCAAGTGTCCTGCTCATTCGAAGATGGCCAGAGTTGCGAAGAGAGAATCGATCACTCGGTTTTGAAGAGAACGCCCCTGTTTTTTACCAACTTTTATGAAAATGAATCCTTACAAGAAGTGTTGAGTACTCAGCAGTTGCAGCTATTGGATTACAAAATTGTCCTGCCTGGAACTTTGTCGCTAGTGGTTGATCATGAGCCAGTGGTTTATAAACTTACTCTTCCGGATTCAGCTAAGTTCTTGGTCACAAGGTCGGGCCAACTTCTTCCCAGTAGTGAGGATGAGGGGGATAACTTGGTGAAAATCAATGTTTCTAGCTCAACAGTCGAGTTGATTAGTGAAGACAGAGTTTTGCCTAAAGTACAGACGACGTTTTTAGAACTAGAAAAAATAATCTCGGAGAATAACCTAAATTTGGAATACGTGGTCTGGAGAGAAGACCATGAATTAATGGTAAAGCTGAAATCTGGTCAACAACTACTAATCGATCCTGATAGCATTGCCACTCTGTCAGAGATAATCCCAGCATCTCTCCAGACAGCAGCAAGAAACTCTGGAGATGACAAAATTGAGATAGATTTGCGTTTTGCCCTGCCAGTACTACGCACACCTCAATAAATTTGCTATGCTACGATAATCTATTCTATGGCATCACAACGAGTAATCACCGCAATCGACATCGGCACTGACAAGTGTGCGACTCTGATATCCACAGTTGATGATAATGGTCAGCTACAAGTTGTTGGTGTATCAGTGGTTCCTGCCAGGGGCATGAGACGCAGCCAGATCATTGACCTGGAAAAAGTGCTCGAGACCATCACAGAAAGTCTTGATGGAGCTGAGCGCATGGCTGGTTTTGAAATTCAGTCAGCATACGTTTCTGTAGCTGGCACCCACATCTCGTCCAGAAATTCTAAAGGGGTGGTTGCTGTTGCTTCACCGAATCAAGAGATCACTCGCTCCGACGTAACCAGAGTAACCGATGCAGCCCGGGCCGTGTCCATGCCATCAGATCGACAAATTATTCATGTGATTCCCAATGCTTATAAAGTCGATTCTCAAGATGGGATCAAGGATCCAGTTGGTATGACGGGAGTTAGACTCGAGTCAGAAGCACACATCATTACGGGCATGAGTACGACTTTACTGAATATTGAGAAATGTCTTCAAGATCTCGGTCTCACCGTTGATGGCTTTGTTTTCGCAGGGCTGGCATCATCGATGGTGACTCTATCAGAAACGGAAAAAGAACTTGGCGTTGCTGTGGTCGACATTGGCGCTGGATCAACTTCGATTTGTGCTTATCTAGAGGGATCTCTAATTTTCTCAGCCTCTGTGCCGATTGGAGCTCGTCATATTACCCAAGACATTGCTCTTGGTTGTAGAGTCAGTCTTGAGACAGCAGAAAAGATAAAACTCTCACTCGCTAAAGAAGAGAGTCAACTATCTAGACCTCACGCTGGAGAATCAAAGGAAGACTTTATTGCTCGCAAGAAAAAAGCTGATCAAATAAAGTTATCTGACTTTGGCGTCGATGACGGCGAGTCACTTTCACGAAAAACTGTTATCGACGGCATCATGGTTCCTAGAATTCAGGAGATATTTTCTTTGATCAGTGAACAGCTTGATGACGCCAACATCATTTCCGAGATTCCTGCCGGTGTTGTTGTTACCGGAGGGGGTGCGGATACAGTCAGAATAGTTGAAGTCGGGAAGCAAGAACTGAAACTTTCGGTGCGAGTTGGTCAACCTGAAGAACTAAAAGGATTGACCAGTGATATTCACAAGCCTTCTTTTGCGACTAGCATTGGGTTGCTTGCTTATGGCAAAGCACATGGCGGCGGGACAGCTAAGCGGTCTTTTTCTTTGAATTTTCTCGGTTCAAAGCCAAATTTTTCATCAATTACCAACTGGTTTAAGAAAGTAATAGCATCAGTATTACCGTAGAGAACAGAGATCTGGTTGATTCTACTTTTAGAAGTGATACACTGCGAGATATATCGATATGGCATTAGTTAAACCCTCAAATACAACATTCGCTAAAATCAAAGTAATTGGCATCGGTGGAGGTGGCAGCAACGCCGTCAATTCCATGATTAACTCGAAGCAAATTCAAGGCGTTGAGTTCATTGCCATTAACACAGATGCGCAAGCATTGTTAACCTCACAAGCAGATACAAAACTTCAAATTGGCTCAAACTTCACCAAGGGTCTTGGTTCTGGTGCCGACCCAGAAGTTGGTAGAACCGCAGCCGAAGAGTCATACGAAAAGCTCAAAGATCTTTTATTTGACACCGACATGGTTTTCTTAACTGCTGGTATGGGTGGTGGCACTGGCACTGGCGCAACTCCCGTCATCGCGGAAATTGCTAAAGAATCTGGAGCCTTAACGGTTGCTGTAGTTACCAAGCCTTTTGCTTTTGAAGGGGTGCGAAGAATGCAAGCCGCTGTCGAAGGCATTGATCTTCTCAAAAATTCAGTTGACACCCTAATTGTTATTCCTAACCAACGCTTGATGGATGTGGTAGACAGTAAAATGACTCTGCTAGATGCCTTCAGATTAGCAGATAATGTCTTGGGACAAGGTGTCCAAGGGATTTCCGACTTAATCACGGTCGCGGGCTTAATCAATGTTGACTTTGCCGATGTTAAAACCATCATGACCGACTCAGGTTCAGCCCTGATGGGAATTGGTGAAGCCAGCGGTGAAAATAGAGCATCGACCGCAGCTCGTATGGCTGTCGCCTCTCCACTTCTTGAGGTTTCCATCGATGGTGCTAAAGGAATTCTTTTCAACGTTACCGGCGGTCCTGACATGACCATGACCGAAGTTTCAGATGCATCACAGATTATTGCCAACGCTGCCGATCCAGACGCCAACATAATTTTTGGAGCCACAATTGACGAAGAAATGGGCAACAAAATTAAAATTAGTGTTATTGCCACAGGGTTTGATGAAGGACAAATGGGTTACAGCCGACCAAATACAGCCATGTTCGGTGCTTACAGTCGACAGTCAGACACTAGGGTAAAACCAAAAACTCAAGAGGTCGAAGAAGAGCAAGAAATGAAAATCGATCGTGCTCCAAGCGGCTACACTCAGCCTTTAACAACGGGCCAGCTGACTTCACCAAACGCTGACGAATCGCCTTTTGTTCATTCTGAGGAGTTTGAAAAAGATTCTTCTGCGCAAACGAGTGCTCCTAAGAAGCGATCAGAAAAGTCTGATTCCGCCGATGAACCATTTGGCCAATTCGAGATTCCTGCATTTTTGCGCAGGAAAAAGTAAGTTCCTTCTAAAGGTGTAAGACGGCAGAGATTGAGTTAGAATACAGCTTATGGTAAAACGCGTTGCATTGTTTCCAGTAGAACTTGATATCCCCGAATTAGAAAAGTTTGTTCTTGAGTTCTGGAAAAAAGACGATACCTTCAAAAAATCAGTAGAGCAGAGACCTGTGGATAAGCAGTACGTATTTTACGATGGACCTCCATTCGCAACTGGTATGCCCCACGCAGGCCATCTTTTAGGCTCGACTAGTAAAGATTTAATTCCCCGTTACTGGACAATGAAGGGTTATAGAGTTGAGAGAATCTGGGGTTGGGATTGCCATGGTTTGCCAATCGAAAATATGATTGAAGGGCAGCTCAAGCTTAAAGGGGGTAAGAAAGCTATCGAGGAGATGGGTATAGATTTGTTCAACAATGCCTGTCGGTCAGAGATCTTGCGTCTTGATGCTGAGTGGGAAAAAATCATTAATCGCATTGGTCGCTGGGTAGACTTTGAGAATAACTATAAAACAATGGACACAAGCTATATGGAGTCTGTTTGGTGGGGTTTCCAGCAAATGAATGAAAAAGGTCTTGTTTATGAAGGCAAAAAAGTTATTTTATACTGCCCTCGCTGCTCAACACCTCTCTCAAACTTTGAAATCGCTATGGATAATAGCTACAGTACAGTCACCGACTGGGCTACTACTTATAAATATAAAGTGGTGGGACAAGAGAATATTTATTTATTAGCTTGGTCCACTACCCCTTGGAATAAATTAGCGACACCGGCTTTAGCTGTGAATCCCGATCTTCAGTATGTGACTGTGGAACAGGGTGAAGAGAAATATATTTTGGCTGAATCAAGGCTAAGCATGCTGCGTGAGGAGCCAAAATACAAAATAATTGCAAAGCAGCTTGGCAGCGAGTTAACTAAGCTTTCATTTGAGCCTCACTATGATTTCTATCCTGATCGAGCTGACGATGAGAGAATTGGTGTTTTAGTGGCTGATGCTTTTGTTACAGACGACGAAGGCACTGGTGTGGTAACTCTGGCAGTCTATGGTGAGGATGACTACCGCGTTATGCAAAAAGAGCATATCCAGATTGTTGAACACGTTGATGACGAGGGCAAACTTAAGCCTGAGGTCGAGCCCTGGGCAGGCATGTTTATTCTTAAAGTAAACGATAAAGTCAATGATGATCTCGAAGCCAGAAATCTTATTTATGCCAATGTGAAACATACCCACTCTGTTGCTGAGTGCTATCGTTGTAAAACCAGACTTTACTACGCGCCTCTTCCTGCATGGTTTATTGACATTCAAAAACTGAAGCCCGAGCTCATTGCCGCCAACGAGAATATTTCCTGGTATCCAGATCATCTTAAGCATGGTCGCTTTGGTAAAGGACTAGAGACTGCTCCTGACTGGAATATTTCTAGATCAAGATATTGGGGAACTCCAATTCCAATTTGGAGATCTGAAGACGGTCAAGACAGAGTCATCGGCTCTATTGAAGAGCTAAAAAAATGGGCTGTTGATCAGGAAGTTGCGGAAAAAGTGACAGATATTCACCGTGAGAATATTGACTTCATTGAAGTATGGGTAGATGACGCCAAAACTATCGTGGGCAGACGAGTGCCTGAAGTTTTTGATGCTTGGATTGAGTCTGGCTCAATGCCTTATGCCTCTAGACACTATCCTTTTGAGAACAAAGAACTTTTTGAAAAGACCTATCCAGCTCAGTTTGTCAGTGAGTATATTGCTCAGACCAGAGCTTGGTTCTACACCATGCACGTTATTTCTGTGGCAATCTTTGGTGGTAGTGCCGTAGAAAATACCCTTACTACTGGAACGATTATGGCGGCTGATGGTTCCAAAATGAGTAAGTCAAAAAGAAACTTCACAGATCCGATGGAAATCGTTGAAAAAATGGGAGCGGATAGTTTTAGACTTTATCTAATGAGTTCGCCGGTAATGCGATCAGAGAATATTAATTTTAACGAAAAAGAAATTTCCGATATTCGTAAAAAAGTCTTCGTGATTTGGTATAACTGCCTCTCTTTCTATAAGCTGTACCGCCCAAATGAGCCACTGGTCTCACTCGTAACCAAGAAACCAAAACATGTACTTGATAGATGGATTCTTAGTCGTGCTCATACTTTAATTAGTGAAATTACCGAAGCGCTTGATAATTACGATACAGTCTCATCAAGCAGACAGCTCATGGCGTTTATCACAGAAATCTCCACTTGGTATCTTAGGAGAAGTCGCGATCGTTTCAGAGTAGATGATAATCAAGAAGGTCTAGATGTTTTTGGTACAGTTTTGGCTTTACTTTCACAGCTTTTTGCTCCAGTAGCTCCGTTCTTCTCAGAGTTCGTTCATGCCCAAGTTATTGATGCCGATGGAAGCGTGCATCTCACCGATTGGCCTGAAGCTCGTTTAGATCTTCAAGATCTAATGCTTGAATCTGACATGACAAATATCAGAGTCATAGTTGAAAAAGTTCATGCAGCTAGAGCTGAAGCGGGCATTAAACTTCGCCAGCCTTTGGCAAAGATCACCGTCACCGCTCCGTATGCAGAAGCTGATCCAGAAGTCATCCAGGTGCTTCTTGATGAGATTAATGTGAAAGAAGTTGTTTGGAACACTGATGAAAGTGCCGATCTAACTGTTGAGTTGGATACAGTTTTGACCCCAGATCTAGAAGCAGAAGGTCAAGCCAGAGAGTTAATCCGCAACATTCAGGTCTTAAGAAAACAGTCTGGTTTGGGTCGAGACGACACGGCAACAGTTTCAGTTCCAAGTATCCCAGAAAAATGGCAAAAAGAAATTGAATCAAAAACAAAAGTTGAATTGGTGTTGGGTGATGAGATTGGCTTGATCGCGAAAGAATGAAACAATGGTTTTTACTTGCATTTATTTTGAGCTTTGCTCTTCTTAGTGTTGTTACTTTAACAAGTCTTGATCAAGCATTGGCTGCCAGACAGCTTCTATTCTTTTTACTAGGAGTCTTGGTTTTTTTTGGTGTCCAAAGATTGTCTTTTTCACAAATTCTAAGTTTGAGTCCGTGGTTCTACCTTACGGTTTTCGTTCTTTTAGTTTTGGTGCTCTTCTTGCCAGAGACGAGAGGAACTCATCGCTGGTTGTCGTTTGGAGGTATTTTTGATTTGCAGCCGTCACAACTAGCAGTTCCAGCAGTTTTACTTTTTACGCTAGAGCTAAAGAGATATATTAAGAAACCTGTTTGGTATTGGTTGGGAACACTTGCGGCAATTGCTTTAATTGGCGCTCTTATCTTCTTTGAACCTGACTTAGGAATGTCACTCTTAGTTGGTTTTGTATCGCTAAATTTAATTTGGTTACAGCCACTAAAGTCAAGGTATGTCGTCTCAGCAGCTATTGTTGGCGCGGTCGTAGTTTTCGTGGCCTGGACATTTCTCCTGCGACCATATCAAAAACTGAGAATTACAAGTTTTATAAATCCTCAGGAAGTGGAAACGGCAAGTAACTATAATGTCAGACAATCAATTATTGCAGTAGGATCAGGCCAAATACTTGGAAGAGGCATGGAAAAAGGGGTGCAGTCACAACTTCAATTTCTGCCTGAACAAGAAACAGATTTTATTTTTGCCGCCTTTTCTGAAGAGTTTGGTTGGATTGGCTCCAGCCTAGTCGTGGTCTTATACGGAATACTGCTTACATATTTATTGCGATTTTCTCGTCGAGTAGAAGGCTCAGAGCAGTTATTTATATCCAGCGTTTTTGCTTACTTTTTATTCCAAGTCAGTATTAACATAGGTATGAATATTGGTTTGGCTCCAGTTACTGGCATAGCTTTGCCTTTATTCTCGCATGGAGGTAGCTCATTATTGACCTCATGCGGCATGCTCGGGATTACTCAAGTTGTCTTTAACGAAACCAGGCAGAAGTCAGCGCTCCATATTGCCTAAAAAGCGTGATATACTACTCCCCTCATGACAGAAGAAACTTACGCAATCATTCAACTTAGTGGAAAACAGTTTTCTGTTAAGCCAGGAGAGACTCTTGTTGTGCCTACCCAAGAGACACCAGCTGAGGAGTCTTTTGTGATTTCTGATGTCCTGCTACTCAGTAAGGCCGGAAAAGTAACGGTTGGAACTCCACTTGTCTCCAAGTCGAGTGTCACTGCCAAAGTTTTAGAGCACAGACGCACTAAGAAATTAAGAGTCGCAACCTTTAAATCCAAATCTCGAACACGAAGAGTAAAAGGTCATCGTCAAGGCGAAACTGTCATTGAGATAACCGCTATAAAATAAGTAGCAAACCCAGAAATGAAAAGTTATATATTCCAGCCTGGCACAACGCCACAGCTTTCATTAGTAGAATTAACTGCTGTCCTTGGTTTAAAGCCAACTCCCCTGACAGAATCTTTTGTTGTGGCTGATCTTGCTGATGATAAATCTCCCACAGATTGCATAGATCAACTCGGGGGAACAGTAAAAATATACCAAGAGTTACAAGTTTTTCCTCACGATACTTCTTCCGAGACATTGAAGGAGGCAGTTATCTCAGTCCTGATAGAAACAGCAGCTGGGAATAAAATTTCATTCTCTCTTTCTGAGATTGGTAGAGATCATCTTGAGCACATTAGTGAAACCGAATTAAAGCACGACCTTCGTCAAGCTGGAGTGCCATCAAGATATATTGAGGCCCCACCAGGAGGTTTGTCTGCCGCTGTACTCTTGCACCGAAAAAATTTGATTGAGCTTTCAATTTTGCAAACCAACGACTCAATCTATCTGCTTAAATCAGTCTCTGTCCAGAACATAGATGCATGGACTGTGCGAGATAGAGGTAAGCCGTATGCTGACCGAAAGAAGGGCATGTTGCCTCCAAAAGTAGCTCGAATGATGCTTAATATAAATGCTCAGTACGATACTTCTGAGAATCGCCTGGTCTATGATCCGTTTTGCGGCACTGGCACAGTTTTGATTGAAAATATGTCACTTGGCTTCAAATCACTTGGTAGCGACATTGACGAAGCGGCTGTTAGAGGAGCGAGAGAGAATATGATTTGGGCAGCAGAGACACTTGGTGCCGATGAAGTTCCCCAGATATTACTGGCCGACGTCGCTCATGCAGTTCCAACTCTGCCAATTACAGCCATTGTCGCTGAACCATTCTTAGGAAAACCAAGTCCAAAACCACAGCAAATTGAAAATATCTTCAAAGGACTCGAAAAACTTTATCTAGGAGGCTTTCGACACTGGAGAAGTATTTTGCCAGAAGGCGCACCAATCACGATCATTTTCCCAAGAAGTAGGGTCGGCAAAACTGTTCACTCAATGACTCGATTAATTGACAAGCTCGAGGAACTCGGCTACACTACACAGTCTGAACCACTCGTCTATGCGAGATCGGGCGCAGTAATAGAACGAGAGATTTACACATTTATATATAGGAATAAGCATGTCACACGTTAAAGCATCTGGATCAGTCCGACAACATAAACAGGGTAAAAGACCGGGGAAGCGCCTTGGTGTCAAAAAATTCGGTGGCGAGGTCGTCAACACTGGCTCAATTATCATTCGTCAACGTGGTTCGACTTATAAACCAGGTAACAATGTCGGCCAAGGTCGAGATTTCACTTTGTTTTCTCTCATTGATGGCGCAGTTGAGTTTGGTCGTCGCCACTCCAAAACTGTTGTCAACGTCTTCGCTAAGTAAGCGCGTGAAAACTGATGCTGCACCAGCAGGTTTTCCTGTGGTATACCTTTGACATGTCAAAAATGTCTTCAATCCAACTTCTTCCAATTGATCATTTGGAACCGAATCCTTTTCAGCCTAGAAACAAGCTTTCTGAGGAAGATGTCAGAGAACTGGCGGACTCAATTTCTCAATACGGAATTCTCGAACCTTTGGTTGTGGCGCATACACCAGCGGGTTACCAAATCATCGCAGGAGAGCGTAGGTGGAGAGCTGCTAGATTAGCGGGTCTGACTGAGGTTCCCGTCATCATTAAAGAAACTACGCCAAAAGAGATGCTGGAGATGGCTATTATTGAAAACGTTCAGAGAACGGACCTAACAGCTATCGAACGCGCCCTGGCTTTTCAACAACTTCAGCGTGAGTTCGGCTTTAGTATTGCTGATGTGGCTAAACGAATTAGCAAGTCTGGCTCATATGTTAGTAATACTTTAAAATTGCTTACTTTGCCTGATGCCATCAAAGATGGCTTGATAAGTGGCTCAATTAGCGAAGGTCACGCCCGTGCTATTTCTGGAATTCCAGACGAAGCCACTATGGTTGAGGTTTACAAAAGAATCTTGAAAGAAACGGCTTCTGTCCGTAGAGCAGAGGAGCTAGCGAGATTCTATAAGCAGCGCTCAGATGAGCCAAGATTTAGAGTTGCGCGCCGAGTTTACGAAACAGATACTCGCGAAGTCGAAGCTTGGGAGAGAAAAATTCAAGATATGCTCAAAGCTAGTGCAAAATTAAAATTAGTTCGTACCCAACAACAAACAAAAATCAGTATCACTATTAAAGGTGATCCCCATCAAACGCAAAAAGATCTCGAAAAAATAATGTCAGTTATTCAAAAAGCGTAAGTTACTTTTGGTAAAGCGCCGAGTGTAGAAACTGGCCAGTACCTCACAAATGCCCTGCCGACAATGCTTTCGCTTGAGATAGGCCCCCAAGCTCTAGAGTCGCTGGAATGAGGCCTGTTATCGCCTGAGACGAAGTATTCATCGGGTCCCAGAGTTATAGTTCTATTGTTGGCCGTGAAGTTGCCAGCATCTGTAACAACGGTATCTGCCAAATATTGAGACTCGTCCACTGGTTGGTTATTAACAAAGATTGTGGAGTCATTTACTCTGACAGTTTCACCTGGTAAACCAATCACTCGTTTAATAAAATCGCAACCAGTTCCCTCTGGGCAGTTAGCGGCCGGAGGGGCATGAAAAACAACAACATCGCCACGTTGGGGAGTTCCAACTCTGTAGCTGACCTTATCTGTGAGTAGATAATCTCCAGATTCGAAGTTTGGGAACATGGATTTACCATTCACCTGATGAGGTTGTAGTAAAAATAAGTAGACGACTAAAAATAGTGATAGGCCAATTACAATCGTTTCGATGAAATCGAGAACTAGGGTAGAGAAGGATTTTAGGATAACTAACATGAACTTGGCCATTATCACCATTCACCGCTGGAGTTTCAAGGACTAAATAGGGATAATGCATTCATGGGCTATACAAAACAGGCAGTGCATGGATTCGGTTGGCAGACTTTTTTAAAGATTGGATCAGCTGGTCTGGTACTTGGAAAAATAGCTGTTCTATCAAGACTATTAACTCCTGAAGACTTTGGAATTTTCGCGATAATTGCTATTGCTTTGGGGCTTGTAGAGGCCAGTACGCAGACCGGAATTAATACAACGATTTTGCAATCAAATCGTAGTATTAGTTACTTTATCGACACTGCCTGGGTTATAGCAATTGTTAGAGGTCTAATTATTGCCATAATTATGAGTATTCTTGGGTTCGGTTTAAGCATTTATTATGACAAAGAAAACTTACGCTTTCTGATAGCGTTGGCTGCATTAGTGCCCATAGCCAAAGGCTTCATTAATCCCAGCATAATTTTATTTCAAAAAGAGTTTCGGTTTTTGCATGAAGCTTTGTTCAGACTTAGTTTGCTTTTCGTCGAGATTTTAGTTGCGATCGTCGTTGCTTTTTTCTTTCACTCTGTCTTGGCACTTGTAGTGGCAATAATTGCCAGTGCGATTTTTGAAGTTTTTCTTTCTTTTAAGATATTTAGCACCAGACCAACCTTCTCGTTTCACACGGGTCGTGCCAAGGAAATTCTTATAAATGCTCGCGGATTGAGTCCAGCGGCCTTACTAATCTATGTTCTGGATAATGTTGACGACTTAATTATCGGAAAACAACTTGGCGCTTACAGTCTCGGTCTTTATCACAACTCGTATGCCCTTGGTCACAAACTCAACTACGATATTTCCAAAGCTCTTAACCACTCAACATTCCCTGTCTATACTAAAATTGCCGAGGATAGACTTCGTCTTCGAGATGCATTCGCAAAGTCTTCCCTAGCATTTATGGCTTTTGCTGTTTTTATTACATTACCTGCAATACTATTTCCAACTCAGATAGTAGCTATTATTTTGGGCGATCAGTGGCAAAACGTCGCCTCCGTCTTACCGTTACTTGCGATCGCTGGCCTGGTTCAGTCTGGAAATAACCTCGTTTATAATTTACTTATGGCGACAAAGAGATACGTCATCCTTAATGCTCATTTATTTTTTAGCGTACTCACCCTTATTGGTGGCTTACTCTATTTTGTAAATAGAAATGGCTTGATTGGGACTGGCCAGGCTTTGCTTTTGGCCCGATGTATTACTCTGCCCATTTTAGTATTTGGTTTATATGACATCTTCCGCAAACGATAACCTCCTCACCGCCGTTGTTCTGGTGCACCAGCACGATGTCAGACTGGCAAAGTGTCTCAAGTCTCTTGAACAGTTCCCCGAAGTACTAAAGATTGAGTTGGAATTTATAATTACAGACTTTGCTGTTGCCAGAAATAAAGCTCTGACTCAGGTAAAAACTCCATGGACCTTTTTTGTTGACAGTGATGAGATCTTGCCAGATGGAGCATATAAAATTATTGAGAAGGCTATTTTGAGTAACAAGGCAGAGGCATTCTCTTTACTTCGTAAAGACATTTTTCTTGGCAAAAGACTTGAGTATGCAGAGTGGGGGAATCAAAAAGTTGTGCGAGTAGTTAGAACAAAGGAAACTACTTTTCAAGGCAAAGTCCATGAGGTTCCGACAGCATATGAAACTCAACAGTTGCTGCCAATCACGATAGAACACTACGCTCATCACTCAGTGGGAGAATTTCTAGTTTCAGTTGAGAGATACGCAGCTCTTCGAGCAACAGAAATTCGTTCATCGAAAACAAGGTTGATTGCAGAGTTAATTATCTATCCTCCTGGAAAGTTCATCTGGAATATGGTTTTTCTTTTAGGATTTCTTGACGGTTGGAGGGGGTTAATTTATGCGACAGTGATGAGTTATCATTCTGCCATGGTTCGTATCTTTGCCTTGGGAAATACTTTGCAAGATGAAAAATAAGCTTCGAAGAAACAATTGGCTAATCGCAATTACCCTGCTCGTTTTTGCTCCATTTTCGTTGGGTCAACTTCAGAGAGTAGAGTTTCCATTTGGAGGAGTCTATTTGTTTGAGATCGGTATTGTTTTGTTTCTATTTTCAATGTTGCCTCGCATAGTTCCAAAATTACTATCAAGATTTCGAAGTTCAAAAATAACAACTAAGTTTCTGATTACTTGGCTAGCTTTATTGACCGTTCTTGGCTGCTTAAGTTCTGACTCATTAGTTCCTGCTCTCTACATGGCCAGATACCTTTCTTATGGTTTGTTTGCTTTTCTTTTAGTTACTCAGATGCCCAGATCTCAATCAAAAAAGTTACCTTCCCTCATTCTTAGCACAGGTTTATTCATGACATTTCTGGGTCTGCTTCAGTATATTTTTCTTCCAGACACTCGCTTTTTAAGAGCGCTTGGTTGGGACGATCACTACTTTCGAGCCATTGGGACACTCTTAGATCCAAATTACTTTGGTATGCTCATCATTCTCACGCTGAGTTTGGCTTTTTCGATTCGGGAGAGACTAACTAAACGTCTTTTCTGGTTCTTGTCGACATTTTTGCTAAGTATGTTGGCTCTGACATACTCTAGATCGTCATACTTATCTGGTGCTTTTTTTATCATTCTCGCAACTTTTGTTTCCAAAAGTAAAAAATTTGCCTTTTCAATTTCTACAGTCTTGCTTTTCTCAAGTTTAATTTTCTTGACTGCGCCTAAACCAGGTGGAGAGGGCGTGGATTTACTAAGAACCAGTAGCATTGAAAGTAGAATTTCCCATGAAACAGAGATTAATTCAGACAGCACTCTTCAACAGATAATATTTGGCAAAGGTTTGTTTGTACCGAAAATATATTCTAATGATCAAAATTTGGAAATGCCAAACCATGCCAGGCAGCCGAATTCTATTCTCACCCTTGTCTACAGCGGTTCTGGAATTGTTGGCTTAGTTGTCGCTATTTTTGTTGTTACTAAATTCCTTCGATATCTCTACAAGAAGGACAAATATATCACTTTGGGCTTAATCGCTCTACTAATCCATGCCAACTTTAATAACTCAATCTTAGAGCCATTTCTAGCGCTGTTCTGGCTTTTATTAGTAGTCGTTGTGGAAACTAAAGTTCAAATCGAACGCTGAGTTTCTTTTCGATAGAATTTCCCGCGGCATCGGCGGCCACGATTGTTAATTCGTTATCTCCTTCATTAAGAAATTGTGAGTGAGAGAAACTGCCGTCTTCTTTAGCATAAGTGAGTTTGCCATTTATGGTGATCTTGACTCCTGGATCAGTCATTCCTGTGATGGCCAAAGTTTGATTCGACCTGCCTTGGATCGTGGTGCTGGATTCGGGAGAGCTAATTTCTAGGGGAGGAATCTCAGTATCAAGAATTATGCCATAGGCTCTACTCTGTTGGGATTCATTGCCAGCTTTATCCCTAGCAAAGGTAGTTATATTATTATCGCCTTCAGTTAGTATCACTGCAGTCTCGAAGGAGCCATCTGAACCAGCAGTTACAGCCTCAGATTCTTGGCCATTAACGATGACAATGACATCGCTCTCAGGTTCAGCGTAACCAAAAAGCGTTAGCTGAGCATCAGTTGTAGCCTTGGGCGGAGCGGTGAAAGTTGGCGTATATGGTGGCAAAGTATCAGCGGGGGCGAATGGAGTAGCATTGTTGCCAAGAATTGTCGCGGTGATGCCAATAAAGTTTGGCAAAATTACAAAAACAAAAAGACCGAGAACGACGACTGAAAAGAAAACGAAAAACCAAGTTTGGCGCACGACCTTAGTCTTCTCGTGCTTGAGCAAACGTGATGAAATGCGACGCGATGGTTTAGGCATACTCTAGAGTATAACACTATGAGCCGAGAAGGGGATTCGAACCCCTGACCTACGGTTTACGATACCGCCGCTCTACCAACTGAGCTATCTCGGCTTGAGGTAGAGAAATTGTATCACGCAGAGGTAGATCATCAGCTTGCAATGCCGTACAATCACTTCCTATGTTAAATCTAAAATACCTTATAGATCTCTTTATTCATCTCGACGTGCACTTGGCTAGCTTGATTAATATTCTTGGTAGCTGGTCTTACGTCATGCTTTTCCTAATCATTTTCGCGGAGACTGGGCTCGTAGTCACTCCTTTTCTCCCAGGAGATTCACTTCTTTTTGCTGCAGGGGCTTTGGCTGGAGGCGGTTACCTAAATGTCATGATTATCTATTTCTTAATGCTTGCTGCCGCCATCTTAGGTGATTCTGCAAATTATTGGATTGGACAAAAATTTGGTAGAAAATTATTTAGTAATAAAGAATCAAAAATCTTTAAACAAGAATACCTAAAACAAACTGAAGAGTTCTATGAAAAATATGGATCGAAAGCGATAATTATCGCTCGTTTTGTGCCAATCGTGAGAACTTTTGCTCCATTCGTAGCTGGTATTGGCAACATGCACTATGATCGATTCATCTCATACAATGTGATTGGTGGTTTCATTTGGGTGACTGCCCTAGTGTTTGCAGGATACTTCTTCGGAGGTCTGGAAATAGTTCAGAAGAACTTTGAGATTGTAGTTCTAGCAATTATTTTTCTCTCTGTACTTCCAGCTATTTTTGAGTATGCCAAACATCATGTGGCGAAGAATAAAGCCAAAACTCTGGCTGAATAAATTCTTGAGAGGGCGACAGCTAATAACATCAACGTGATTCTGCACATTCAGGACAAATTGTATGGGAATTACTGATTGTTGCCCCAATCTTCACAGCTTCCGTTTCTGGCATCCACCTTGGAGAACTCTGAACTCCTCCCCAAGTTTCTGTACAATACTTTCCAGTGTGACCTGGGAAATGTTTACCTTTTGAACCAGAGCAAGGCTTCCATTCGTTATATCTAATTTGGTCAACTTTTTGGAGAGTTTCATTCATATTAAATTTTAATTTTAGATGTCAGAGTTTTGTTGTATTTTACTGAG
>Ga0051987_10000700_pt1 | contig 18409 bp, 21 predicted proteins | sample CryGey08umfilter_2_FD_58083 | JGI IMG/M metagenome (GOLD analysis project Ga0051987, IMG submission 58083) | Groundwater microbial communities from aquifer in Utah, USA - Crystal Geyser 4/10/14 0.8 um filter | ecosystem: Environmental > Aquatic > Deep subsurface > Groundwater | place: USA: Utah... | reverse complement strand
AGCTTTTGCGTAGTGATCCATAGTTACGAAATGTCTAATATGTTTCGTAACTTATTCATTCTTAACGCTGTAGCTCAAATTCCATCTGTGTAAATAATTACATAATAATTATTTCATTTATTTGAGTTTAAACCAATATCTACCAAAAGCCCAAAACCAATACTCTTCCTTAATAGATGTGCAGGTTGAATCTTCTTCAAATGTTCTTGGTGTTTTTATTTCTCCACTAACTCTCTTTATACACTCAATAAGTTTTTTTGAATCATTAAGACAAGGCTTAGCTACCTTGTTAAATTCTTCTTGATACGCGGGATTATTTACTTGTTTCTTACAAGGATAACTTTGCTCTATGGTTTTTATTCTTTCTTCGGGATAGTAAAGGACTTTCCATCTTCTAATTTCAGTTTTAAATAGACCCCAAAACACAACAAGAATAAGAATTATTAGAAGAACATGCAAAAATTTAATTCTCTTTGATAGTTTGTAAAGTCTTATTGAATCAAGTTTTCTTGCCATCTTATTTTTTTATACTCTTTTTTTATTCTCATTATCATTTTAAAAAGGAATTTTAAGTAACCAATGTTTACAATCTTCTGGGATAGCATTCATGTATTGGGAAGCATAAAAACTCCTTGAGTCTTTATATTTTTCTACAAGTAAAGCCCGAGCAGAATTACATTTTTTCCATTGCTCATCTTTTCTCCAAACAAGAATAAGGAAAGTTAAGATAATTATTCCAATAATTACTAAAAGTTTCTTCATGAGTTTTCTTGCTTCTTTTTATACCGTTCTCTTTTTATCTTATAATCTATAATCCACTTATCAATATACACTACGCAATAGACTATTCCATATATTACGGCTAAAACGATAATAACGAATAAAAGTATGTCAAACAACATATTATTTTTTTTATACTACTTTTTAAGCTTGAAGTCAAAAAAATGCAAATAGGATATAATCATAATATGAATATATATTTCGATATTGATGGGGTAATTTTAGCAAACGATAAACAACCGGCACTTCATGTAAAAGAATTTCTATCGTATTTCATTGAGCGTTATCCTACATATTGGCTAACTACCCACTGTAAAGGAGACGCTAAATATACAGTTTCCCACATAGAAAGATATCTGGACAAAGAATTACTTGAATTGGTTAAAAAAATTAAACCAACTAATTGGTCTATGTCAAAAACTGAAGCTATTGATTTTAGTCAACCATTTATTTGGTTTGATGATCAGGTATTTGAGTTTGAAAAGGAACAATTAAGAAAGCATAATAGCTTAAATTCGTGGATAAATGTAGATTTACGAGAAAATCCAAATCATCTTAAAGATATTCTTGAGCTTTTTAGGGATCATAATAAAGATTTACCCAAGCACTAAAAGTTTTAAATTTATAACCAAGACATTTATTTGTAGACTATCGATAAATAAATATTTCTTCTAGGAATTTATTTTCAAATTCTTTTGATATCGCAATTATTATATCTGTTAATTCCTTTTCATTTAGTACATCTTTTTTCTTTATATCAAATACTTGTGATATTACTTTGTCCATGAATTCTTTTTTGGGTATTTTAATTCGAAGAACAGGGATTGCTAAGCTTTTTACACCATATAAATTTGCCAGGGCAAATGCAGAGCGTAATGCTCGGTGGAATAAGACAAAGTTTAATTTATCTTCTGTATCGTCGTTATTTATATAAGGAGCAAATATAAAATGTTTAACGTCAATATCGTATGCTTTTGTAATTACAGCATTTCCTATTTCACAAAATCCTATTGCCGATAATTCCCTAAGTAAATTATCTTCCTGTTCTTTACTCTGAGCATAGGATTTATTAACAACGTTTTTTTGAGAGCTATTTGCCCTTGTCTTTGCGGAGAAGAATTGAAGTACAGGGTTGTTTTTCTTGAGAGTGAGATCTGAATCGCAAAAGCATATCAAAGCGTCACCTTTAAAAGATAATATACTGCCGGATTCTAAAATAATCTTAGCCATATGTTTATAATATCACGATAAATAAGAAACAACCCACCTTTGGTTGCCCCCGCAGGTGAGTCGTTAATTGAATAATTGCATGTTTGTGGCTAGGAAGTCAAATTTATGTTGCTTCTAAAACGAACTCATATAACTTCTTCAAATCTCTTATCTCCTGATTATTGTTTTTTAAAATAAATGTTCTACATTCTTTCGGATCTTCTTTAATAAGTTCTCTAATACAGTTAATCAAAATGGTTATATCGCCAAAAACTTGAGCGCTAGCTTCTCTCTCAGAAAGAAAAACATAAAAAAACATTGCAACAAAAATCCCTAGGTTATAAAGAAAAAAATCAGGCATTATGTACAAAAACGCAAAAAGCATTAAGCAAATTTCTATTAAATATCTTGTGGCATGTCTTTTGTATCCGTGGGAATTGGAAAACGCTGTAAACAATATGTATCCTTGAATATTGCCGGTTTCATTAAAGCTTGCTTCATTTGCCCGCTCCATAAATATTTTCATATGCCTTCTATGCTTAATGTTGTAATCATAAAGATAAGCTTTTGCTATGAGAAACCAAAAACATTCCGACTGGCAATAAACGAAAAAGGACATCAGTAATACAATCAATAGTTTTAAGAGATTTAAGTAAAACTCAGGTTGGGAACCGGAGCTGAAAATAACTATTCCTAAAATAATTAAAGTTACAAAAACAAAAACTAACAAATGCCTGTTTGTAGTATAGCCCTCAAGCATTAGGAAACGGTTTTTGCAGGATACTAAATCTCCGGCAACTTCATGAACTATTCTTTTTATCGTTGTTAATATTTCTCTCATAAACTCGTTACCCAATATGATTGTTTTTCATCATTAATAAGGGTCAATTTAAAATTGTAGTAGTCTTTTTTGCCCTTATACTTTAAGCTGATATCTTTATAGCCTAAAACCTTTTGTTTAAACGTTCCGGAGTCTATTTCTTCGTATCCTTTTAAAGAAAACTTTCGCCCGTCTTTATAAATAAACGTTTTCTTTTTTGTTTTTCGTGGAAACCCTTGAGGAAAACATAAAAAGCTTGTTTTTACCTTATTGTCTAGAAGAGGTTTTAGAAAAGTTGCTTTAAAAACAACAGACATTTCTTTTCTATAGAGAATAAATTTACTGTCGGTTAAATAAACTTTTTTATCATACTTTTCCGCTTTTTCTATTGTTTCAAGCCAGGAAACGGTAAAAGCAAGCATAGAGGTGGTAAGCATTCTTTTATCGTATTCTTCTTTTAAAACGGGCTTTACGGAAAAATCTTCATTTTCCAAAATCTCTTTCTGAGTTTCTAAAAAAGATTTCTTAAATACTCTTCTTCTTTTCTTATTAAAGTAGATATCCCGGTTCATTTTCCTACCGGAGGCAAGGGCTACTGTCCTTAATGATTTCTTTTTCGGCATTACCCTGATTATACAAATAGAAGATTAATAATCAATAACTTGATTTTGTAGTACTTCATATAATCTAACCATAGCAAGAGTATCTAGCTTACAATAATCTAAAAGATGACCCATTATTTCAAATGTTCTAATTGCTTCTTCGGATTGAACTCCTATGCTCAATGCGTGTTCTTTTGGGTCTCTGGTCATAACATAAGTTCTTACTCCTTTTTCAAGAAGCTTTTCAAATACAGGAATAAACAAACTTGTTCGTTCGCTGGTAATGTAAGGACTTTCGATGATAACTTCCTCCCTGCATCTCTCCAAATCATCCAGAAATGATAGATAAAAGGTCTTTTCTGTGTGAAGCTGGAATGAAAATAGGTTACTCATGCTTCTTTCACCTATTTTTTGATATAATCTGGATTAATATCCTTCATGTATGCTTGCTGGATTGTAAAAATCCAGGATAAAAGGTGTTCGTATGAAAGTGCATCAAGGGTACTCTTTATTCATGTGGAGGGGGAACAATTGCTTGCATTTTTAATGAATAATCCAACAACTGCTTCATTTCATCCCGTCTATTTATGCTATTTAACAAAACTGCAATTATTTTATGACCGTTATAATCAAGATATGTAACTAAACATAAACCCGCTTCTGTTGTATATCCCGTTTTAACACCTTTTACCCCGGGGTATGTCGTTAACAAATTAGTTTCGTTTTCCAAAAGGTATTCCGCATGAGTAGCGGTTTTATTTATTTTATATTTGGGTGTCTTAACTATCTCCTCAAATAAAGGAAAACCGGATAGCGCAAAATTAGTCATTATCAGTAAATCATACGCTGTTGAATATTGAGCACCGTCTCCTTCTAATCCCGTAGGATTTGTAAAGTTTGTATCTTCAATGCCTAATGCTTTTGCCTTATTATTCATCGCTTTTACAAACGACTCTCTTTTGTGTGGAAAATTTCCCGCAATTACTTCTGCCGCATCATTGCCGGAATGAAGCAAAAGTCCATATAAAAGCTCCTCTAAGGAAAATTTCTCTCCTGCTTTTATGCCCATAGAATCTTCTCCTACTAAGTGTACTTTTCTAACAACATACTTGTCGTCGTTTTTTTTGTTTTCAAGAGCAATTACGGAAGTCATAATTTTCGTAAGTGATGCAAATGGCAATCTTTTTTTAGGATTCTTGGAATAAGTAACTTTTTTAGAAGTTAAGTCGTAAACCAAAGCAGAAGCCGCAGTAATCGTCGGAGGATTAAATTCGGGAACTTTGTCATCAATATTTACTTCCCAAATGTCTAGTGTCGAGGTCTGACTATTCTTGGTAACCGTAAGAAAATTCGGAAGAGGGGAGAGGAGGCTATATTTTTCATTGAATGAAAATATACCCATCCAAAAAAATAAAATTGATATTGAAAATATTGCAATGCCGAGAAAAATTATTCTTTTCACTAAGAATATCTTAGCAAAAAAACCCAACAAGGTATATTGCAATTACTGCTATTTAAACATCCCACCATATGGTGGACTTTACATTGGTCTGCAATTTCGCTCAATTTGTTGTATAATACAAAATAATGCATAAAAATTTTTATGCAAGTGGATTTCTTTATCACCCCAGGACTGAACAAATTCTCTTGCAACAAAAAACTAGTATTAACGGAAACTCTTACTGGACTTTATTTACTAAAAAAATAACGGAAGATAAGTCGGGCGAAGAAGGCTTTAATGAACTTTTGCAAGACACATTAAATCTTAATTTAAAATTAAATAAAATTAAAATTATTTACTCTTATGTTTCTAAAGAATTGAATAAACAAAATATTTATTTTGCAGAAGTAAAAAGTCTTCAAAAATTTCCTGCTTCAGAGAACACTACATTTGCTTGGTTTACTTTTAAACAAATTCATAAAATAAATGTTTCCGAACAAACGAAGCACGACATTATTGTTGGTCAACGAGTTATAGATTCAAACTCGAGAAGAGATCTTGGAGAAAGAACGATTGGATAATTTACCAACGATTTGAACTCTTATTATTTTCTTAATGCGTATAAGATAACACAATTTTTTCAAGCATTTCGTAAAATCCCGAAAATTGTTTTTAGGAAGTAAAGCTACGCTTTACCGTATTTAGTCCTGCCTTAGTAAATTTCTTCCTTAACTACTCATCGTTCATGAGTTTTTCTATTCTCTGAGCAAGAATACTTGAATCATCCGGCTGAACTAAATAACCATTATATGAATCACTAATTATTTCCGGTATTCCTCCTACTTTTGTCCCAATTACAGGCAAACCACATTCCATAGATTCAACAAATACTTGTCCAAAGGTTTCGTTTTCCGATGCTAAGACAAATACATCGGAAGCCTGATAAACTTTTGACATTTCATTTAATTCAAACATCTTAATTACAGTTTTATCCTGTATATTGTGAAACTTTATGTATCCTAAAAGCATCTTATAAGAACCTTCAAACTCATCTCTGAGAATTTTTGGTGCTTTACCTACGGCAATTAAAAGTCTTAAATTTGGATACCTGTTGGATAATTTTGAAAAAGCTTGAATTAAATTAATTATTCCTTTATCTTTAAGAATGTTTTTCTTGCCACGAATAATTCTAGTCGCTGTTAAAACGATTTTAATGTCGGGTGATAAATTAAGTTTTTTTTTAAGATCTTCATTAAGCTTAATTTTCTCATTAAAGTCTTCTACGTTTACTCCTAAATAGTGTGTAGATATAGAATTAATATCAGCACCTTTAATGAGAACAATCACCTGCTACACTTTTGCTTACACAGCTAATCTGATCCCACATCAATTGATTTGTCAGCTCAACCTGCAACTCAGTTGTTGCAAAAGAATGAAGACGCAATACTAATGGAGTTTTTTTCTGCATTGCAACCATATTTAAAAGTAAAATATAGGCAGCGGGAGGACCAAAGAAAAAGTTTTCTGCACAAATAATATCAATTTTTCGGTTTTTATTAAACCTGTAACAACTTTGGAAAATAACTGCGCTTTCCTAGTAATCTCTTTCTGAAGATGAATCTCTTTTGGTATAAAGAGGGCATCTTCAAACAGAATAGTGACCTTTCCTTGTTTTTCCGAATACGATTTTCCCTTTTTTGGAAGTACTATAAAAATATTACATTCAGACCTATTTTTATAATAATTAATTAGATTTGTTATGTAACGTTCAATCCCATCAATACTTTCAAAAGGAGAATTTGGACTGATAAAAAGAATATTCCTGGGTTAGTATGAATCCACAAAGGTAAGTGCTATTCCTTTTTTATTTGCTCTTCCTGTTCTGCCAATTCTATGCACGTAGTCATCGTAAGTAGCAGGCATATCGTAATTTATAACGTGACTTACATCGGGAATATCTAAACCTCGGGAGGCAACATCTGTTGCCAAAAGAATATTAATTTCGTTTTGTTTAAACTCATTCAAAATTCTCTGTCTTTGATTTTGTCCTTTATTTCCATGAATTGCTCCTGCCTTAAAACCTCTATTCAAAAGTTCATCTGCAAGTTTTTGCACGCCCCATTTTGTCCTTCCAAATATCAAAACTTTATCAAAGCCCTCTTTTGTTAAAAGATCATGAAGTTGGTCAACTTTTTTCCCCTTATTGGTAGTCCTTATTATATCCTGGCGTATATTTTCTTCAATGTCATGCTGTTTAACGGTAACAGTTACAGGATTTTTAACAAAACCCGCTAGAATTTCTTTTACCCTACCTGAAATAGTTGCGGAAAAAAATAATGATTGTCTATTTGTAGGAAGAAGAGAAATAAAATATTTAATGTCAGTAATAAAGCCTATGTCCACCATCCTATCTGCTTCATCCAAAACAACATTATTAAAATGCGATAAATTTAAAGCTCTATGCTGGATAAAATCTTTTATTCTTCCGGGAGTTCCGATTACAAAATCCGGGTTTCTCCTTAAATCTCCTTTTTGTCTATACATATTTGCTCCACCTATACAAAGAACAGAAGAAATCCTCATTCCCGAGGTAAAATCCTTCAATTCATCATTAATCTGAACAGCTAATTCTCTTGTTGGAGCAAGAATAAAAACTTTTTCACTACGGTTTTTATTTTTAAAAACCTTATCTATTAGAGGTATTAGAAACGCTGCGGTTTTTCCGGTTCCGGTGTTTGCAATCCCAATTACATCTTTACCTTCTAGGATAGCGGGAATAGTTTGGTCCTGAATTGGAGTAGGGGAGTTATACTCTTTATGTTTAATATTTGTCTTTAACTCATCGCAAATATTAAAATCGTTAAATGCGTTTTTTGCAACAAAAAGTACTTCCGGAACGTCTGACTTCTGAGCATAACGGCTATTCCTAATTGCATTCATTAACTGTGCGTTAGGCGGTTTAGGAGCAAATGTCCTATATGTTTTAACTCTATATGTATTTCTCATAAAATTTGTTTTACTAAAGCGGCTCAATTAAAGAATGAGTAGGGGAGATGTAAATATCCTTGTCTAGTCAAAAACTATTAAGCAGAATTAAATTTCTCAAAATTTATCTTCTAAATAAGTATAGCAGCTATTGTTAAATAAGTCAAGAAACTATAGGTTTTATATATGCACTATGTTTTGATACAAATGCTTGCGTGTTTTGTGATAAAAAAAGCTTTTTTAGTTCTTTAAGAGCAAAAAAATCCAGCAATTGATTTTCCGCCCGTTTTATTTGATTTACGTTGTCGTCCGTAAGCCTTGCATGATAACAAAGTTCCGATACATATTCGACATTTTCAATTTTTATACCCATTTCTTTTTCCACCTTTCTGGACAAAGCGCGCTCAAAAGACTCCTTCTTTTCTCTAACTCCACTTATAAAGCACCACGGGTGATTTTCTTCATCGATTACGCTATTTTGTTTATGCATTAAAAGAACCTTGCCTTTATACGTTAAGAGGATTAAGCTACAGGAGGTTTTGTCCATAATTACATTATAATCCTATTTTGGACATAAATGTTAAGCAAAAATAATTTCCCTGTTGCATTTAAAAACAAACGGCAATATAATAAAGGTTATGGGAGAAAGATTTACTAAATCAAAAAAGGAAAAGAAGAAACCAAAACAGAAAAAAGTCGCTTCAAGCAACTAGTGTAATCTAAGAATTATTTAATTTTATATCCAACTTGTTTATGCTATAATACCTTGCATGAAAAATTTTACGCTGGGATTCTTGTCGGTATTGATTTTAATGATAATTGCAGGAGGCGCATACTATCTTGGTCTTCAAAAATCAGTTCCCGTCACGGACAAAATATCAATAACCCCTTCTGTTATTGATAAAGAACCATTAGCAGTAACTCCTAATCCAACATATCAAGTAAAACCAAAAATTGACGTTTCCGAGCAAATTAAATCTGCTATTGCTAGCAAAAACACTCAGGCATTGGAGGGATATATGGCAGATACTGTTCAAGTAAAACTGGAGGGATCTGAATGTTGTGGAACCATTACAAAGGCAGAAGCCATTAGTCAATTATCTTATCTTAATCCGGCAGTGAACTGGAATTTTGACCCTGCAAATCCAATACTGATTAACCTTGCAAAAACAGTTCCGAATTATTATGGAAGCGGATGGATTGTTGGAGTAGCCAGTAACGAATATTTAGCTTCTTTTAAACTTAACGGTCAAAACAAAATTGAGGCTTATAATTTGGCTTCCACTTATAAACTACTTATCCAATAAGCACAACCTATTTAAAAGTTACAAATTTATATTGCCTGTTATTTTGCATCTGGTTATAATACGTAGAATGAGTAATGTAAAGATAGATCCTACATGGAAAAAGGCATTAAAAGAGGAATTTGATAAGCTTTATTGGAAATCATTAACAAAAGTTATTAGAGATCAATATACAAAAACAACCGTGTATCCGCCCGCAGGAAACATTTTTCGGGCATTTGATCTTTGTCCTCTTAATAAAGTTAAAGTGGTAATTATCGGACAAGATCCGTATCATGGTACTTCTCAGGCAAACGGACTATGCTTTTCGGTTAATAACGGACAGGCACTTCCTCCTTCACTCAAAAATATCTATAAAGAAATTTACAATGACCTGGGCATTACTCCATCTGCTTCGGGAGATCTTTCCCGTTGGGCACGTCAGGGAGTGCTTATGCTTAATAGTGTACTTACCGTTTTGGCTAACAAACCTGCTTCCCACAGTGGATTAGGATGGGAACAATTTACCGACGCAGTTATTCAATCACTAAACGGCAATCGATTGCACATAGTTTACTTATTATGGGGGAAGTACGCTCAGACAAAAGGAGAAGTAATTGATAAAAAGAAAAATTTAGTGTTAGTATCGGCTCATCCCTCTCCATATTCTGCGGCTAATTTTTTTGGCAACCATCATTTTAGCAAATGCAATGAATATTTAATAAAAAACAACATCTCACCAATTGACTGGCATTAGATAATTTACGTATAAATTTCTGTTCTTTAGCGGGAAGTGACAGAAATACTTGCTTGCACAGTGTTGTTTGATGTATCATATGCAATTGCTTTAATTGTATAGGTAACATTCTTAGTGTTTGGAACACGCCATGAAGCTGTATAAGGTTTTGTTTTATCCATACGTAAAAAACTGCCGTTAACATAAAAATTAACTTTTTTGACCTTTACGTTATCCGATGCCGATGCCAAAATAGTAATTCTTTTGCCTCCATAAACAAAGCTGCCGCTTGCGGGACTTACGATAGAAACTGTTGGAGGTTGAGTATCCACTATAGGTGTTGGGGCTGGGGTGGACGACGGACTGGGCAAAGGAGTTGGGCTAGGTGTGGGAGTTGGAGAAGTAAATAGTGAAACCGCACTTGCAGCGTTGACCCTGCCGGCCGACCAATAAGTTCCTGTTCCGGGAATCTTATCGGCAGTTGATTCTATCCGCGCTCTGACAGAAAATGCAGATTGGTTATAAATGGAAGTCCAGACTAATCCGGCAATTCCAGCCACCATTGGCGTTGACATGGAAGTCCCGGAAGCATATTTATAACAAGTACCTTCAAAGCATTCAGGTTGTGGGTTAGCATTGCTTGTTGAATCTTTCCAGGTAGAAAAAACATAGACACCCGGAGCGGCTACATCCACCCATTTACTGCCATAGCTTGAAAAATAAGCTCTCTTATCCTGATTATCAGTAGCTGCCACAGCAATTACATTTAAATATGCACCGGGATATGTTTTAGATGAGTTATTTGAATTTCCGGCTGCTGCTACGACTACAACTCCCTTACTCCAAGCATAATTTACGGCACTTTCTAAAGTGGTAGACGATGCGGAACCCCCTAAACTTAAGTTGATAACCTGAGCTCCGTTATCCGCCGCCCAAATAATACCATTGGCTATCCAGGAATAGGCTCCTGAGCCGCTGTCATCCAAGACCTTGCCATTAAGCAATAAACATCCTGGACAAACTCCCGCAATTCCAATACTGTTATCTGCTGTAGCTGCTACAATACCGGCGACATGGGTTCCATGACCATAGACGTCATTGGTCCCCGAAGCGGAATTAGTAAAATCTTGCCTGTTTACAACCTTGCCTAACAAGTCCGGATGATTTTCATTAATACCGACATCCAAAATAGCGACTTTTACTCCATTTTGGGTTGTATCCCATGCTGTTGATACATCAATATCCGCATCTATTTTTCCAACTACGCTATTTATTATTTGACCAATATTTTCTAGTCCCCACTGTCTATCAAAATAGGTGTCATTTGGGGTAAAAAGAGCTTGGGCATAATAGTCCGGCTCAATAAACTCAATATTTGGATTTTTCGATAAAGTGCTTATTATTTTATCTTGACTTACTTCCGGAATTTTAAGCACTAAAACATTTAACTTTTCTATTTTGCGTTTTATATTCGCACGATGGATATTTATTTGTTTGTCAATTTCTTGTTCGGAAGTTCCTTGCTTAAATTTAACCAATATTTGTCCCGGAACACGGTTATTGTTTTGAGCCCTTGCTGAACGGGGAATACTTATCAAACCTAGAAAGATAAACAGGAAAAGAGAGAGTATAGAAATAGTGATTAACTTTTTCATAACTTAATCTATTATAGATAAACAAAATAAAATAGTCTACTGCTTAGAGCTTTTTGAATTAAGACTATTTTGCTACGGAGAATGGGACTTTGGAGTTATGACCTTTACTGGCTGAGTATACCGCTCTAGAACCATTTAGTCGCTATAGCTGAATCCGAGCTTTAGGGTTATTGCCCATATTTGCTGCCGGGCATGGATTCGAACCATAATAGGTAGCTCCAAAGACTACCGTCCTACCATTAGACGACCCGGCATTGAATACAAATTCCTTCTATCCACCCTGTTATTTTCCTGTTTAGAACACTGCTTTTTCTAATTCTAATTCTTAATAAGCCGCTATAACTATCTTCTGTATTTTTTCTGTGAACTTTGATTTTGTGCTTCTTGTAGTATATTTTATCAAACCTTCCCATCGAAAATCCAGTCGCATTAGACCAAAATGATTTTACTTTTTCAATACCATATTTATGGTTTTCGTGAATATAAATTGAAAGTTGTATATCTTCAACTGGAATTTGCAAGCAAATCTCCAACCACTTTAGAAATATTTTAATCATTTGTGGGTCGGAGTTGCTAAAAATAACACTTTCACCAGGCCTATATTCTTTATCTTTTGCTCCCTCAGCCAAATAAAGCATAATCCCCATTAGCCACAAATCTCTTGTGTCTATTTTTTTAATCTTCTCTTTAATTTCCAAATAAGCTTGTTTTCTAATTAATTCAGTGGCGTCAATTCTCCATTTTTTTCTACTTTGGGCGCCTTTTTGAATCGCCAACAATTTCTTTTCTGTAAGTCTTTGTTTTTGAACTTTAGAAAGCCTTACTGATCGAAGCCATAATGACAGTGTTGATTTCGCTATGGGTATTTTTTGAAGTATTTCCGAATAAGATAACCCTTCGCGTCTTAAATTAATAGCTCTTTCCTTTAGGGAATCTTCCATACGAACAAAGGTTTTATTATCTAGTATATATAACTTATGTTCGAATATCAAAATCCGTTATTATACTAGGAACGTGGTCTTATTAGAAGAACACGTAAAAACTAGACATAGCCGGGGAAGAAGTCGGTTTTAATATGATTTCTCCTAATACCCATTTCTTTTAATACATTTTCAAACCCTGTTACTAAACCACGCGGACCGGACAAATAGAATATCCGCTCAAGATAATCGGGCACTTCTTCTTTTATCATCTGCTTATTTAGTCTGCCAATTCTTCCTTGCCAATTGGCAGGAATTTGAGTTTCATCAGTTAAAACTGATACTGTTTTTATTCCCAAATTCCACTCTGCATTGGTAAAAACATCTTTGTAAACGATCTCGCTTGCAATTTTGTCGCAGAAAAAATGAATAATATCTGCTTTTTGATTAGTATCCAGCAAATATTTAATAATACTTCTAAACGGAGTAACGCCAATTCCGCCTGAGATAAAAATATATTTCCCGGTTGGGTTTTTAGGCATAGTAAAATCTCCTGCTAGCTGGGAAGCAACAATCTCGGAATTTTCATCCATATCAAATAATGATTTTTTAAAACTGCTTAACTTTTCATAAAATTTTATCCCCAAACGTATATCCGGTTCGGTAGGGGAGGAGGCAAGAGTAAAATACCTTCGGTTCCCCCTGCTATCTGTATTCGGATGAGAAAAAGTCCATTCCAAATATTGTCCCGGGATAAAAGAGATCATTTTTTTGGGGGCAAAAATAAAATCGTAAATATCAGGGGCAATTTGGATTTTTTTAACTAATTTTAAAATCACTTTTACTTTCGGGCTAACTGCGTAAGAAAAAACATTCCCTGCTACAAGTGCAATTTCCGGAGTTGTGTAAAAAGATCCAAAATGAATCTGTGGAGTAAATAAAAACCCAACTAATGCTCCATACCAAATGCGTAGACTTTTAGTTGGGGGAGTAGTCAAAGGTTCCGTTAGCATAATAAAAGCAAAAAATAAAAAAGGAGAGTCTACGAAAATATTTTTTGTAATTAAAATTAGATCTAATCCCTTGGTAAGACTAAAAGCGTAAATTGCAAAAAGGGCAACCGCCATAAATCCGAGTACCAAATCCATCCGTTTAATTTTCCGTACGATTAATAATCCTGAAACGAGGACAAACGGCATCATGGCAAAAGTACCAACCCACCAGCTGGCAGATTTATTAATTACAAAAGCAGTTATAACAACGGCAAGCGCGGCCGGATTAAAAATATGTCTTTTATTAATAGTTAAAATGTATTTGGAGCCCATTGCTAAAATTGTCACCCAACCTAAAAATAAAAAATCTTCCGGACTTTTTGCAGGCGTAACTATTAATGCTAAAATAAGCGCAGTTATGTAATTTGATTCTACATTTGTCTGTGCTTTAAAAATAAAAGAAAAAACTTTATTAGAAGCCCAACACATTAAAACTAAAAAAAGTGAAGAAAATAAAATAGAGCTAAAGCTAAACGGAAGAATACTAAATAAACCCAAGACCGAAGCAGCATCCAAAAGAAAAATTAGGATGTACAGGGTTAACCTGTACATGGTAATTAAGTTTAAAAAATCGTCAATTCTTTTCATTTTTTAAGACGAATTTATTAAATCTATCTATAAACATTATACTTCTTTCGCTTATTGATATTGAGGTTTAGTTTCCTTGGGATCTTTTGCGGCGCTCTTCGACCTTATCAAGGATAACTTTTCTAATCCTGATATTTTGAGGAGTAACTTCAACGAGTTCATCGTCTGCGATAAACTCAAGAGCGTCCTCAAGACCCATTATTTTTGGAGTTTTAAAATGTTCCGAAACACCTTCACCTTGTGAGCGAACATTAGTAAGCTGTTTTGTTTTACAGACATTTATTTCTAAATCATCATTTCTGGCATTCTGCCCAATAACTTGACCTTTATAAACGGTTACTCCGGGGCCTATAAAAAGTATTCCCCGATCCTGCATGTTGGTAAGCCCGTACGTATTAGTTACACCGCTTTCAAAAGCGACCAAGGAACCTTGTTCTCTTTCGTGAGAATATCCGTTATCTTCGGCAAAATGGTAGAAGCTAGTGTTTATAATACCCAGTCCGCGGGTATCTGTAACAAATTCGCTTCTGTAACCAAAGAGTCCGCGGGTCGAAATAACAAATTCCATGTATGTTATCCCATTTTCCGTATACATGTCCTGAAGTTCGCCCCGTCTTGCGCCAAGTTTTTGCATCACAATTCCGCTTGAAACATCCGGAACCTCTATAAACAATCTTTCGTATGGAGTAACTTTCTTTCCGTTAATTATTTTATCAATAACTTGGGGGCGTCCAACTTGAAATTCATACCCTTCACGGCGCATTCTTTCGATTAGAATTGCCAAATGAAGTTCTCCGCGTCCGGAGACAGTCCATCCACCAACTTGATCATTTTCCACTCTAAGAGCCATATCTGTTTCTAATTCTTTATAAAGCCTGTCTTGAATTTGACGTGAAGTTTTATAATCTCCTTCTTTACCGGCAAAAGGGGAATTATTTACCATAAATGAGACCCTAATTGTCGGCTCTTCAATATCTAAAAGAGGGAGGGCAACGGGCATATTTATATCCGCTATTGTTTCACCTATAACCGGTTCAGAAACTCCTGCAATAGCCACGATATCTCCCGTAGATGCTTCCCGCACTTCAACCTTATCTAAGCCCACAAAGGTCATAAGCGAAGTAACCTTACATTTGTTTATTTGACCGTCTCGTGTTATTTGAGCGATATCCTGACCATTTGTAATTTTTCCGTTACGAATTCTCCCAATCGCAATTCTTCCTTTGTGCGTATCTCTGGACAATGTAGTTATCAATATTTGAAGTGGATCATTTTCATTTCCCGACGGAGCCGGAATTTGTTCCAAAATCACATTAAACACGGGCGTTATGTTAACCATCTCATCTAAATTTTCCGTTAAACCGGCTTTTCCACTCTTACCAGATGCATAAATAATCGGAAAATCTGCCGCATTATCATCTGCTCCGAGCTCCAAAAATAAATCCAATGTTTTATCTAAAACATAGTTAATTCGGGCATCAGGTTTATCAATTTTATTTATAATAACAATTATTTTTTGCTTTAGCTCTAAAGCTTTTTTTAACACAAAACGCGTTTGCGGCATTGGACCTTCTTTGGCATCAATTAGAAGAAGACAGCCATCTGCCATTTTTAAGACCCTTTCTACTTCTCCTCCAAAATCCGCATGACCTGGCGTATCGATAATATTTATTTTCGTACCATTCCAATCAACAGAGGCGTTTTTAGAAAAAATAGTTATGCCCCGCTCTTGCTCAAGCTCATTACTATCCATAATAAGCGTATTTGCAGTATCTTTGTGCATTTTTGTTTTTGATTGTTTTAACAACGCATCGACCAAAGTTGTCTTCCCATGATCTACGTGGGCGATTATCGCAACATTTCTAATGTTAATCATAAAAAAACCGCGCTTCTCCGCGGCCTATATATTATAGCAGAAAAACTATAATTTTGCTCAAAATTCTAAAAGATTTATCTTAAGTCTGTTATAATTTTAAAATGAAGATTTTCATATCTCATTCAACCGGTTTTGATTATAAGAATAAATTATATTTACCTTTAAGAAATTCTTCCCTTAATAAGAGATATGATTTTTTTCTGCCCCACGAAAAAGAATTATTAAACACTAGGGAAATAATTCAAAATTCCGATCTTGTAATCGCTGAAGCATCTTATCCGTCTACAGGGCAGGGGATCGAACTTGTCTGGGCATATGAAGCAAAAATTCCTATTATTTGCGTTTATAAAATAACAACTAAAATCTCTGATTCTCTTAAAACCGTTACCGATAAATTTATTGAATACGAAAATGCGGATGACTTGCTGCGTAAATTAAGTATAGCTTTAATAAAACTTAAAAAATAAGTTTCTAAAATTACGAAATATCAAATTCGTCATGAATTTCTGAATTTTCAATTGTTTCCAAACGCGTTAAAACAGTAATGTTAAAAACGCTTTGCTCAATATCTTTCTCCATATCCTTAACTAATTGATGAGATTTTTGCATACTCCATTTTTCCGGTACAAGTATATGAACCGACATAAATTTTTTGGTCGCAGCCTGCCTTGTTCTAAGAGAGTGAAACTTAACATCCTTGTTTGAATACTTTTTTAAAATCTGTTTAATATTTGCAACGTCTTTTTTATCTATTGCCGTATCCATAAATCCAAGCGAAGAACGTTTAATCAGAACATACCCCGTATAAATAATGTTAGCTGCAACAAAAAGTGCCACTATTGGGTCAAGAATATTAATTTGAGTTATTGCAACGACAATTACTCCAAGAATAACTCCTCCCGATGTCCACACATCTGTAAACAAATGATGTGCATCAGCCTCCAATACTATCGAATTGTGTTTTTTTCCTGCCTTAAGAAGTTTAAGACCAACTACAAGATTAATTCCTGCAGCCAAAAACGATATCAATATACCAAAAAAGGCCTGTTCTATTGGTTGCGGATGTATTAAACGCAAAATCGCAGTGTAACCTATGGTTATAGCAGCAAGGAATATAAGAATTCCCTCTATAATGCTTGAAAAATATTCCGCCTTAAAATGACCATATGTATGATCTTCATCCGGTGGTTTTTGGGAAATTTTTATCGCAAACAGAGCAACAACTGCCGCTACAAGATTAATAACGGACTCAAGAGCATCGGATAAAAGACCTACCGACCCTGTTAAAAAAAAGGCTGCAGTCTTTAATGATATTGTTATTATTGCCGCCGCAATTGAAACCCAAACAAAATATGAAAGGGATTTACTCTTCATTGAGTTATTATACTAGTATTTTAAACCTTCTGCTATAATGTCAGGGTGAATTTACCCGAAGCAGAAATTATGTCTGTAACCGAAGATATTGCAAAGCTACGCAATGCTACTAAAAGTTTTGACGGAATAAATGAACGTAACCGCTGGGGATTTTATGGTTCGGAGATAGAAAGCTATATCTCCAGCTTTTCTACAGTTTTACCCGTAGATTTATTGGAATTTTTCAGAGAAAAACAAAGTCCGGTAATAATTGATCTAATGGCACATACAGGATCCATTCGAAATCTTTGTAATAGAACGGGAATAGTTCCTAAAATTGCCGTTTCGGTATCTCTCCAGGACCAAAGAACAAAAGGGGAAAAAGATGCAGATGCTAACCTTAATATTTATCAGTTAGCAGGAAATTTACTTAATTTTGAAACATGGAGAAAACTTTCAGCAATGTTATCCGAACAAAAAGCAGATTTAATCATGGAAAGGGCAGTACTCGGGCTTATTCATATACCCGGAAGCAAAAAATTTTACAATTTGGCGCTTCGCGGACTTTGGAATATTTTAGATGAGAACGAGGGACTGCTACTTCTACAGACACATAATATCCAGCAATTACAAAAAACCGGAGTTAATTTAATAAATTGGGTTAAGGAAGTAGAAAAATGCGGCGTTACGGTTAATCTGGATGCTAAAAAAAGAGCCTTAATGCTTCAAAAACATCCAAACTCTTCTATTGACCTGCCGAAATTTTAAGCCTTTTTTTTGCTTTTACTGCCGAATTTCTTGCCCGCTCTTCTTTTTCTTTTACTGCTTGTAAGCGTTTTAATTCTTCTTTATCTTTTTGTTTTTGACATTCTTCATTTGAGCAACGATATGTACTAAATGTCTGAGGAAACATTCCTCCGGGGGTAGTTTCTTTCCAGGTTTTAACCAAGATTAATTTACTGTTGCACTGGAAACATCTATGACTCGTTGTGGGGTTTATTTTAATCAACACCTGTATTATATCACATTTATGCAGAATTACATATTTATGTACTGGCAGGCCACATCGGTAAGACTTTAAAGAAGTTCTCCTGAGCATACTCCAATGG
>Ga0051987_10000674_pt1 | contig 18755 bp, 18 predicted proteins | sample CryGey08umfilter_2_FD_58083 | JGI IMG/M metagenome (GOLD analysis project Ga0051987, IMG submission 58083) | Groundwater microbial communities from aquifer in Utah, USA - Crystal Geyser 4/10/14 0.8 um filter | ecosystem: Environmental > Aquatic > Deep subsurface > Groundwater | place: USA: Utah... | reverse complement strand
ACTGGTAATGCTAAGGGTGAGTATGCTGATGCTGGTACTTACCTACTGGTTTCGGAAGAATATGCCGATAATGCAGAACTTCTTGCTGCCGTTAACAAAGCAACTGAACTCGAAGTGACTTATTTGAGTGGAAAAGATACGGAAGATCCAACCGGAAAATACGACATGGTTTTGGTATTAGCGAAGTAATAACTTGTCGCCCCTTGTCGAGCGGGATAAGATCGGTATAATCTGCCCGTGTAGAAACTGATAGTAAGATTATTAATGTCAACAGACTCAATTCACATTTCTCTCTCAGCTGAACCAATTTTTAATATTGGTTCGTTCCCAATCACTAACTCGATGTTTACCAGCATGATTGTCAGCTTGATTCTGATTGGTTTTGCACTAATTGTTAGATCAAAACTTGCAAACACTTCTCGTCCATCTGGCTTACAAAATATTGCAGAATGGATTGTTGAATCTTTTTATGCTTTTGTTTACTCAGTAACGCTTGATACAAAAAAAACTGTTCAGTTCTTGCCAATTATCGCAACATTCTTTCTGTTTATTCTTCTAAATAATTGGCTTGGTCTTCTTCCCGGAGTCGGTAGTATTACGACCACTCCATTAGAATCTGGATATTCTCCAGAGACAATCGTCGCTGAGCAGCACGAAGAGGACGTTACTCTTTATGAATCTGAAGAACCTATGCTTGTTGAAGAGCCAGCCCATAAAGCTAGAGCCCCATTATTCCGCCCTGGCACAGCTGATCTAAATACGACTTTTGCTCTCGCCCTTATCTCGATTTTTCTCACTCAATACTATGGTTTAAAAACTCAGAAGTTCTCTTACCTGAAAAAGTTTTTGAACTTTGAAAGTCCAATTATGTTTTTTGTTGGCATTCTCGAGATAATTTCCGAGTTTGCAAAAATCATTTCCTTCGCATTTCGTCTTTTTGGTAATATTTTTGCCGGAGAAGTGCTCTTAGTTGTTATCGCTGCTTTAATTCCAATCGGCATTCCATTACCATTCTATGGTCTGGAAATATTTGTGGGTTTTATTCAGGCTTTGGTGTTTGCAATGTTAACACTAGTATTTATTAATATGGCTACAATAGGTCATGATAGTCATGAATAATAAGGAGAAATTATGACAACAGAATTTGCTGTCGCGTTTGTAATGGGTATTGGAACAATAGGTCCAGCCCTTGGAATTGGTTTGCTCGTTGGAAAAGCCCTCGAAGCAATCGGTAGAAACCCAGAGGCTGCTGGAAAAATACAAACAAACATGATTTTGGGAATTGCCTTCGCAGAAGCTATCGCTATCTACGCCTTGGTCGTCGCCCTCATTCTTAAATTTGTATAGAAAGCATTCATGGAGATTCAACTTTCTCAAATAGTATTTCAAATAATCAATTTTTCGATTGTCTTCGGTGCTTTGTCGTACCTGCTATATAAGCCAATTCTGAAAATTTTTTCTGAAAGGTCAAAAAGAATTGAAGAAGGGCAAAAAGCAGCTGAGGCGGCCATACTTGAAAGAGAAAAAATTGGCCAACTCAAGCAAAAGAGTCAAAACGCAATTGAAAAAGAGAGAGCCAAAATTTTAGCTGAAGCAACAAAACTAGCTACGGCTCAAAAAAAGGAAATCATTGCAGAAGCTAGAGTTGGCGCTGAGGAAGAGGTTGCACAGATCAAACAGCAGTGGAAAGATGAGCAGGCTCGTCAAGTTGCAGATATGCAACAAAGTATTGTTGATCTGGTGATTGAGACAACGGCTAAAGTTTCGGGAGAAATGCTCTCGGATAAGAAGCATCACAAATTAATTGCTGATGAAATACAATCACTTTCGAAAGCACTCTAAAGTATGGACTCTAAGCGTCAAATCACAATTGTTACCGCATCTGAGCTTGCCAAAGAGCAACGTCAAGATGTCCAAGCCCTTCTAAAAAAAAAGCTTGGTCTAGCGGAGATAATTTATGTAATCGATCCTCGTATAGTTGGTGGTGTCCAGCTAAACGTTGATGGTCAGGAACTTGACGCTAGTATTTTAGGAGAGCTTCAAAAACTTGACCCACAACTTCCTAAGGTTGTGATTACCTCCGCAGTAGCCCTCTCATCAGACGAGAGAAAATTACTGCATAACTTAATTTCAGACAAGATCGGGCCAGCCCAATATCAAGAAAATGTTGATAGAAGCTGCATTGGTGGTCTCAAAATTATAGTTGGTGATAAAGAATACGATGGTACTATCCAGGGAAAGCTGGCAAATTTGCGCCGCACCCTTTTGAAGAAAACTGCAGGAGCATAGGACACACTCATGAAAAACAAAAGCGATCAATTACAAACAGTTCTAAGTAAACTAATTGCCGAAGCGAATATTACCCCAACACCTGAATCGGTTGGCACGGTAATGTCCTTTGGTGATGGTGTTATTCGAGTTAAGGGCTTGGCAGAAGTTCAGGCTGGAGAGCTTGTTGATATTGGCAATGACGAGTTTGGACTTGCATTAAATCTCGAGAAAGACCAAGTCAACATTGTCGCTTTAAGTGAGGCAAAAAGTTTAACTACTGGTGATACTGTTAAAAGAACGGGGAAAATTCTTTCGATTGGAGTTTCAGATAAAATTATTGGTCGAGTAATCGACGCACTCGGCAGACCAATTGATGGTTTACCTGCCTTAAAATCACCAAAAGATATGTTATTAGAACGAATCGCCCCAGGTGTTATGAGCAGACAATCCGTTACGGTACCTCTTCAGACTGGTATTAAAGCCATAGACGCCATGATCCCGATCGGTCGTGGTCAAAGAGAACTTATCATTGGCGACAGAGCTACCGGAAAAACTGCAATTGCTCTCGGCACAATTCTTAACCAGAATGATCAAGATGTAATTTGTGTTTATGTCAGCATCGGTCAAAAGAGATCATCATTAGCCCAAATTTCCCAGACTTTACGTGAAGCAGGATCTCTTGACTATACAGTCATTGTCGCGGCTACTGCATCTGACACTGCTGCAGAACAATTTCTTGCTCCATACGCAGGCCAAGCAGTCGCGGAATACTTCTTAGAAAAAGGTAAAGACGTATTAATTATTTTTGATGATCTTTCAAAACACGCCCAAGCTTATCGTGAAATTTCACTATTACTTCGTCGACCATCGGGCAGAGAAGCTTATCCTGGAGATGTCTTTTATCTTCACTCGCGCTTGCTTGAAAGAGCTTGCCGTCTTAATAAAGAACATGGTGGTGGTTCTATCACCGCCCTTCCAATTATTGAAACTCAGGCCAATGACGTAAGTGCCTATATTCCTACCAACGTTATTTCTATTACTGATGGCCAAATTTATCTCGAATCTGACCTTTTTAATGCTGGTACAAAACCAGCTATCAACGTTGGTTTGTCTGTCTCAAGAGTCGGATCTGCAGCCCAAATTAAGCTTATGAAACAAGTAGCCGGAACTATGAAATTAGACCTGGCTCAATTCAGAGAGCTACAAGCATTTGCTCAGTTTAGCTCCGATCTAGATGATCGAACACGAAAACAACTGGAAAGAGGAGCTCGTGTAAACGCAGTTCTCAAACAAGGTTGGAACAACCCACTAAAAGTTGAGGAACAGTCTATAGTTATTTATGCTGCTACACACGGCTTTTTAGATAATATTCAGGCTGACAAAATTACAAAATGGGAAGCTGAGTTCATTCTCAATATCAGAAGCTCACAAAAAAAACTTCTTACTGAAATGAAGAAGGATGCCAAGCTAACTGACAGCACAGAAAAAGAATTAGAAAAAGTAATTACAGCATTTAACAAAATGCATCCTGAACTGGCAAAAGAAGATACGGATGGCAAACACTAGGCAAGTCAAAAATCGCATTAAGACTGCGAAGAATATCTCCAAGATAACAAAAGCTATGGAGATGGTTGCTGCAAGCAAAATGAGAAAAGCCCAGCAGCAAGCCGTCCAGTCGCGTCCTTATGCCACGGCTTTAGAGGATATTCTCACGAAACTTAGTAACGAACAGAATATACTTTTGCATCCACTTTTTGACGATCATGGCATTGGTACTGACTTACTAATTTGTCTTTCTACGGACAGAGGTTTGTCTGGAAGTTTTAACCCAACTTTATTCAGAAAAGTACTTGAGTGGAAATCCACTCATCCTAAAGGTACTTTGCTTGTAGTGGGTAGAAAAGCTATTGCGTTTACTCAATTCTCGAATATTCAAACATATGCGCAGTTCTCTGATTTACCTGACTCAATAGAGCTTGCCGATATTTTACCTGTTACAAGAATTGCGATGGAAGGGTATTTAAACCATCAATTCAAGAAGGTTTCTGTCCTCTATATGGACTTCATTAATACTCTTTCTCAGAAACCAAAGTTGTTACAATTGCTTCCCATATCACCTCCAGATGATGCCTTTATTGCTCAACACCAAAATACTGGAGAGTATCTTTTTGAGCCAAGTGCCAAAGAAATACTAGATGAGCTCGTTCCTTATTATCTTGAGAACTCTGTTTATCAATCCTTTCTTGAGAGTAAAGCTAGCGAGCACTCCGCCAGAATGGTCGCGATGAAAAGCGCCAGTGAAAGCGCGGGCGATCTCGTTGATGAACTACAGTTAATTTTCAACAAATCCCGACAGGCAAGTATTACCAATGAGCTTCTCGAAATTACTACTGCAACATTATCATTAAATGGTTAAAGGAAAATATGAAAATAACAACTAACATCGGCCGCTTGCTTCAAATTACGGGACCTATTGTTGATGTAGAGTTTTCAGACACTCTGCCGACAATCTACAATGCTTTAATTCTTAAAAGAAAAGATGGCACTAAACTCTATTTTGAAGTTGAACAACAGCTTTCCAGTCGAGAAGTAAGATGCATCGCTCTTGGATCAACAGATGGGCTGGTTAGAGGCATGGAAGCCGTTGATACTGGGGCAGCAATTACAGTTCCGGTTGGAGAACAGACTCTTGGCAGAGTTTTTAATGTCGTCGGTGAACTAATTGACGAAGGTGAAAGTTTTGTGCCTAAACATACTTCTCCTATTCATAAATCTGCTCCAAAGTTAGTAGATCAGGAAACTAAGGTTGAACTACTCGAAACTGGAATAAAAGTCATCGATTTGGTAGCCCCGTTCGCCAAAGGTGGAAAAGTCGGGGCTTTTGGTGGCGCTGGGGTAGGCAAGACAGTCATCATTCAAGAACTAATTCGTAATATTGCCGAAGAACATGAAGGTCACTCTGTTTTTGCGGGAGTAGGTGAGAGAACTAGAGAAGGCAACGATTTATATAATGAAATGAAGGGTTCAGGGGTTCTTGCCAATACAGTCATGTGTTTTGGTCAAATGAACGAGCCACCGGGAAACAGACTTCGAGTTGCCCTAACTGCTTTAACCATGGCTGAGTACTTTAGAGATGAAAAAGGTGAGGACGTTCTTTTCTTCCTTGACAACATCTTTAGATTTAGTCAAGCGGGCGCTGAAGTTTCGGCTCTGCTTGGAAGAATTCCTTCAGCAGTGGGTTACCAACCAAATTTAGCGACAGAAATGGCTAGTTTGCAGGAAAGAATTACCTCAACAACTAGGGGTTCTATTACTTCGATTCAAGCGATTTATGTCCCAGCTGATGACTATACTGATCCAGCTCCAGCCACGACTTTTGCTCATATTGACTCAACCATTTCTTTGGATAGAAAACTTGCTGAGCAGGCACTTTTCCCTGCTGTGGACTCATTAGCTTCGTCATCAAAGATCCTTGATCCAGCCGTTGTTGGAGAGGAGCACTACAGCGTAGCTCGCGGAGTCCAAGAAGTTCTCCAACACTACAAAGAACTTCAAGATATTATTGCAATTCTTGGTATTGATGAACTCAGTGAAGAAGACAAACTCGTAGTTTCAAGAGCCAGAAGAATTCAAAGATTCTTGACTCAACCATTCTTTGTTGCTGAACAATTCACTAACGTACCAGGAGCCTACGTGCCAATTGCTGAGACAATCAGAGGATTCAAAGAAATCATTGAAGGTAAGCACGATTCTCTCCCAGAGCAAGCTTTCTACATGGTCGGTAGTATTGATGAGGCGGTTAAAAAAGCAAAGACTATCTAAATAATGACAACTTTTTTGCTACGAATTATTTCTCAAGAAAGAGAACTTGTGAACAAGTCAGTTCAGTCAGTTTCTGTTCCTGGTGAGCATGGCGAGCTAACAATTTTGGCTAATCACACTGCCATTCTTACTAGACTCCAGATGGGAGAATTGAGATACACAGCAACCGGCGTAGAAAACTCAATGGTCATTTCCAGAGGGTTTTTAAGTGCGTCACATAAGAATGAGGTTCTCATCATTGCTGACACCGCCATAGAAGCCAGAGAAATTAGTGTAAAGAAAGCTCAGGAAGCGATTGATGCGGCAAAAAGGCGAATTCTAGGGTCTAACAAGCTGGAGGAACAAATTCAAGCCGAAGCCTCTCTAAGACTAGCAATGCTGGAACTGAAAATCGCAAAAAGAAGCATTTAGCAACCATAAGGTCTTCTTGCCACACAAACAAAACCCTCTATACTCTACATATGCCAAAAACGGCCAAAAAGACACTAGATACAGCAGAACTTCAAGTTATTGAATTAACTCAGGCTGGTTTTGACGAACTTAAACTAGAACTTAATGAGTTACTTGATAAAAAACTCCCAGAAACTATTGCTCGTGTAGCAACTGCAAGAGAACACGGAGATTTGTCTGAGAATGCTGAGTATCATAGTGCCAGAGATGAGCAGCAGCTACTTGAGGCTCGCATTGATGAAATTCAACATGTTTTCTCAATTGCAAAAGTTGTAAAAATTCACCAGAATGTCGGAGTCGTCAGTCTTGGCTCACAAATCACAATAAAAAATTTTAAGACAAATACAAATAAAACTGTTTCTCTAGTAGGCGAGTTTGAAGCCAAACCAGCTGAAAACAAAATCTCCAGTGCGTCTCCTCTGGGAAAGGCACTCGTTGGTAAGAAAAAAGGCGACAAAATTTCAGTCGTCGCACCAGCGGGGGAGATCGAGTACAGCATAGAAGCCATAAAATAAAAATAAAAAGCAGTACAAGATCCCCCGCCACAAGCGGGGTTTTTATTTTATATGAAAAAAGAGTACGAACCAGTACAATAGGTGAGCAATATGAAAACAATACAACAATCAAATCATTGGATTGACGAAGTTGCAACTAGAGTGGCTGAGTGGCAAACAAAACAAAACATTTCTCATTTACATGTCGACGACATGAAGACACCCTCTGGGAGAGTTCATACCGGCGCTCTGCGAGGTGTGGTACTCCATGATCTGACAGCAAAAACTCTTAATAGAAAATTCGAAAGTATGGTAACTAGCACTTATGTTTTTAACGACATGGATCCAATGGATGGACTGCCAGGTTACTTGCCTACAGAGAAATTTGAAAAATACATGGGTGTGCCCCTATATCTAATCCCTGCTCCAAGTCTCGAAGAGTCTGGGGTAGATTTTTCACTTGCCTCAGAGGCTGAAAAAAAACGCTACTCAGATACGAAAAGCTTCGCAGAATTTTACGCTTTAGATTTTATTGATGCCTTTCGAACACTCGGTTGCACTCAAAAAATTATCTGGAGCCACGAGCTATACGAATCTGGAAAAATGGACTCTACAATTAAGATTGCTCTAGACTCAACCAAAAAAATTAAAACTATTTATAAAGAAGTTGCAGACTACAAACTACCGAGCAACTGGTTTCCCTTTCAAGTCACCTGTCCACAGTGTGGCAAAGTAGGAACGACGATTACAACTGATTGGGACGGTAAGGAAGTCACTTTTGAGTGTCAACAAAATAAAGTTACTTGGGCTGTAGGTTGTGGATATAAAGGATCCATATCTCCATTTGGAGGAACAGGAAAGTTGCTCTGGAAAGTTGATTGGCCAGGTCATTGGGCTGCTCTGGGAGTAACAGTTGAAGGCGCTGGAAAAGATCATACTAGCGCTGGTGGTTCTCGAGACATGGCTAATGTTATTTGCAAAGAAGTATTTAATATTGAAGCCCCATTTGACATTCCGTATGAGTGGATTCTTATCAGAGGAGCAAAAATGAGCTCAAGTAAAGGAATCGGCACCTCAGCTAGAGAGTTTGTTCAGTTATTCCCACCGACTATCGGTCGATTTTTATTTGCCAGTAAGGAGTACAGCCAGGTTATTGATTTTGATCCTACCTCACTTTCAATCCCAGATTTATTTGATGAATATGATCAGGCTGCACGAATTTTTTGGGAAAAAGAAAAAGGTGATAAACGACTCGGTCGAGCTTTTGAGATTTCACAAATTGATCAAATTCCTGAAGAACACTTCTTACCAAGATTCCGTGATTTAGCTCTTTGGATGCAACATCCTGAAATAAATCTGCAAGATAAATTCTCAGAGATCTCCGGATCACCTCTTTCACAACTAGAGAAAGAAGAACTTGAAATAAGGCGTACTTTTGCAGAAAAATGGGTCAAGTATTATGCTCCAGAAGATTACCAGCTAAAACCAAAAAATGAACTGCCACCAGAGGCATCACAGCTCACCGTGGAGCAAACAACATTTTTGCAGGAGGCCTTAGATCTTATTGAAAGTAAAAGTTGGCAAGCGACTGATCTACAACAAGAGCTTTTTGAAGTAGCAAAAAGAGGCATTGGAACGAGAAAAGCGTTTCAAGCTATATATCTAGCATTTATAGGGAAAAAATCTGGACCAAGAGCTGCATGGTTTTTACTTTCAATTGATCCGGAGTTGAGATCTAGGAGAATTAGAGAATTGCAAAACCTAGACGTCAGCCCATCTGCCGAAACCACATTAGATGCAGATAACCTCATTAGTTCTGAAGTCAAACAACAGTTTCCTGGCATCTTTTTTGCTACTGTGAAGATTTCTGGCGTATATATTCAAAAAGAAATTCCAGAGCTGCAAGAATTGACAAAAAAGATATTAAGATCTCTCACCGTCAGCTCGACCTCTGAAATTGCAGCTCTTGAGCCTATACAAGCATATCGCTCGCTGTTCAAGGCTACAGGCACAGATTTTCATAGTAAGAGACCATCTCCAGAAGCACTTTTACGCAGGGTTGTGCAAGGTAAGGATTTATACCAGATTAATACGGCTGTGGATGCATACAACTTAGCAGTACTCGAAACTGGAGTTGGGCTTGGAGGCTTTGATGCTAAGAAAATATCAGGAAAAGTTAGGCTTCGCTTCTCAAGACAGGGTGAACCAATGAAGCTACTTAGTGATTCAAAGCCAACATTAACAAGAGAAAATCAACTTGTTTATGCAGATAAAGAAAAAGCTATCACCATAGACCTCAACTACAGAGACATTGATGAAACAAAAATCACCACGTCCACCTCTGATATTCAGTTGTTTGCTGATGGTGCCCCAAACCTGGAAGAAAAAGTTATAATTGAAGCACTACAAAAAGGTGCTGAATATATTCATAAGTTTTGTGGTGGCACGATTGGGACTGTAGCAGTTAACAAATAGAATATTATGAACCTTTCACATCGCGACAAGGCCCAAGCATTACTTGAGAAATACATCAAAAATGAAAGCCTGCGCAAGCATTGCTACATGGTCGCTCAAGCCATGGAGGCCTACGCAGCGGCGCTTGGAGAAGACGCGGAACTTTGGTACCAAGCAGGTTTATTACATGATCTAGATTGGGAAATGTTTCCTGACGAGCATCCAAATAAAGCTATTTCTGAAATTTTGGTCGATTTCCCAAGTGAGATGCTAGGTGCTATTGCCGCTCATGCACCAGACAGAACGGGCAAAAAACCAGAAACTCAAATAGAGAGATATCTTTTCGCATGTGATGAAATGTCGGGATTTTTACATGCTGTCTCCCTGGTTAGGCCAGAAGGCTTTTCAGGTATGATGCCAAAGTCAGTGAAAAAGAAAATGAAAACCACTGCTTTCGCTGCCAACGTAAGCCGCGAAGACATGAAGCTAGGTTTTGAGTTGATTAATAAAGAACCGGACGAGCACATTAGATTCTTGCTCGCGGTCTTTGGAAAACAGGAGTAAATACCATGTTAGCCATCTCTTTTATTCGTGAAAATTCCGAGGAAGTTCGCCAGGCTTGTCGAGATAAACAACTTGACCCAGCCGTAGTTGGCACTTTGCTTGCTAGTGATGAAAAACGTAGAGCTCTACAGGGAAAAGTTGACGATCTGCGTCAGCAGAGCAATGAACACGCCTCGTTAATCAAAACTCAGGTGCAAGAAGGATCGAAGCCTACAGACGAACAAATTGCTAAAGGCAAAGAAATCAAAACTCAACTTAAAGAGATCGAACCTGAACTTAAAGCCATTGAGGATGAATTTGCAAAATTATTACTTTACATTCCGAATATTCCTGCCAAAGATGTTCCGGTCGGCCCTGATGAATCTGGAAATAAAGTTGTGCGCCAGGTGGGAAAAGTTCCAAAGCTAGATTTTGAGCCAAAACCTCATCAAGAACTTTTAGAGAATCTTGATCTTTTAGATACTAAACATGCGGTAAAGATTGGAGGATTCCGTTCGTACTTTCTAAAAAATGATGGTTTGCTTCTTGAACAAGCTCTCCTACAGTACGCTATGAAGAAATTACAAACTGAAGGTTTCTCACCAATGTCAGTTCCAGTTTTAGTTAACGAAGAAACCATGTGGGGGACAGGCTACTTTCCCTGGGGAGAGGAAGATCATTACAAAACTCAAGACAACCAATTTTTAGCTGGTACGGCTGAGGTAGCTCTCACCGCTTACTATGCTGGCGAAACACTTCGAGAAAAAGATTTGCCAATTAAAATGGCTGGAATTTCTCCTTGCTTTAGACGAGAAGTCGGTTCGTATGGCAAGGACACGCAGGGAATCATTCGTGTTCATCAGTTTAATAAAGTTGAAATGGTCGTCTACACCGTTGCAGATGAGGAAGAAACTAGTCAATGGCACGAGAAAATGACTGGGCTAAGCGAGTCCCTTCTCAGAGACTTAGAACTCTCTTATCAAGTACTCCTGATGTGCACGGGTGACATGGGAGCGGGCCAGCGCAAAAAATACGACATTGAGACATGGTTTCCCAGCCAGAATCAGTACCGAGAAACCCACTCAGCTAGTTACTTTAACGATTTCCAATCTCGACGCCTCGACATTAAATACCAAACCAAACAAGGTGATATGAAACACGTATACACTCTAAATAACACCATGGCTGCTTCGCCTCGTCTTTTGGCAGCCATTGTTGAGAATTATCAGGAAGCTGATGGTCGCATCAGAGTTCCAAAAGTGTTACAACAGTACCTCGAGAAAGAAATGATTGGTTAGCCTATGTTAAGATTTTTGTCTAATTTTTTTGATGATAATAAAAGACAACTTGATGGTTATCAAAAGATTGTTGCTTCAGTAAATGCAGAAGAGGCGACAGTAAAAAAACTTTCTGACACAAAGCTTGCAGCCCAGACCAAAAAGTTTAAAAAACAAATTCAAGAAATGCGGACATCTGGAGAAGACGACGCTGGTATTCTAAAAACACTTTTACCAGAAGCTTTCGCCACTGTTAGAGAAGTTTCCCGCCGCGTACTTGGCTTAAGACATTTTGATGTTCAGCTGATCGCTGGAGCTGCTCTGCACTTTAGCTCTATCACCGAGCAAAAAACTGGAGAAGGCAAGACTTTAACAGTCTCAGCGCCTCTTTATCTAAATGCTCTTCTTGGTAAAGGTGCTCACCTAGTCACCGTTAATGACTACCTAGCAGAGCTTGGAGCTGGCTGGATTGGCCCTATTTATCACTTCCTTGGTCTTTCAACGGCTGTTATCACTCACGAATCCTCTCGTCTTTATAATCCTGGCTTTGATTCCGCTGAGAAGGGTGATGAAAGATTAGAGCATTTTGAGCCAATTACCAGAAAACAAGCTTATGCGGCGGACATTACCTACGGCACAAATAACGAGTTTGGCTTTGATTACTTGCGCGACAACATGGTGCAATCTATTGAACAAATGGCCCAACGACCAGTTGATACTCATCACTACGCTATTGTTGATGAAGCTGACTCTATTTTGATCGATGAAGCTCGAACACCGCTGATTATTTCAGCTCCAGATTCTGAACCGACTCAACAGTACTACGAGTCTTCTCGACTGGTGACTTCACTCGAGTCTGGCAGTGATTTTACCGTCGATGAGAAATCTCGAACAGTTAACCTCACCGACTTGGGAGTTAAGCGCGTGGAACAGAAACTTGGCGTGAAAAACCTTTACGAGGAGAGTTTCGACACTATTCATCATATTGAAGCCGCTCTAAAAGCCAAGACCCTTTTTACTCGAGACAAAGACTATATTGTTCGCGAAAACGAAGTTGTAATCGTCGATGAACACACTGGAAGATTGATGTTCGGTCGCCGTTACTCCGACGGACTTCATCAGGCTATTGAGGCAAAAGAAAACGTACCTATTCAGCAAGAATCTAGAACCTTGGCATCTATTTCAATTCAAAATTACTTCAGGCAGTATTACAAGCTTTCAGGAATGACTGGTACGGCTCTGACCGAAGCTGAGGAATTTAAAAAGATTTATAACATTGACGTTTTGGTTGTACCAACAAATGTGCCTGTAGTTAGAGATGATCGATCGGACATTGTGTATAAAACTGCATCAGCAAAATACTCTGCCATCGCCAACATGGTGGAAGAAATTCACGCCACCGGTCAACCAATTCTTATTGGAACGAGATCAATAGAGCATAACGAGACCATCGCCAAATTCCTCAAGAGGAAAGGTGTGCCTCATCAAGTTCTTAATGCAAAAAATCATGAGAGAGAAGCTTTCGTCATTGCCGATGCCGGAAAAAAAGGCGCAATCACTGTTGCTACCAATATTGCTGGACGCGGTGTGGACATCGTTTTGGGAGGCTCAAAACCAGAACTCAAAGATTTTCGAAAAAAAGGCAATTCAAATTCGCTTTCTGAATCGGCTAAAAAACTTGCTGCTGAGTTGAAGCTTCCGCCTTCTGTTAATCCAGCTAACTACAAGTTGGCTGATTACCAAAAGTCTCTAGATAAGTGGAAAAAATCTCACGAAGAAGTTGTTTCTTCTGGTGGTTTATTCATTCTTGGCACTGAAAGACATGAATCCCGACGCATCGATAATCAGCTCAGAGGACGCGCTGGTCGCCAGGGAGACCCTGGGGTTAGTCTTTTCTTCATTTCTCTTGAAGACGACATCATGAGAATTTTCGGAGGCGAGCAGATTTCCAAGGTTATGGACTTCTTGAAAATCGAAGAAAATCAACCAATTGAGCATAAAATGATTGGTAAGTCTATTGAATCAGCGCAAGTTAAAGTGGAAGGTTTCTTTTTTGACCAACGCAAGCGCCTAGTTGAGTTTGATGACGTCATGAATAAGCAGCGCGAGATCATTTATAAACGACGGCGCAGACTTCTCGAACAATCTTCGGGTGTAACAAAGCCAGAGATCGAGTCTTCCGAGAACTTAAAGGAAGAAATTCTTTCTTACATCGAAGACGAAGTTGAAGCCATTGTTTCGCTAAATGCCCCAGAGCAATACAACGACGAAGAATATAACGCTATCGTTCGCGACTTCTCAAAACTCGTTCCATTTGATCCAACTTCACAAAGGGCTTTAGCAACAAAGCTTGGTGAACTTACAACAACTGACGAAATCACTGATGAACTAATTAAATTGGCAACAAAAGCTTACGAATCTCGAGAGCGTCAATATGGAGCAACTCAGATGAGATTTCTTGAGAGGGCGGTTTCACTCTCAACAATTGATGAGAAATGGATGAATCACCTCGATGCCATGGACGGGCTGAGAGATGGCATTTGGCTAAGAGGCGATAAACAAACTGTGCTTTCAGAGTACAAAAAAGAGGCATTCGCCATGTTTGATGAGCTAGTTGACTCGATGGAATCCACGGTTGCGAATAGAATGTTCAGAGTTCAGCTTCGAAATTCAGAAAATCTAACTCAGACACCCGTCAATACTATCGAACATAAGGACGACGTAAACGAATCGCTAGCAAAAGAAGTTGCTGATGCGACTCCGCCAACATCACAACCAACCATGACCAAGGGCTCAAGTTCTGATTTAGCAGCTGCTCTACTTAATGCCAAAGCTACAGCTAAGCCGCAGCCAGGCTCAAAGAAAGCTACGATTGGCAGGAATGATCCTTGCCCATGCGGAAGTGGTTTAAAATATAAAAAGTGCGGACTGATCGACGCACCCGAGCATCGAAAGTAACAAATGAAAGTCTTAGGTGGCACCGGAAACGCAAAGTTAACTGAAGAGATTGCTAAAGAACTCGGAGTAGAGCTGGTTTTGCCCGAATTCAAGCTTTTTGCCAACGGAGAACAACGCATCTGGATTCCGAAAAAACTCGGCGGCCAACAAGTGATTTTGGTACAAAGTCTCGCTGCCCCAGTCGACACTCACATTATCCAGCTGCTCCTTCTAATTGATGCACTTGAAAGGCTTGGAATCAAACAATTATTTCTCGTCGTTCCTTGGATGGGTTACTCCTTACAAGACAAGGTATTCCGAGAAGGTGAGCCAATCGCTGCCAAAGTCGTTGCCCAGTTACTATCTTCTAGAAATATCAGCAGAACCTTTTTGCTTGATTTGCATAACTCGGCCATCGCTGGCTTTTTTGAAGGACCCAACACTCATCTCTCTACCCTAGATCTATTTGTTGATTTCGCAAAAAGACAAGACTACTCAGAAAACACAGTGGTAGTTTGTCCAGATATTGGCGGCCTTAGAAGAGCTCAAAACTTTGCCGATAAGCTGAATTTACCCATGGCTAGTATGGAGAAACAACGAAATCTGGTCACCGGCGAAGTAACAACGGGAAGAATACACGGGGATGTTTCTGGTATGAACTGTCTCGTTTATGATGATGTGATTATGTCAGGCAGCACCTTGGTAAAAACCGCTCAAGCCCTGAAATCAAACGGTGCTAAAAAAGTCATTTGTTTGGCATCTCACGGCGTTTTCACCAAACCAATTGAAACCCTATTTGCCGACAAATTGATTGACGAAGTTATCATTACTGACAGCGTTGAGCAACGCGTCGCTCATAAAAAAATCACGGTACTAAGTGTCGCCAAACTTTTGGCAGAACCTATATCTGAATACTTATGAAATACTCAAAACTTCTCGGCAAAACAGCTAAAAATGATTCAAAAGGATCTAAGTTCGCTAGTCAAAGATACTTGACCAGAGGTGGCTTTATCAAAGAATCTACAGCCGGACGATACTCATTTTTACCACTCGGCTGGAGAGTTCATGAAAAGATTAAGGCAATTGTTAAAGACGAAATGGACAAAACTGGTGCCCAAGAAATGCTTGTCCCGACCCTGCATCCTCTAGAGTTTTGGGAAGAAACAAATCGTACAAACTCCGTTGGCTTTGAGCTCATGACTGTTAAAGATCGACGGGAAGCTTTTTTTGCCCTGGGCGGTACTGCTGAGGAAATGTTTGTTGACGTCGTCAGAAACTTGCACCTATCCTATCGAGATTTACCATTCACGATCTATCAGTTTTCTAACAAATTTAGAGACGAGCTTCGGGCTCGAGGCGGTCTCTTGAGGCTTCGAGAATTCGTCATGAAAGATGGCTACTCTTTTCATACTGATAAGGAAGATTTTGAGAATGAATATCAGGTCATGTCTGATGCTTATGCGAGAATGTACAAACGCATCGGCCTAGACGCACTAAAGGTAGCTGCTGACAACGGCTATATCGGTGGTGAGTACTGCCATGAGTTCCAAGTAGAGTGTGATCTCGGCGAAGGTCGTTTTTTTGTTTCAGAAGACGGAAGCTACTGTGCCCACGAGGACATTGCCACATTTACAAGGGATAACAAAAACCTCGACGAGCCTCTCCAAAAATATCAAGTCGTCGACGCTGTCAGAGGCACGACTATGGAGGACGGCGTTAAATTTCACAATTTGCCTTTGTGGCGACAAATCAAAGACGTTCTCTACGCGACAGAAACTGGCAAACTTGTTTTAGCAATAACCAGAGGAGATCTAGATATCAATGAGATTAAACTTGCTCATGTCGTGAGTGCCCTCTCACTTAGACCAGCTTCAGTGGAAGAAGTTAAGTCGCTTGGTTCAGAACCTGGATTTATCTCGCCGGTTGGTTTGGCAGGAAAAGTCACTATTGTTGCTGATCCTTCGCTTCGAACCACAGTTAACGCTTTTGGTGGGGCTAATGCCTTGAATAAAGATGCTATCAACATCAATATCGATCGAGACTACACAGCAGATATCGAGGCTGATATCGCCATGGCTCAAGACGGTTTTTTGAGTGAAAATGGAAAAAGCTTGCTGATAGAGAAGAAGGGCATTGAGGTTGGAAATATTTTCCAACTTGGCCTCCACTACTCGACTAAAATGAAAGATGCAAACTTTGCTGATAGCGCTGGTGGGCAAACGCCTTACTACATGGGTTGTTATGGATTTGGTCTGGCTAGAACGTTAGCGACTGTGGTTGAAAAACATCACGACGACAAGGGAATAATTTGGCCAGCGTCAATTGCCCCGTTTGCCGTTCACTTGGTTTCACTGCCAGGAGCAGAAGATTTTGCAACTAGCCTCTATGAGGAGCTTCTCAAGGCTGACATTGAAGTCCTTTGGGATGATCGTTCAGTCTCCGCAGGCGTTAAATTCGCTGATGCTGATCTCATCGGTATTCCCATTAGACTAGTTGTTTCAAGTAGAAATGGTGAAAAGGTCGAGTGGAAAAATAGAGCAGACTCAAAATCAACCTTAATGAATAGAGAAGACGTTCTGAAAAAACTTTTAATTACCGAATAAAGTACGGTAAATATTAGAACCTATATTAAACATTTCTCAAACCAGCAAACTTGCTATAGATTGATCATAGAAGCAATTTTTCTCATAGGTATTTTATATATCACGCCGTATAGTACTCATACATTCCGGTGAGGAACACCCACTGCGACTGTCCTGGTTTTGTAAAAGACTTTGGCTGTTGCGGTGGGGTTTTATTTTGTCTTGGTCGTCAATGTTATACTAGTGGAAGATGCCTCAACAAAAATTAATTATCACTCACCACGCACCTGATCTTGATGCTATTTCATCGGTTTGGCTCTTAAAACGCTTTGATTCCCAAAATTATGCAAACGCCAAAATAGGCTACGTGAACCCAGGCCTCTCCTTGGATCCAAACATGGCTGATAACTACGGTATCTTGCCTCACAACGTAGTTCACGTCGACACCGGTCGCGGTGAATTTGATCATCACACCTCAGAAAAGAATAGCCGAGACATTTGTGCTGCCACTTTGGTTCGTGATTATTTGATTAAGTCACATCCAGAATTAGCCAATGATTCGGCGTTAAAGGCAATTGTTGACCATGTGACTGAGATCGATCATTTTGGTGAAATATTTTGGCCTGAACCAGATAGCTATCGTTATAACTTTATGCTTCACGAGCTAATTAGGGGCAGTGAGTTTATGGCCCAAAATACCGATGACTCACAAATGCAGTTTGGAATGCAGGCTTTAGACAATGTCTATGCGGTTATGAAACAAAGTCACAAAGCTTCACAAATTCTCGATAATGATGGACTTATATTCCAAATTTCAGCTGGCAAATGCCTCGCCATCTCAACAAAAAATGATGACGTCATAAAGCTAGCTCAGAAACGAGGCATGATGCTGGTTGTCAGAAAAGACCCCTCCCTTGGTCACATTCGCATAAAAGTCAGACCGGATAGTTCTCTAACTCTTGAGAAACTCTACGAAAGAGTCCTGAAACTTGATCAGAAAGGTACCTGGTATTATCACCCGGGTGGGAAAATGCTCATCAACGGCTCACGCAAACATCTTGATCAGCAACCCTCGCCTCTGAGCTTGCAAGAAATTGTAACTGCAATAAAAGACTTATATGAATAAATCAGATTGTATTTTTTGCAAAATTGTTTCTGGTGATGCGCCAGCTCACGTGATTTGGTCAAGTGATTCTCACATGGCGTTTCTTTCGATATTTCCCAACACCGATGGTTTTACTGTGGTGATCCCAAAAGAGCATCATGGCAGCTATGCTTTTGAACAAAGCGACGAGGTTCTCTCAGAGCTGGTTATTGTTACAAAAACTGTAGCTAAAATTATTGACAACTACTACAAAGATGTGTCGAGAACAGGAATGTTCTTTGAAGGCTTCGGCGTAGACCATCTTCACAGCAAGCTTTTTCCGATGCATGGAACTGGTGATTTGGAGCAATGGAAAAACATTGAAAGCTCATCTAACAGCCAATTCTTTCCAACTTATCCTGGCTTCTTACCTTCAAATGACTCGAATCGTGCGAATGATGATGACTTATCAAAATTAGCAAGCAATATTCGTGCCTCTTACCAAGATGGAAATCATCAAGTATAATTACCAATCTTATGCCAATTGTTATTAGAGCAAAACAGAACGATAGCACTAATGATGTTATTAAACGCTTCAAAAGAGCAGTCACTCAAGTTGATATTGTCCAAAAAGCTAAAGACGCGGCTTTCTTTATCAGTAAAGCCAGTATGCGAGCATCAAAACGCATGGACATGAACAGACTTCGTCGACGCGCTAGATCACTCAAGCGCATGAAAAACGTTTCTGAGTTATCTCTTCAAAGAATTAACGATCGTCTTCACTAGACTTGTCGCAAAATAAGGAACAACACTTCCCCCTCCCCAAATTCAGTTAGAGTGT
>Ga0051987_10000671_pt1 | contig 18787 bp, 16 predicted proteins | sample CryGey08umfilter_2_FD_58083 | JGI IMG/M metagenome (GOLD analysis project Ga0051987, IMG submission 58083) | Groundwater microbial communities from aquifer in Utah, USA - Crystal Geyser 4/10/14 0.8 um filter | ecosystem: Environmental > Aquatic > Deep subsurface > Groundwater | place: USA: Utah... | reverse complement strand
CTGACCACCGACAGAAACGGCGTCCGACGAAACTCGTCAGCCAGATGGGCGTTGTCCTCGTCCGAGAGTTCACAGCCAAGACCAATGACCAGCACGGTAACCCGTTCGCACAGGTCGGACGACTTGACATGCAGCCAACGGTTAGTCAGCCCGGAAACCGAAAGTGGGCCAAGACCGTCAGTCACCTGCCACATGCGCAGATAACTTTCGTTGGAGATGGTACGCAACTCACCGGAGATTACGCAGGGCTGCCGATCGGTGACCTGATCGGGAACAGAACCGAACGTGAACGAATGTGCCTGACGAACTGCCTCCGGATCTGTCCGGTCGATCGCTCCAGCAGTGGTCAAGCGGTATGACGCACGGTCATAGGAAGACTGACCCTGATCGTTAGTTCGCTCCGCCTCACTCTGATATTCGACCTCGGTCTCCACTCGAAATACCCGAGCGTTGACCATTCGCCACTGCATTACCGCCAGCACTTCCGACCTACTCGGCAACAGCAACAGCAGCAGCAGGGAACCGGCCAGCACCGCAGCAAGCGAGACAAAGACCGCGATCATTACATGCGTCCTCAGATACCATTTCCGTTCTCCCATAGCGCAAGAGGGTTACGGCTGGCGCTCGTCCGACGGTACGGTCGAGCCGGACATCAGACCCAACAGGACGGCGGACAGTGGCTGAGCCTCCGCCGGCCGGTCAACTGTCACCTGCTGATTGAAACGGTCAAACTTGACGGTCACGGCCACCGGCATGCTGTTCCCGCCGTCGCCGGGGAAGACACCGAACTTCAGCAGCAGAAAATCGCCGGACTGACGGTCGACGTAGCCCTCGGCTACCACGTCATGACCGTCGACGAGGGAACGGATACCGTCCGATCCGCTGTCCAGGGAAGGACGAAGTCCGGAAGATTCCGACAGACCGAACAGGAAGTCGGCCAATCCGTCCCGGTCCACGGACAGATCGTAGTGCAGGACCGGCCGGCCGTCGATGACCGTGTCCGGCAGGCGGGCGACCGGACTCAACCAGCCGGACGGACGTTCGGTCCGAACCGTCCCCACCGTATCGGACGAGCCGGCGGACGTTACCGGCCACGGAATCAGCGCCGACATCTCCTGTCCGCCGATCGAAAACCAGTTTCCGTCGAGTCCGGAGGCGTTGACCAGGCTCTCGATCTCCGCCGGCACGCCGTCGAACCGGACAAAGTTCTGGTCGTCTCCGGGCAGTCGGACTTCAGCCGAGAGCATCTCGTCGGACGCTCCGGCGAAGAAGAACTTCAGTTCGGCCTGTCCGACCAGCCGACCGTTGGCGTCATGGGCCATCTCCACCGGACCGCTGATCCGCAACGGCAGGTCCAACGAACTCCAGCCGGAATCGGGCATGAAGCGATTCGGGTCGACGAAGGTATCGATCGACAGTCCGCCGGAAAAGGACCGGACCGTCGCCAGCCGGTCGAGCGCCGTCGCTATCAGATCCTCGTCGGAACGGCTGTTGACGAACAGCGTTACGGCCACGACGCCGACGGCGATCAGCACGAACGCCAGCATTACGGCTAACCTGCGTTTGTTCATAATAAACGGGCCAAAGAAAAATATTTTAAGTCCTCCACGCTCGTAATTTCCGCATTCGACCCATGCTGCCGTCCGCCGTCACGGTTTCGACTTCAGGTAGTGCCGGCCCTTCAGCCTCTGCGGCAGATAGTCCTGATCCACCGGCCCCTCGGCCGAAGGGTTGTAGACGTAATCGCGTCCGTAGCCCAGCTCCTTCATCAGTCCGGTCGGCGCGTTCCTGAGATGCAGCGGCACGGGATCGTTCTGCGCCAGCTCGACATCCTTCCTGACCTGCTCGTAGGCGACGTAAAGCTCGTTCGATTTCGGTGCCCGCGCCAGGTAGACGACTGCCTGTGCCAGACAGACGTTGCACTCCGGCAGGCCCAGCTTATGGGCGGCATCGAAGGCAGCCAGTGCCTGCACCAATGCGTTCGGATCGGCCAGACCGATGTCCTCGGAGGCGAAACGGACCAGCCGACGGGCGACGTACAGCGGACCCTCGCCGGCCTCAAGCATCCGCCCCAACCAGTAGAGCGCGGCGTCAGGATCGGAACCGCGCAGGCTCTTGTGCAGGGCCGAAATGATGTTGTAGTGCTCCTCCCCTCCCCGGTCGTAGCGCAGATGCGAACGCCGGATCAGGTTCCTTACCGTCTTCAGCTCCAATTTTATCATTCTATCCGGCTTGTCGGCCACCGCCCGGACCGCACGCTCCGGCGTGGACTTGACCGTCATCTCCAGCAGGCTGAGGGCTGCACGGGCGTCCCCGTCCGCAACTTCGGAAATGAAGGAGAGAACGCCGTCTTCGATCTCAAAACGCACCTGTCCGAAACCGCGTTCCCGATCGCCGACCGCCCGATCGAGCAGACTCTCGATCTCCTTCGGCTGAAGCGCGGACAGCACGAACACCTTGCAGCGGGACAGCAGGGCCGCATTGACCTCGAAGGAAGGATTCTCGGTCGTGGCGCCGATCAGTACCACCGTGCCGTTCTCGACATGCGGCAGAAAGGCGTCCTGTTGGGCCTTGTTCCAGCGATGGATCTCGTCAACGAACAGGATGGTGCGGCTGCCGTACATCGAAAGCCGCTCCTGAGCCTCGGCAACCACGACCCGCAGCTCGGCCACGCCGCTCGAGACGGCCGAAAACTGCACGAACCTGGACTCGGTCATGGTGGCGACGATCCGGGCCAGAGTGGTCTTGCCGGTCCCGGGCGGACCCCAAAAGATCATCGACGGTACCTCGTCGTTCTCCAGCAGGCGGCGCAGCATGCTGCCCTGGCCGACCACGTCCGTCTGCCCCACGAACTCGTCTATCGAGCGCGGACGCATCCGGTCAGGCAGCGGAGCCTCCTTCTTGAGCTGCTTTTCCGCCTTAAATTGAAACAGGTTCGTGGACATAACGGATGAAGGGTACCGCACGGCCGGTCTGAATAGAAGGACCAACGCAAACAGAATGTGCCGACGAAAAAGGCCGCCTAATGCGGCCACGATCCCGAAACCGAGGACGTGTCAGTAGTTCCCCGGAGTCATCTTCACGTTTCGCTTTGACCAGATCCTCTCAAAGATATAATAAATGACGGAGTTGATAAGGGCGATGACCAGCGTGGCCGTGAGTCCTCGCGTGACCTGGGCGGTAAAGAAGGGATGACCAACAGGTCCTTGCCTGAAGTCAGTAGACGGAAGGTCACGGTCTTGGCCAGCGTCCGCCACTTGGTGTCGCCATTCTCCATGCCCCAGTCATGCCGCTGCCAGACCCGTTCGTGATACCAGTACAGCAGGGTCTGAATGGCGTGCCGCAGCAGGGTGGCCATACCGCTCAGGAAAAGGCTGTTCAGGAAGAAAGACAGGATAACAAAATCGACGGCCATGACGGCCAGACGAAACCAGATTGCCTTTGTCCAGAGAGACGACTTCATATCTGTCTAGTGCCATTATAGCACGCAATGGACTTACCCTTAAACACAGTATCCGTTCCTGCCCGCCGGCTAGACTTGCCAATCTCCGGCCGATAATCTATATTACCGCTGTCGTCGGGGCGTAGCTCAGTGGTAGAGCGCTCGCTTCGGGTGCGAGAGGTCGCAGGTTCAAGTCCTGTCGCCCCGACCATCAGAAAGACCAGCGAAAGCTGGTATTTTTGATGGAAAATTGGATGCGACGGGGCTTGAACGAGGCTTGTTCGCCAGAACCACAGTAAAGACGGAGATCCACGATTTGATTGTTTCTTTTGCTCCACAAAAACTCCAGACATGAGTCCAAGATTTGGGCTTCGCAACAAAAAGGCCCCCACCAGACTCGGTGAGGGCAGCGAAACCGACTTCTTCAAGTCGAAGCCAGAAGTTTCATTGTATAAAGATGCCGGCCATAGATGCCGTAATACATCTTTCGACCGTCCATCTCAAAGAGGGAACTCAAGTGATCAAAATTGGACCGTGGTGCATGACCGTTCTCTACCCAGCACTTCAGATCATGCCGGGATGACCGACCAATATAGGCGAATCGTCCCTGGGATAGTTCAGTAAAGTCAGAAAGGTATTTATTGGACCTCTCAAAGTCACCAACAGCCTCAAGGTCCCCATCTTCATTCTGCCTAGATCCACGACCTTAGGCTATGCACCGACCCAACCTTGGCATACGCAGAGCCTGATCATCGAGGACTATATCGAGCGAGCCTACCGTCACTCACCGCCGCTGCAGGGTTACTCCAAATACGACGACATGAGCCACAGGAACGATCCGAATCTGTTTCGCGAGCGAGGCGAAGACGGCTGGCACGTAAGCTCCGCTGGGCAGCGCAGCCAATCCTGGGACTACATTGATCACATACTCAGAAATAACGTCACGGGATCGGTGTTCTATAGAGCGTCGAGACGTCGACGATGACTGGTTCATCGTAAAAAACGAGTCGGCGACCAGACTAGACTTCGAGCCGAAGAAAGTCTATCTGAATCCAGCCATCGATGATGTCTTCGCCTTTACGCCATCCTACACGACGACGACGACCACCCCCGACGCGAGCGAAACGCGCATGTATTCCCCTATCGAAGAGTGGACCATTCCGGGAAAGGCAGTCCCGATGGCTATAGATCCTACCGGACATGTTCTCTTCCGCACGGAGGAGCCTGTCGACGTACCGACCAAAGACGCGTACGGATCAACCATCGCCATCTGCAACCCCAGAATCTGCTCGTTCAATTATTCGTACTGGCTGAACGGAAAGCGAATCGCCGTGGCGAACAGCATTATGGTACCGCAGTTTTCATCCAGTGCGGCCCCGACAAAACTGCCTTCCTGGTATGAAGGCGCGGAAAAAGCCTTCAAGTACTATGGCGTCTTCGGACAACCGGATTTCGACAGCAACGGAAACCTAGTATTTTTCTCTGTACAGGATGTCAAAATTTCCAAACTGACCTTCGACGTCAGCAGCATAAGATAAGAAGGCGAGGCGAAACCGAAAAGACGAAAGACGCTCCCGCAAGGATCGTCTTTTTCGTAAAGATGACTGACGGCCATTCTGATCAATGGACGAAAAAGCTGCAGATGGGATAGCCTATGAATGAAGCCGAAATTAGACGATTTAAACCATGACTGCCGAAACTAAATGCAAAAATGGACCAAAAAAGAGTCTGAGACCGTATTCTCCAAGTATGGTCGAGCCGTTAAACGAAGAACTTTCATTCTGCCCGACGGACAGGACGCGGACTTCTACGTTCAGGTATCCGGTTCGCCGGTCTGCGTTCTGGCCCTGACCAACGACAACCGAGTCATCCTGGTCAGACAGTTTCGGGTCGGTCCGGAAGATGTGCTGCTCGAGCTGCCCGGTGGAGTCCAGGAAAAAGGTGAGTCTCCCGAGGAGGCCATGCGACGAGAGCTCCTTGAGGAGACCGGCTACACTGGAGACATCGAATCTGTGACGCGCTGCCTAGACTGCGCCTACAGTACCACCGACCGCCACTGCTTCGTGGCAACGAACTGCCAAAAAGTCGCCGAACCGAAGCCGGACGAGACCGAATTCGTCGAAGTGGTCACCATGCCCCTGCCGGAATTCCGCAATCATCTGCGCACTGGCCGAATGACCGACGTTGAGGTCGGATATCTCGGACTGGACTACCTGGGCCTGCTGTAACGACAGTCTGCGACCGAAAAGGTCACTCCAAAGAACCTAACCCAGCAAACAGATGTCCAACGACAAAAGATACCCGCTGATCGGCGTCGGAGTGATGATCCGAAACGAGCGGGGCAAAATTCTGATGGGTCTCAGGAGAGGCTCGCACGGTGCGGGCGAATGGTGCTTCCCGGGCGGACACCTAGACTTCGGAGAGACCATATTCCAGACTGCCGAACGAGAGGTACTGGAAGAAACCGGACTCAACGTGAGGACCGTCGAACTTTTCTCCGTCTCCGACGACTTTCGCTACATCGACACGGACGGCAAGCACTACGTGACCATTGGAGTCCTGGCTGAGTATCTGGAAGGCGAGCCGCAGCTCCTAGAGACGGACCGCTGCGACGAATGGCGGTGGTTCGCGCCGGACGCCCTGCCGGACAACCTGTTCGAGGGCACGTGGTGGATGATCGAGAACTCGAGGAGCGGACGTATCTACGAACCGGCCAGAAAATCGGAGACAGTCACGGCGACCTAATCCGCAACGAAAATTCGCCGAACGAAAAGGCTCCGTGACTACGGAGCCTTTTGATCTCTCTGGAAAACAGTCGGGGCTCAACCGGCCAGCAGCATCACGGCCAGCACTGCTGCCAGAGCGAGCCGATACCAGACGAACGCCATCAGCGTATGACTCCGCAGGAACCTGATCAGAAAATGTATCGCCGCCAAGCCGACTGCAAAGGCGACCGCGAAACCGAGCATCAGGCCTGGCCCGAACTCGTGCAGGACGCCTTCAGACGACAGGTCCAGCAGCTTCTTCAGTCCGGACGCGGTAATGATCGGCCAGGCCAGCAGGAAGCTGAACCGTGTAGCCGCAGCTCGGTTCAGACCGAGAAACAGTCCGCCGGAGATGGTCGAGCCGGAACGCGACATGCCGGGCACCAGCGCCAGGCACTGAAACAGTCCGATTCCCAGCCCGGACCGAACGGTCAGTGGCCGATCCTGCCGGGCAAAACGCTCCGCCAGCCACATCAGCCCCGCACCCAGAACCAACGTCACCAAAACCAGCCAAACCGAACGAAAGACCGTCTCCATGTAGCTCTCCAGCAGCAGGCCCAGCACCGCGGCCGGAACCGTACCGACGACGATCGCATAGAGCAGTGTCCTGTCCTCACGACCCACCGGCCGCCGCAGAACCAGACCAAAGGACGAACCGGCCAGCCGCCACAGGTCCGACCAGAAATAGACCGTCACGGCCAGTATCGTCGCCAGCTGCAGTACCGCATCCACGGCCAGACCATGATCGCTGCCCAGTCCGAAAACCGTCCTGGCCAGGATCAGGTGACCGGAAGACGACACCGGAAGAAACTCGGTCAGTCCCTGCACGGCCCCCAAAAGCAGTCCTGAGAGATAGTCCATAGAAAAATATTTATCGCATATCCATGTCGATCCGACGTGGAACGCGGGCGAACGTCCGGATCCGACCCAAAGCATAGAAAAGGCCACGCGGATATGCGCAGCCGAGGAAGAATTGGAGGTCCGAAAGACCCAATACGGCTAGCTCTTCAGCTTCACCTCTCGCCTCCAGGCAATCCATTCGATCCGACCGTTTGCCATCGGACAGGAACCTCTTATCTCGACCACTACGCTCCTGACTTTCCCGTCCATCCGATCGCAGATACCGTTGACCGCCAGGTCAACCGCCGCCAGCTATACTCTGGATCCTTCCGTCCGGCTGCATTCGACGGCCTCCTCGACGGCTTGCCTTATCTCGCTGACGATCTTGGCTACGACATTGTGGCACGAACCGAAACCGTTTGAAGCACGCCCGACGTAAACTTCTACCCGAACAAATTCGAGCGGAGGCCTGACCAACTCCGACTGTTTTTCTTTTGGTACTGAACCCTCCTGCCGGCTTCGGTCGGCCGGTTCGGTGTTTGACACCATGATGTCATGGACAACACCGATCGGGCAAACCGCAACGCCAACGCACGGTCCGAAGAGGCCGTCCTCGTGGGACGGCCTCACCTACAACGAAGATATCCCATTAAGTGGGCTCACTCGCGCTCGGTCAGCACGACCTCGACTTCGGTCTCCTCGCCACGGTGCAGAATCTTCAACTTAACGGTATCGCCGGACTTCAGGTCTCGGATCGCCCGGGCCAGGGGATTTTCCGCAGTCAAGCGTTCGCCGTTGACCTCCAGGATTATGTCGTTCTCGACGATGCCGGCCTTGTCTGCGGGCGAACCTGGGGTCACCGCCAGGTCGGTCTGCAGATCGCCGCGAACCACCAGCGCGCCGTAGTCGACGGTCAGCTGGTTGGACTTGGCCAGTTCCTCGGTGATCATCAGGTAGCGCAATCCCAGGAACGGACGCGATATCTTTCCCGTCTCGACCACGCTGTCGACCACTTGACGTATGTCGTTCGCCGGCAGGGCGAATCCGATCCCCTGCGCATTCTGCTCGACTGCCACGTTCATGCCGACCACCTGGCCGTCGAGGTTCAGGAGCGGACCGCCGGAGTTGCCGGGGTTGATCGCCGCATCGGTCTGGATGACGTCGTACAGCTGCTCCGAATTGCCCTGATCGTCGCCGGCGGTAATGTCGCGCGACAGTCCGGAGACGATTCCGGCCGAGACAGTGTTGCTGAACTGCCCGAGAGAGTAGCCAATGGCCACGACGCTCTGGCCGACCTTGGGCTCGTCATCGGCGAACGGCAGGAACGGCCAGCTGTCACCGTCGATCTTCAGTACGGCCAGGTCGTTCGACGGATCCCGACCCATCACCTGGGCCGTATGCTTCTCGCCGTCAGAGGTGACGACGGTGTATTCGGCCGACTCGTCGGCCACCACATGCCGATTGGTGACGATCAAGCCGTCGGCCGAGACGAAAAACCCGGTCCCCGCTCCTACGTCCTGCCGTTCCGTCCCCTTCTGCCGCATCTGCGGTATCTGAATGCCCGGCAGGTTGCCGAACACCCCGCCGAACGGGTCGGAATAGTACTGCTCGAACACCGGCATGTCCTTCGATACCACGACCGAGACCACGGCCGGCGACACCGACTCGACCGCGCTGATGCGGCGGGCCTCCTCGATCCGCTGCGGATCTACCATGGCTTCCGTCTGACCGTCACCGGACGGCTGGGATGACGACGCATCCGACGAAAGATACGAAGCGACCAGACTGCCGACCTCCGGTCGACTTGCGACCAGTCCGGCCGAAAAGCCGAACACCGTCGCCAGAATCACCGAAACCATCATCATCGCGACCGGACGGCCGCGACCGTTTGTTAGCTCCTGTTCCGACATACGAAATGAAGATAGGTGAATTAACGTTTTATCATTATAGACCCGAACCACTGCGGTTTCCAGATAGTCCAGCCCATCAGCCCTGAAACGCGGACATTGACGTTTGAGCCGGTCTAGAATAAGTTGGACTGAGTTCATTGTCTTTGACAAGAAGGAGGGAAGAAAAATGAGTATTGGGCTAATCGATCAGCCTACTATCCCCGCACAGCTTGAAGCAGCCGAAGAGATGCTGCGGGAGTCAAAAACCTATCTCGGAAACGGAGATGGGATCGGTGCCATGCACTGTCTCCATCAGGCCGAAATCCACATCAAGAAGACCAGAATGATTGCCGGCGCACAAGCCGACGATCTGACCGGAGTCATAGACCTAAAAGCCCAGATCCAAGATCAATGGTTGCGTCTGGGCTGGAAACTTCGGCTGCTGGCTTGGTTGCTGGCCTAAACAAGCAGCGCATCTGTACCTCATCGATCGATACCGCCGTAAAGGCGGTTTTTTGTTGAGTGGAAAGAGGCTCCATCGCAAGGATGGAAACATCAGCCCAACAATCGAGATAGGAAACCAGAAGATTGACGAAAGGACCCTATGTAGATGCCCACGGAGGATTATCTAAAAACAAAAGCAGGTTCTCAGTTGGATGAAATGTAGCCGTCTGGAAGAAACCGCGACGTGAGTCGTATTTAACAATACGACGAGCTAACGGTTTCCGAAGACGGTTGAAGTTCGCCAACCGAGAACCTGCGTGTAAATCATCTATCTATTGGCCATGACCGAACGTTTGTACGATGCAAGATTATCCAAGGCAATGCCCGTACCCTTGACCACGCACAACTGCGGATCGTCGGCCACATAGGCCGGCACGCCGGTTGCCTCGGCAAAGAGCGTCGCCAGGTTCCGCAGCTGTGCCGAACCGCCGGACAGGATCATCCCCTTCTCCATAACGTCGGCCGACAGCTCAGGCGGCGTATTGTTCAGCACTTCCTTCAGGGCCGCTATCATGCCGGTAAGCTCGTGCTGAATGGCGTCGGTCACGTCGTCTGAACCTACCGTGATCACCCGCGGCAGTCCGGTCACCATGTCTCGTCCGCGCACCTCCATGGTCAGCTTCTGGTCCATATAGATCGCCGAGCCTATGCCGATCTTGATGTCCTCCGAAGTGCGCTCGCCGACCGCCAGCCCATACTTCCGTCGAACATGCTCGGCGATGGCCGCATCCAGCTTGTTTCCCCCGATCCTGACCGAGGCCGAAGAGACGATGCCGCCCAACGAGATGACCGCCGCCTCCATGGTGCCGCCGCCGATGTCGATGATCATGTGACCCAAAGCGCTGCCGATCGGTATGTCCGCCCCGATGGCGGCCACGATCGGCTCCTTGATGATGTAGGCGGCGCGTGCGCCTGCCCGGATCGACGCATCGACCACGGCACGCCGCTCGGTCGAGGTGATGCCGCCCGGAACCGCGACCATGACCTCGGGCCGGAAGAACCGTCCCACGCCCGCCTTGTTGATGAAATAGCGGAGCATGGCCTCGGTCATCTGATAGTTGGCGATGACGCCGTCCTTAAGCGGCCGGTGAGCCACGATGGTGTCGGGCGTGCGTCCGAGCATATCCTTGGCCTCCTTGCCGACGGCCAAAATCTTACGGTCGATCGACGATACGGCAACGACAGAGGGCTCATTGATGATGACCCCCCTCTTCGGCACGTAGACCAGCACGTAAGTCGTACCCAAGTCGATTCCGATCTTCGGTATAAACATGTTTTCAGGGCTTCTGCAGGACAATCCCGAAGCTGCGGTCGAGGCGCAGGTCGGTACCGTATATAAAGTGGGAATCGCCGAACTCGGACGGGTCCTCCGCCGGGCTGGCCGACGTCAGGTTCTTACCAAAATCGAGGTCCAGAGTCAAACCGTAGGCCACGGTTCCGGGCTGCTTCTCGAAGTACAGCGAGTACTCTCCGGCCTCAATCTGGTCGGTCACCGACTCGGGCAGCAGGTAGCGGAAGGTCAGGGTCCTCTTCTCCTTGGGCTCGACGGAAATGAACGCCCCAAGGACGGTCCGGCCGGACTCGGAATAGACGTCGACCTGACCCGGGCGTCGGGCCGGATCCTTGAGCCGGTCGTCGTACATGGCACCGTCGACCCCCAGCAGTTCGGCGCCGGCCGGGACGTAGACCCGAGCATAGGTCCGGTAGCGGGTGGTCTTCCAGTCGAACTGGCCGTGATGGTCGTAGGTCACGGATACCGCCGCCTCGAACCGGTCGCCGGACGGCCTGATCGAATAGCCGACCGTGCGCAGGACGACCGGGTCGCTCTTGTAGGAGGCTAAGTTAGCGTCGATCACGCTGACGTAGTCCCCTGTCGTATCCGACAGCCGACCGCCCCAGTCGCGGTCGAGCACGAACCGCTCGAGCTCCGAATCATGAAACCAGAACAGGACCTGACTCTCGGCCAGATTGGCCTCGACTGCCTCCAGCACCGCCAACTGATCCAGAAGCGGTAATGCCGTCAGACGCGCCAGCAGCTCGTCGGTCAGGTCACCGACGATGCCCTTACGCGCATGGAACGGGATGCCTTCAGCGATGTAGTTGCGCTCGACCTCGAACTCCAGCTGGTCGACCAAATTCTCGGCAGTGAAGGTCTTACCGTCAACGCTGACGGGTCCGACAATTCGGAGCAGGTCCGAGGCCAGCTCGGGAGTCAGGGCCACGATCCCGTCCAGCTCGCCCGGATCGCTGCCGACCACGACAGACTCCTCATGGAAGAAGCGCTCCATCACCTCGGCCGAAGTCGGAAAGTCGGGCGACCAGTTGGCGTCACGCAGGTACCACTTGTCGATGTTGATGTAGCGACGGATGGGTTCGGGCGGAACCGGACGCTCAGTCGACTCGGAAGGTCCGTCAAGTGCATAGACGTCGTCGACCGTCGTGCTGACCAGACTGCCGTCCATGACTTCGACCAGTCCGTAGACTCCCAGAAAGCCACCGGTCGGACGGAGCTCTGAATTGTTCTGGAAGAACACCAGGTACCTTCGCGGACCGGGATATCCGAGCAGGGACGGCAGCAGTTCGGCGGCCACGGAGACGCTGTCCAATCCGTCATGCAGCTTCCTCAGCTTGACGACGGCCGCGGCCAGCGACAGTTCAGTCTCCGGACCGAACGCGCTGGCGTCGATGCCCTCGAAGATCTCGATCGATCGGTCCAGGCCGACTGCCGACAACCTGATCTGCGGCGCGTTCTCGTACAGGCTGGCCAATATCTGACGTTTCCTTTCGGCCGTCAGGTCACCCAAAACCTGAGACAGGCCGGACGACCCGCCGCTCAGAAACGAAATGATGAGATCGTCGCCGTTCAATTCGGACAGGACCGACTCGGCCGCGGTCAAGGCCGGACGCAATGACGAGATGGCGGAGCGGCTTCCGGCCAGCAGACCGTCCGCAGCCGCGACTGTAGGCCCGAGTCCGGGAATTATTTTTAGTATTTTCAGACGAAAGAGGTCATGCTGGGCCGCAACGAACTCGACATCTGCCGAATCCAGATGGGCGATCGCCTCGGACAGCCGCAGTCCCTGAACGTGAAGCTCGGCCTGCTCCAATTCCGAACGGCCCGTCCTGAAGTGAGATTCCAGTCTGCGAACCGCATTATAGAAAAAGAAGGTGGCGGCAATCATCACTCCGACCAGAATAGTCGAAAACAAGATGGCCCACAGTGCCACTCTAACAATGGGACTCCAGTTGGACCGCCGCCAAGATCGGGCGGTCAGCATGTTAGTCTTGAGATGCGGCATAGAAAGAATACGGAGCTGACCGATGGCTGATGACTGAATCCGACAGGGAGGATCAGCCTTTGGTCTTGGGGACCAACTCCTCGTGAGTGACCGGTTTGGTTCCCCACTTCCTGAAGTAATAGATAGCGCTGCGGATATGCCTCCGTGCCGCCAGATTGAACGGACCGAACAGCCAGAGCACCTGCGCCGACAGTCGCTCATGGCAATGCACCATGGTCGAACCGGCGAAATAGACCACCCTGTAGCCGTCCTTCCAGAAGCGCCGGCACCAGTCCGTGTCCTCGAAGTACATGAAGTAACCCTCATCGAGCGGACCGACCTTCTCGAGGGCGGACCGTCTGACCATGAGCACCGCACCCAGCAACCAATCGACATCGCGGCTCTCCGACCGGTCGAAATCCACCATGACGTAACGGTCGTTCTCCGACCTGCCGGACCGCAGCCGACCGAGCGGAGTCCGCCGGAAGACCGGCGTCAGCCAACGATGGAAACGATAGCACGACTCGTCCACCGTACCGTTCGGCCGCAGCAGCTTGGGACCGGCCACGCCAACGTCCGGATGCTTGTCCATAAACCGGACGAGAGCGTCGACGGAACCCGGACGGACAGTGATGTCCGGATTCATTATCAGGATGTACCTGCCCTTGGCCGCCCTGATCCCCAAATTGTTGCCGGAGGCAAAACCCAAGTTCTCCTTCGCGTCGATGAACCGGACTTCTAGAAACCGTTCCGCCAAAAGGTCGCCGACGCCATCCCCCGAGCCGTTGTCCACGACAATTATCTCACAGGAGCACTCGGACGGATACAGGCACAGGGTCTTGACGCACTGCTGCGTCAGGCCACGGCTGCGGTAGTTGAGGATGATGATCGAGACGTCCATACCTAACGAAACCACTTTCTTATTTCCTTGGGCTTGACCCGGGCCGAACCGATCGTCTTGTGTCTCTTGCCGAGAGCTCGCGGCAGATTACGGATCAGGTCAGGCAGCGTCGCAAAAAAGACCGACGGCTCTAGCAGCAGCATGTAGGCCAGCTTGCGCAGCTCGAAGGAAAGGATCCACGGCAGGTCAACCGCCAAGTTGGTCAAATGCTCGTTCTTCAAAAGCATCAGGACGTGGTTGCGGTAGGACAGGCGACTCACCAGTTTGGACCGGTTACGACGGCCGCGGATAACCGCCAGCCAGGAGGCCTTCTCGGTACCCTTGACCCGACGGTGATGATAGGCTACCGCTTCCGGCACGTAGAGCGACTTCCAGCCGCGCAGCTGCAGCCGCCAGGCCAAGTCGGCGTCCTCCTTGTAGGCGAAAAAATCCTCGTCAAAGAACTCACCCATCAGGGCCACATCGTCGAGCGCACTGACCCTGAGCATCACCAGGGCGCCGGAGATTCCGAATACCTCACCCGTTCGATCGAAGTCCGTGTCCCGCTCCCCGGAACGTCGGTCCACGGCACGCCGCGACCGACAGATGCGCAGGCCGGTGGAGTCGATGACGTCCGAAAAGTCCTTCTCCGACAGGTCGCCGTCCTGTCGCTCGTGGACCCGCAGCAGCTTGCCTCCCGCACTGCCGACGTCGGTCCGGTTCGTCATGCGATCGAGCAGACGCTCAATGTAGTCCGGCTTCAGGATGATGTCAGGATTCATGACCAGAACGAACAGTTCCTCGCCGTCACGCCTCAAATTCGCCCGCGCATATTCGATCGCCTGATTGTAGGCCCTGGAAAAGCCGAGATTCCTAATGTTTCTGATAAGTACGGCCTCCGGAAACTCAGTCCGGACGAGCTCGGACGTGCCGTCGGACGAGGCATTGTCGACCACAATAAGAGACAGGTCCTGGTGAGTCTGTCGCCTGACCGACTGGAGCGCGTCGGACAGGTACTTCATGTGATTCCAGGACACGACCGCAACGGCGACTTTGGTCATAGGATGTGCAGTGAGGGACGGAAAGATTGCCGTCCTAAAGGCTTCAGAAGATAGATTTGGCGACAGTGCCGACGGCCCCTTCGGTCCGTCGCCGTTTTTCGGTAACGTTGAACCCCATGTAACGCCCTAACATCAGGCGTGTCTGGGCGTCGATGGCCGGAATCGACCCGAAAACCACGAAGGTCACCGGCACCAGCAGCCACTGCAGGACCATTATCAGCACCTGCCCCGGACCGCGATGGGCCGGACGTCGGGGCAGCAGCGCGAAGCCGACAACGGCCGAGACGAACACGCCGATCATGGCAACGCGCATCAGCGCCTCCAGTATGTGGGGAGTGTTCTGATAGAAAACCTCAATTTTTGTGGCGTCCGGCGCTAGCCAAAGCGGCAGGTAACCCAACAGGAATATGAGCAGTGGAGCCGTCGCCCAAGAGTACATGCCCTCGATCTGATTGAACAGACGAAAGGCCTTTTTTCTTCGGGATATCCGAGGATTCTCGGCGAAACGCTGGATCATGTAGGGCAGATGTTCCACTCCCCAAGCCCAGCGCCGCTGCTGCTTGTACAGGTTCACCAACGAACGGAAGTGGGTGTCGGCCATTACCATGTCCATGGAGACGGGGACGTGAATCGGCACCACCCGATAGTCGCCGTCGTAGCGCAGGAAACACTGCAGGAAGATGCGCGAGTCCTCGGTGACGATGTCCCGCTCCCAAAACCCGACGTCCACCAGCGCCTGAAACGACATGCTGTGCGAGGAGAAGGTAAACATGCGCTCCGGCCGCACCAGCTCGGACATGAGCCAGAAGGTCGTACCGAAGACCGCCACGCGCACCGCCGGCGAGGCATCCCAGACGTTGTTGTTGTAGAGCACCGCCGGCTGGTAGGAGCAGCGTGTCGGGTCCGCCTCGGTCAGGTACTTGTAGGTCACGCAGGCGAAGTACTGCGGATGGGCGCAGGTGTCGATATCGAAGGAAGAGACGATGACCTTATCGTACGGAATCCCCAGCTCATCGATCAGTTCCTTGGCGCGGTGGGCGACGAAGTGGGTATTGGAACTCTTGCCCGGCAGGTCATGCGGAATGTCCTTGGGATGGACGGTGAAGACCAGTCGAAAGAACCTGTCGCCGAACTCACGTCTGATGGCCTCGGCGTTGCGCTCGAAACGCTCGCGATCGCGCTCCTCACCGGCCAGAAAGACGATGAAACGCTCGGATGTCGGATAGTTCGATTCGACCAAACTCTGAAACGTCGGCCTTAGAATCTCGATGTCCTCCTTGTAGGTCGGGAGGACGACCAGATGATAGATGTCGTCGAAGCCGGGCCGGGCCGAGGCACGGACCAGCCAGTCCACTGCGACATCGCGGCGGTAACGACGCCAGGCCATGGCCAGAAGCACCACGAAATAGCAGACCCGCAGCACCCAGTACAGGTCGAACAGAATGATAAAGTACATCACGGAGATTGGGGCGACATGCGACAGCACCAGCGCGGCGATAAGCGTAGCCCAAACCAGAACGCCGGGAATGACCTCGGCCCAACGGCAGCTGCCGACCCGAAAGCGCCCGGCCGTTCCGCAGGACTCGCCGCAGGCGGACTTGACCGTACCGATCCCCTCCGTCTGAACCGAATTTACTGTTCCCGCAACCCGTTCCGAAGCCGAAGCCCCTCCCCGAGTCTCAAAATCCAAAGTCGTGTTCATTGCTTTTTTCCCATAACTTGGGCTTTTTTGTACCTGTACACTATCAATTTACGACCGCTCTTTCAAGAGTCGGACTGATTTTGCCTCAATCTGGACCCAGAATCGATCTGGAGCTAAAGACCACGGACCTGTTTGACGACAACCAGCTCGAATCGACGAGGCAGTTAAGGTGCTCCTGACAAAAAAGAGAACCGACAGTCTTGCCGGCTCTCTGTGGGTTTCCGCTGAAAACCGCGAGTCAATGTCGTTCGACGCTCACACCCCGATCCTTGGGTCGGGTGATGTTCGGCTGGCCGTCGTAGTCGGCCCGGACGGTAGCCTGCGGTACGGCCGAAACGACCGCCGCGTCCGCAGACTCAGCTAAGACATCATCGTCGTCCGCCGAATCGATCCGCACGGCCGGCACGCCATGGGCAAACGCCAGGGCATTGGCCAACGCCACCGCACCGCGCACCGAACTCCAGGTCATGCCGGCCTCCTGTTGTCTCTCGGTCGTCGGCAGAACGGCGGCCACTCCATCCAGAACACTATCACCAACCTCAGCCAGGACCATTCCCAGCGCCACGAAACCGTCTCTTCGGCCGGAAGAGCCAAATCTCCTCGCCGGACCGTCGCCTGCGAGGAGCATCTCACCCTTACCGTCCCGGTAGTCCACGATCAGCACCATATCATCTGGCCCGTGCGACGGCGGCCTGTTTCTTCAATTCCGTCGTGGCCCGTTCCAGAAGCGCATCCACAACCACCACCTTTCGTGCGTCCAGGATATCGTAGAGAAATCGGTCGGTCAGCTCCTTGCGGTAGGTGAATTCGGTCGGGTTCATGACCGTGTAGTTGATCTCCTTGCTGATTCCCTGCTCCAGCGAATGTACGGCCGAAGTCACCCGTTCCTTGGACAGCTTACCGACGATAAAGATGTCGGTCGGAGCATCGGACTCGCCGACGAAATAGCCCATCAATGCCAGGTACTGCAACGTACCGGCTCGGCTGAGTCGCTGAACAAACTGCTTCTCCAGCAGTACGCCTGACTTCGAGAAGAGCGCCCGCAGTTCAGGAAAGAACAGGCAGTCCTTATTGATGCGATAGTACTTGCGCTGGCCGGACGACCGTCCGACCTCTTCGCTGTCAGTGCCGTCCTCACCGTCACCCTTGGCGATCTCGATAATGCCCATACTCGTCAGGTTATCGAGTTCATTGCGGACCGCGTTGATCTGCGCACCGATCTTGCGCGTCAGCTGCCTGACGAAAAAGCACTCTTCCTGATTCGCTAGAAAAAGTCTCAGCAGATGCACCCTAGTCTTTGACCCGAAAAGCTGCTCAAGCATGTTCGTACTTATATGTCGGGGGAGTGGACCATTCGACAGCCTCCCTCACCGACCAACCGATCAATTTTAGTGTTCTTGTAGGTCTTCTTCGCCTAATCATCTTTGCCTGCCTAATACGGCATATAGTATAATGGCCTCGTTAATGCAGGTCAAAATAGACCCGGGTATGTTTCAGCAACCAAACGTCCTGAGCAAACTGACGCCCTGGAGGACAAAGGGGCCGGAAACCTACGTTCGGACACTCACCCTTAAGATTCCTTCCGCCGCCGTCGACCGCTTCGGCGACGTACAGGGACTAATTTCGGCTGTCTTGGACGTCAGGACAGGCGACGTCCTGTCGGCGAACATCGAGGAAACCTTTGCTGATGCCGCTGAACGGGTGTTTAACTCGCTGCCGGTGAACTCGACTCTGGAACGAACTTTCGAGACAGTGATCCATCGGGTCAATACCATGCTCTCACGACTGCTGGGGGACGGAGGACTGCAGCTGGCGCCAGGCGACATCAAGGGAGCTATCGTCGCTCAGCACGGTCAGGAGGTGGCGGCGGCCGTCTGGGGCCAGCCGTCCCTGCAGCTGTTCCGGCAGACGGCGGCCGGCGGATCGAATATCTTCAACGTACTGAAAACCGAAGCGGAGTCGCCGACTGCACCGTTGACCGCCGGACTGGTCGGTTTCACCAACCTGATCAGCGGACCGATCGGTCCACGCGACCGAATGCTGGTCGCAAACCGCGACCTAGTCGAGCTGTTGGGCAAAATGGAGACGCTCGAGATCATGTCGGCGGCAAGGACCGACCTGGTGACGTCCATGCTGCGGGACGCACTGCTCGGTCGTTATGACGACCTGGACTTGGCTCTGCTGCTGCTCGACGGGGCGACGGCGACTGAGAGCGTCAGTCCTGCCGGAGCTACCAGCCGCATCGTACCCAGGCCGGTCGAACCGACAACAAACTTCAGCATGAAATCCAGCCGAGTACCGGTCTCAAGAGCCGAGCAGTCGATCAAGCTACTTCAGTCGATCAAATCCGGACTGGTCGTCCTGGCCAAGACCAGTGCGGTCTGGGCTAGACGAGCCGTTGTCGTTGCCAAGAAAGTTGGTCGAGT